>Ga0123354_10016452_pt1 | contig 11592 bp, 9 predicted proteins | sample TergutLab28metaG_2_FD_97872 | JGI IMG/M metagenome (GOLD analysis project Ga0123354, IMG submission 97872) | Labiotermes labralis P4 segment gut microbial communities from Petit-Saut dam, French Guiana - Lab288 P4 | ecosystem: Host-associated > Arthropoda: Insects > Digestive system > Gut ... | reverse complement strand
GGGTTGGGAGTTTCATGCGGCGGCATTCACGGATAAACCGAGCCGACGCGCCGACGCAACGCGCGGGTGGGCTGGCGGGCCCCGGAGTCGCCCGTAGTCGTAACCACCTACAATCGGATGCGACGGAGGGGACGTCTGGGAGCCCGCCCGGGCTGGAGTCGCGCGCGGCGGTGGCATTGAACAAATAGCGAACGGTGCCCGGAGGGAACTCCCAAGCCCCAGTTCGGGCACTGCATGAGAGGCACAGCACCGATGAACACGAGTAAACTGGCGAACTGGTAACTAAGGAGTTCTACCGTGTGGAATGATCTGCAGACCGGTGCCGACGAAGGCATGATGGCCAAAACAATTACAATCCCCGACGACGGCCCCGGCGTGCGCGCCTACTACTCGCGCCCGCTTGACGACGGCCCCCACCCTGGCATCGTGCTGATACCGCATCTGCCCGGCTGGGACGAGCTTAACCGCGAGGTCGCCCGCCGGTTCACGCAGCACGGGTTTGATGTCGTGTGCCCTGACATCTACCAGCAGTTCGGCACCGGCACGCCCGATGAGGTGGCCGCCGCCGCGCGCGCCGCCGGCGGGGTGCCCGACGCCACCGTGATGGACCAGTGCGGCACCGCACTCGCGTTCCTGACCGCGCAACCAGACTCGAACGGCGCCGTCGGCGTCATCGGCATGTGCTCCGGCGGGCGTCACGCGTTCTTGGCCGGGTGCCAGGTGCCCGGCATACGCGCCGTCGTCGAGTGCTGGGGCGGGCGCGTCGTCATGGCGCCGTCTGAGCTGACGCCCGTCACGCCCGTCGCCCCAATCGACCTGACCGAGCAGTTGCAGTGCCCGCTGATGGGCTTCTTCGGCAACGACGATCAGTTCCCATCGCCCGCGCAGGTTGACCAGCACGAGGCGGCACTGAAGAAGTACAACAAGCAGTACGAGTTCTACCGTTACGACGGCGCCGGGCACGCGATTTGGAACTACGCCCGTGACTCGTACCGCCCCGTGGCGGCGATGGATTCGTGGAACAAGGCGCTCGCGTTCTTCGGCGAGCACCTGCGGTGAGCGACCAGGCGGCCCGCGATAGGGCCGGCCTGATCGAACTGGCCGACCTGGCGGCCCGGTCGCGCGGCCTTGAACCCACCACTGACCAACCGTTTTCGATCATGGTCAAGCCCATCGGCTCGCGCTGCAACCTGCGCTGCACCTACTGCTATTATTTGGCGACGCCCCACGTGGGCCCCGCCCTGATGGCCGACGAGACACTAGAAATAATGCTGCGGCAATACATCGACGCCAGCCGGGGCCCAAACCTCAGCATCGTCTGGCACGGGGGCGAGCCAACCATGGCCGGCCTTAAGTTCTTCCGCCGCGTCGTCGAACTCGAGAAAGAGTTGCTGCCCGATGGCTGGCAGTGCTGGAACAATCTGCAGACCAACGGCCTGCTGCTTGACGAACAGTGGTGCGATTTCCTGGCCCAGAACCACTTCGACGTCGGCCTGAGCATCGACGGCACTGAGCTGCTGCACGACCACTACCGCCCGCAACCGAACGGCCAGGGCAGCTACCGGCAGGCGGCGCTGGCGGTGGGGCGTCTGCAATCAGCAGGGGTGCAACCCGACCTGCTGTGCACGGTGAACGCGGCCACCGTCGCCAGCCCGCTGGAGGTTTACCGGGGGTTGCGGCAGTTCGGCACCGGCTGGATTCAGTTCATCCCGATCGTCGAGTGGACAAGCGAATCCGTGACGGCCGAGGCCTACGGCGATTTCCTGTGCGCGGTGTTCGATCAGTGGGCCTGGCACGACGTGGGGCAGCTGAACGTGCAACTGTTCGCCGAGACGATGCGCGTCATGGCGGGCGGCCAGGCCGGGCTGTGCTGGATGGCGCCAACCTGCGGGCGCGCCCTGGTGGTCGAGGCCGACGGCGGGGTGTACTCGTGCGATCATTACGTGCGCCCCGAGCACCGATTGGGCGACGTGGCGGGGGCCGGCTTGGGGCGTCTGGCCAATTCACCAGCGCAACTGGCATTCGGAGAGGCCAAGGGCGACTTGCCAGCCGAATGCCCGGCCTGCCCCTGGCTGGCGCTGTGCAACGGTGGCTGCCCCAAGGACCGCGTCGACGGGCACAACTACCTGTGCGCGGGGCTGGCGCGGTTCTTCGAGCATGCCACCCCGGTGCTGGCGCAGGTGATCCAAATGACGCAGTCGGGCGGGCAGCCAGACGCCATCATGGCGCAGCTGCGGGCGCAGGCTGGTACCAAGTGGGCGGGTGTGGGGCGCAACGATCCGTGCCCCTGTGGCAGTGGCCGCAAGGCGAAGCAGTGCTGTTGGGACAAACGCCCGCCGGGTGTGGCGTAACTTTGGTTAACGACGGCGTAACCTAGATACGTCACAGTGTTACTGATTAGCATCGGAGCGAATATGTCAATACTGAGTGAGCATTTCACCATGGCCAACGGCGTGCAGATACCAAAGCTTGGCTTCGGCACATGGCAGACGCCCAACGCTGTTGCACCTGCCGCCGTGAAAACGGCGCTGCGCGTCGGCTACACGCACATCGACACCGCGCGCGCCTACCGCAACGAGGCCGGTGTGGGGCAGGGGGTGCGTGACTTCGGCCTGCCCCGTGAGCAGGTGTTCATCACGACGAAGATCCCTGCCGAGATCAAGACGTACCACCAGGCGGCCGAGTCGATCGAGTCGTCGCTGGCGGCGTTGCATCTTGGCCCCATCGACCTGCTGCTGATTCATGCCCCGAAGCCGTGGCCCGAGATGTTCCGTCCGGGTGCCAAGCGCTACTTCGACGAGAACGTCGAGGTGTGGCGGGCGATGACCGAGGCCTACGAGCGCGGCGACGCCCGGGCCATCGGGGTGTCGAACTTCGATGTCGACGACCTGGAAAACATCACGTCGCACAGCGACGTCGTCCCCCTGGCCAACCAGATCGAGTTCCGCATCGGGCACACCCAAGACGAGATCGTCACCTACTGCCAGGGGCGCGACATCCTGATCGAGGCCTACTCGCCGATCGGCACCGGCGAGCTGCTGAACAACGAAGAGATCGCGGCCGTGGCGGCCGGGTGCGGCAAGACGGTGGCGCAGGTGTGCATCCGCTACGCACTGCAGAAGGGCTGCCTGCCGCTGCCCAAGTCGATCCACGACGAGTTCATCGAGCAAAACGCACAGGTTGACTTTGAGCTCACGGCCGACGAGATGGCAACCCTCGACGCCATCAAGGATCACCTGCCGGCGGCGTAACCCTGCGCGCCGCGGCTGTTGGCGGCTGCGCCGATGATGTGCGACGCCCCGTCGTAGGTGACGGTGCACATCTGTCCCAGCGACCAGGCGCCGGTCACGTCAACGCGGTGCCCCAGCCTGATCAGCCCGTTGATCACGTCTGTGCCAAGCCGCGACTCGGCGGTGACGCCCGCCGGCCGCCATGTGCGCGGCCAGAACGAGCTTGGCAGCGCCGATGTCTGGAACGCCGGTGCGTCTATCGCCTGCTGCGGCGTGTAGCCGCCGACCAGCACGCGCAGCAGGAACAGCAACTGGATCTGGTCTTGGTAGTCACCGCCCGGAGTGCCGCACGCCATGGTGCGGTCGCCGCTGGCCACCAGCGTCGGGGTAAGCGTGGTGCGGGGGCGTCTGCCAGGTTCCAGGCGCGACGGCGACGCGGCGTCGAGCCAGCTCATCTGCAGGCGAGTGCCAAGGCAGAACCCTAGCTCGGGGATCGTCGGCGACGACTGCAGCCATCCGCCCGACGGGGTCGCCGCGATGACGTTGCCCCACCTGTCGGCCACGTCGATGTGGCACGTGTCGGCGCGCACGACCCCGTCTGGCGTCTCGTAGTGCTCGCGCAGCGGCGGCAGCATCGGTTGGGGGCGCCCGGCCAATTGGCCAGGACGCAATTGGTCAGACGCCTTGTCGCCGATCAGGGCGCGCCGCGCCGCCAGGTATGCCGGGTCGAGCAGGCGGGCGATGGTGTCGGGCTCGCCGCAGTCGCCGTACCAGGCCTCGCGGTCGGCGAAGGCCAGTTTCATGGCCTCAATGATGGTGTGGGCGCCGGCAAGAGTTGACGGGTCGAGTTGGGCGTCGTCAAATGGCTCAAGCAGCGCCAGCGTCTGCTGCAGCACCGGCCCCTGGCACCAGGCGCCGGCCTTGGCCACGCTGTGCCCGCGGAAGGGCACCCATTCAGCCGGCTCGAAGCTGGCGCGGAAGCCGGCTACGTCGGCGGCGGTGAGCACCCCGGCGTGCTCGTGGCCGTCGGAGTGCCAGTGCGGCGTGCGGCAGAACTGCTCGGCCGCCGCACCTAAGATGCCGGCCCAGGCGTCGCGGGCGGCGTCGATCGCCGCCTCGCGGGTAGCGCCCTTGGCGGCGGCGGCCACCTTGTCAAACGTTGCGGCGTACGCCGGGTTGTAAATCATCTCGCCGGGCTGCGGGGGGCGTCCGCCAACAAGCCAGCGGGCCGCGGAGGTGGGCCAGTGGGTGGTGAACAACTGGGCGCTCTCGGCGATCTCGCGGCAGGTCGCGCGGCACACCGGGTGGCCGTCGCGGGCATAGTGAATGGCGTACGCCAGCACGTCGCCCACAGACCATGTGCCGTAGTCGCGCAGCAGTAGCAGCCAGGCGTCGACGGCGGCGGGGATGGCGGCGGCCAGCGCCCCGGCTCCCGGCACCAGGTCAAGGCCCTCTGCCTTGTAGTGCTCGATGGTCGCGCCGGCCGGGGCGGGCCCCTGGCCCATCAGCACCGTGGCGTGGGCGGGGTCGCTGCCCGTCGCGAAAATGCCCACCAGGTCGCCGCCGGGCCCGCACTGGTACGGCTCGACGACATGCAGCACGAACGCGCCCGCGACAATAGCGTCGAAGGCGTTGCCGCCGCGCTCCAGCACGGATTGGGCGGTAGCGGTGGCCAGCCAGTGGGTCGACGACACCATGCCGAAGGTGCCTTGCAGGTCTGGGCGGGTGGTCAGCGCGGGCGGGGGTGTGAATGCTGGATTATGCATACGGCTATCTTGGCACTCGCACCGGGTTGCGTCACAATGGCATCAGCTTTGCAGTGCTGCCCCTGTCTATCAGCTCGACCGGCAGCAGCAGCGAGCGCTTGCGCGGGGGCAGCCCGGCCAGCTCGTCGAGAATGATGCGGGTGGCGGCCGCACCCTGCTCCACCGGGTCTTGCGCCACCGTGGTCAGATGGAACGACGACGACAGCGGATGATTGTCGATGCCGATCACCGATATGTCTTCTGGCACCCGCAGCCCGTGGCGGTAGATCGACAGCATGGCGCCCATCGCCATCTCGTCAGAGGCGGCGAACACGGCGGTGGGGTATGGCTGGGGGGCGTCCAAAATCTCGTCCATCACCTGCCCGCTGGCGGCGGCGGTGAAGCGGCCCAGCCGCACCAGCTCGATGCGGAAGGGCAGGCCGGCCGCCTGCAGCGCCTGCTGGTAACCGGCGAGGCGGTCGTTGGGCACGCGCACGTTGAGGCCGAGGGTGGTCTCGTCGCCGCCTGACAGGTGCAGTATTTCGCGGTGCCCGAGTTCTATCAGGTGCTCTGTTGCCATGCGGGCAGCCGCGACCTCGTCGATACCGACGAACCGCAGGCCGCGCACGGGGTTGCCCACCACGATGGTTGGCATATCGGTGGCGCGCAGCTCCTCGCGCTCGGCTTCGGAGAAGTCGATGCACATCGCCAGAACCGCGTCACCGCGGTGGCGCAGCAGCGAGCGGTGGAAAACGCGCGCGCGTTCCTTGTCGGCGTAGCCCAGGTCGAACAGGGCGATGTCGTAGCCGGCGTCGCGCAGCGCCTCGTCAACGCCTTCGAGCACAGATGAAAAGAACCAGGTTGTCACAGCCGGCACCACAACGTTTATCGCCCTGGTGTGTCCGGTGGCGATCGCCGCCGCGGCGGCCGACGGCACGTACCCCAGCGCTTCGGCATGCTGGCGCACCAACGCTATGGTCTGTTCGTTGACCAACGGCAGGCCGCGCAGGGCGCGCGACACTGTCGATACGGACACCCCAGCGGCATCAGCCACATCCTTGATGCGGGGAGTCATCACGGTTCCTTCCTGCCAGAACCCGCACTGGCAACGCTGTACTCATGGCTTACGTGCGACACAAGCATAGTTGGTCAGCACGAATAGCGTATTTGTCAGCCATCCAGGTGGGACATCGCCCGTAGCAGCGTTGGGCCATCTGGTATTCTTTATGCGGGTTGTGATTATTCTGTGAGGCAGGATTGCGATGACGCACATTAACGCACAAGATGATGCGATTGCACCAGACGACGATGTGAGCCGGCCGGTGGCGTCGCGGGCCAGACGCTTCGCCGTGGCTGCGGTGGCAGTGGCGACCACGCTGCTGCTCGCTCTCGGCTCGGCACCGGCGTCTTACGCCGACGATCCAGCCTCACCCGATCCGTCGGTTTCGGCTTCGGCAGATCCATCGGGTGACCCCTCAGTTGATCCTTCGGCCGACCCTTCAGTGGACCCTGGTACCGCACAACCCCCGGATACCCCGGCGGCACCGACGACCGCCGCCGTCACTTTCAATGCCAACGGCGGCAAGGTTTCAACGACGCACAAGTCGGTGGCGTGCGGCGCCAAGTACGGCACATTGCCGACGCCCACCCGCACGGGCTATACCTTCGGCGGTTGGTACACGGCGGCAAGCGGTGGCTCGAAGGTGTCGTCCACATCCAAGGCGCCAACCGAATCGGCAGTGACGCTGTACGCGCACTGGAGTGGCAAGTACTACACGGCGCGGTTCGCGGCGAACGGCGGCAGCGTCAGCAAGTCGAGCAAGTCGGTGCGGATGGGGGCGTCGTACGGCTCCTTGCCGAAGCCCACGCGCTACGGCTACAACTTCACGGGCTGGTTCACCAAGGCATCGGGCGGTGTCCAGATCACCGCGTCGTCGAAGGTCAATAAGGCATACACGCACACGCTGTACGCGCACTGGTCGGCGAAGCAGCACACAGTGCACTTCATGCCCCGGTCAGGCACGGTGACGCCGGGAACCAAGACGGTGAAGTACGCGTCGGCCTACGGTGCCTTGCCCTCCGCGAAACGCACGGGCTACAACTTCTCCGGCTGGTACACGAAGCCCGTCGGGGGCTCGCGCATCTACGCGTCGAACAGGGTGCACACCACGACGACGCAGTATTTCTACGCGCACTGGGCGGCGAAGATGTACACGGTGAAGTTCAGCGGCAACGGCGGCAGCGTCGGCACAAAGTCGAAGACCGTCAGCTACAACCAGAAGTTCGGCTCGCTGCCGACGCCGAAGAGGTCTGGCTACAAGTTCACCGGCTGGTTCACAGATCCGGCTGCCGGCTCGCACATATCCGCGTCGACCGTGGTCAAGATCACCGGGGCCACCACGTTGTACGCGCACTGGGCAGCGCTGCCGGACCATTGGGTCGACGTCGACATAGCCACGCAGACGCTGAAAATGATGGACCACAACACGGTGGTGGCCACCTATCCGGTCAGTACTGGAAAGCCCAGCACGCCGACTCCCACCGGCACGTTCCACGTGTACGCGCACACGGCGAAGCAGTCGATGCAGGGCTATGCGAACGTCAAGTGGTGCACCTGGTACAAGGGCAACTACGCCATACACACCGCTTACTGGCATAACGAATTCGGTATCCAGCCCGTCTCGCACGGGTGCGTCAACATGCGGGAGGCCGACGCCAAGGTGATGTACTACTGGCTGTACAACGGCGCGAAAGTGTACATCCACGGCAAGTGGGGCGGTAAGCCGCTGACGCCACCCGACCCGCCGCCGACGACTGACGGCTAGTGATTGGCGACGCCCCATCGGGGTGCCAGGGCCGTAGCGGTGCTAGCCACCAGGTGAATAGCTAGCAGAGACGGCCTCGTGGTCATGGTTCACGTACACCAAGTAGTTGGTGCCGTCGCTCACAGTCACCTGCACCTTTTCGCTACCGTCGACCTTGTTGATGCATGTGGTCACTGTGTCCGTGATCGTGCCGGTTGGTCCAAGATTGGCGACGAACTGCCTAGCGGCCTCCTGCGATGCCGGGCTGGCCGAAGAGCCGAGATCCGGCCCGCAGGTCCAATCAGGCGTGGGCGCTACGATGCCCATGTTGTAGATGATATCCGACCCGAATGGTGGCGTTCATGGCCGCCTTGAACGCGAAGTAACCGCCCACGACCAACACGACTACCACAGCGACGGTAATCACCGGTGTGACCAGCTTCTTCGGCTTCATGCCACCCAGGCTAGGAGATAGATGTTGTGGAGTTGTGTCCAAGTGGTCCTGGGCCTGTAATTGTTCGCATGCCGCTGACCCGTGCTGTGGTGCCGGCGCCCGGCGCCGTCACGAAAATCGTGGGCGTGCCCTTGAGTTGGGGCAGCAGCGAAAACCCGTCGATACCTGGCAGCAGAACGTCGAGCACCGCCAGGTCAAAGGAGTTGTCGCGCGCCAGTTCCAGCGCCTGGTTGCCGTCCAGCGCCGAGCTGCACTGGTGGCCCACCAGAGTCAGGTTCAGGGTGATCAGGTCGTTGATCGGGGCCTCGTCCTCGACAACCAGAATGTGGGCCATGGCTTCAGTGTACCTGCCGGGTTCAACTAGTTCCGCTAGTCAGAGGGACGACGCTGCCGCCAGCCAGCATGGTTCCTAGCGATGCTGCCAGGCGCAGTAATTCTGTTATAACAGAAGAACTACGCGAAAACGATGGTATCATCGGTTGTAACCGATGAACGATAGGGGTCGCCATGCTGATCCGGGAACAGTACCTGAGCCGCTTGCGTCCGCTCTACGATGTGCCTGACCTGGTTAAGGTGATCACCGGAATCAGACGCGGCGGCAAGTCGGTGTTGCTGTCGCAGATCCGCGACGATCTGCTGGTTCGAGTGCCGCCAGAGCGCATCATTTCGCTCAACTTCGAGTATCTGCAGCTGGGCACCATCGCAACAGCCGAAGGCCTTGACCAGCATGTGAGGTCGTTGATCACAGACGCATCGCAACTGAACTATGTGTTCCTCGACGAGGTGCAGGAGGTTGACGGGTTCGAGAGGGCTGTGAATTCGCTGCGCGCCAGCGGCAACATATCGGTGTTCATCACGGGGTCAAACTCGAACCTGTTGGCCAGTGAGTTGAGCACCTATTTGGCCGGGCGTTACATGGAACTGCGGGTGTGGCCGTTCAGTTTCCGCGAGTCACTGGAGTATCGCGGGCTTGACACCACCAGCGCCTCCCCGGATTTGCTAGTTGATTATCTCCAGTGGGGCGGCATGCCGTTCCGGTTCGGCCTTGATGATCAGACGAGACGGGGTTATCTGCGGGACGTCTTCAATTCGGTGGTACTGCGCGATGTTGTCCGCCGCGCCGGGGTGCGTGACGTGGCGGGCTTAGATGTCATTGTCGACTTTGCCATCGAAAACCTCGGCCGAGTGATGTCGCCGACATCGGTGGCCGCCTATCTCAAGTCGGTGGGCAAGTCGCTGTCGCCCGACGCGATTTACGCCTACTTGAGGGCGCTGGATGCGTCATTGTTGCTGAACCGCGTGCGCCGGTACAACCTGCGAGGCAAGCAGGTGATGCAGACCCTGGAGAAGTACTACGCCACCGATGTGGGTCTTCTCTGGCCGCGACGCCCCGGGGCTGGCCCTGGTCAGGGAGACCTGGTTGAAAACTGCGTGTTTGTGGAGCTAGCCAGGCGTGGCTTCGACGTCTACACGGGCGTGGGGCCGGGCACCGAGATTGACTTTGTGGCGGTGAAGGACGGCATTCCGCGATACCTTCAGGCAGCCTATCTCGTGGGCGAAGGCGCGGTCGCTGACCGGGAGTTCGGGGCCTTCGATGGCATCAGGGACAACTACAGCAAGTACGTCGTCTCAATGGATCCGATGCCCATGGAGCGGGGCGGTATTGCGCACTTGAGCCTAAGCCAGTTCTTGCTGGACCCGCCGGAAGAGTTGGCCTAGTGGTGCGACCTGGCTCTAGTCGTCCGCCAGCAGGGCGCCGGTTGGCTGGGGGGCGTCTTCCATCGGGTCCCAGCTCGCCAGCGTGCCAGCCGCGTTCGCGTTCTTGTACGCCGTCGCCACCATCAGCTTGATGCGGTTCAGCTGGTTCACCTCGGGGGCGCCGGGGTCGTAGTCGATGCTGACGATGTTGGCCAGCGGGTACTGGCGGCGCAGCTCGCGGAACATGCCGCGGCCCACCACGTGGTTCGGCAGGCAGGCGAACGGCTGGCAGCACACGATGTTGGGGGCGCCGCCTTCGATGAGCTCCATCATCTCGCCGACCAAGAACCAGCCCTCGCCGGCGTTTGTGCCGGGCGAGATCACCCGGGCGGCGTTGTGGCAGATCTCGTAGATGTTCTCGGGTAGGTCGAACTTACCCTTCGCACGCTTCAGCGCCTTGATCATCGGCTTGGCGTAGCGCGCGAAGTACCACAGCGCAAGGCGGTTGCCCAGAACGCCCAGCCGGCTGCCGACGCCCAGATTGTCCAGACGCCATTTCGCCGGGGCCATGCCGTACATCAAGAAGCCAGACAGCCCGGGCAGAACGGCCTCGCAGCCCTCGTCTTCAATGACGCCAACCACGTTGTTGTTGGCGTCGGGCTGGAACTTGACCAGGATCTCGCCCACCACGCCGACCTTCGGCTTGCGGGGGATGTTGAGCAGGGGCAGCTGGTCGAACTCGCGCACCAACTGGCGCAGCAACTTGTGGTAGCCCAGCTTGCCGCCATAGGTTTGGCTATAACCCTTGTTGGCGAAGTACTCGCGCGTGATGGCGTCCCACCGCTCGTACAGCGCGTTCGCCGCACCCTCGTCGCGCTCGTAGGGGCGCACCCGCAGCAGCACGTTTTGGAGGGCGTCGCCAATGGTCACAGCCTGCAGGGCCTGGTGCACCATGGGCAGCGTCAGCTTGAACCCGGGGTTCGACTCGAAGCCCTGCGTCGACAGCGCAATCACCGGCACCTGGCTGTAGCCGGCCTGTAGTAGCCCGCGCCGCAGCATGCCGACGTAGTTGGTGGCCCGGCACATGCCGCCGGTCTGAGTGATCAGGACGGCCGACCGATCGGGGTCGGCGCCGCCCTCAATGAACGCGTTGATCAATTGCCCGATCACCATGATCGCCGGGAAACAAGCGTCGTTGTGCACGTACTTGAGCCCGCACTCGACGTCGGAGCTGCTGGCGTGCTCCAGGATCTTGACGTTGAACCCGGCCCGTTGGAAGATCTCGCCGAGCATGCGGAAGTGGATGGGCGCCATCTGGGGCGCGAAGATCGTGTAGCCGGCGGCTTTCATGTCGGCGGTGTAGGGGTGGCGGGGAAGGGCGGGGACGATGGGGGTTCCATCCGGGCACGTCTGACAAAGCTGATCGCTGTGGTCCGCCGTAGGCGGAGCGCCGATATGCGACTCGGCCGAGTGAGCGGAGGTGCTATCGTGCCCGGAGGGCACAGCACCGACAGCGAACGGTGCCCGGGTGGGACCTCCAACCCCCAGCTCGGGCTTGGCGCGCTCCGCCGTCGCCGCCTTGAGCGACCGCAACCTGATCGTCGCCGCCCCCAGATTCGACACCTCGTCGATCTTGATCACGGTGTACACATCGCCGGCGC
>Ga0123354_10016450_pt1 | contig 11593 bp, 10 predicted proteins | sample TergutLab28metaG_2_FD_97872 | JGI IMG/M metagenome (GOLD analysis project Ga0123354, IMG submission 97872) | Labiotermes labralis P4 segment gut microbial communities from Petit-Saut dam, French Guiana - Lab288 P4 | ecosystem: Host-associated > Arthropoda: Insects > Digestive system > Gut ... | reverse complement strand
CAGTCATAACTCAGTCAACAGAAAGTCAAAAGCATAACTCAGTCATAACTCAGTCAACAGAAAGTCAAAAGCATAACTCAGTCATAACTCAGTCAACAGAAAGTCAAAAGCATAACTCAGTCAACAGAAAGTCAAAAGCAACCCCGCGCCTGTGTTATTTTCTTTGTTGATATTGTGGCGCCAGCGAACATCGCTTTTAGGCGCGTTCGCGAAATTACGGAAAGCGACTGTTAGCTTCGTCATGTTCGTCTGTCCATCCGCATGGTAGGACTTGGCTCTCACTGGGCGGGTGTTCTTGAGAGATTTGAGTATTTTTTCGAAAATCTGTCGAGAAAATTCAAGTTTCGTTGAAATCTGACAAAAAATAACGGGCACTTCACATGAAGATCAGTGTACATGTTTGATTATATGTCGTCCAGTTCTTCTTAGCATGAGAAATATTTCAAACAGAAGTTATAGAGAAAAACGCACATTTCGTGCCGTGTGAGAGATAATGTGGAAAAAATATGGTAGAGCCGAGCAGGCCACAGATGACAATATGGGGCATGCATCCTGGGTGCCTAAGACCACGGACACACAAGCGGAGTAGGTAATAATTGCTTTTCCACTGCTGATTTGTTTACACGAACGTGTCTCAGTATTGCTTTATACGTACGCATGTCTTGTTGGAAATTGCAAGCAATAAAAATTTCATTCAGCTGGAGCTTTCTAGCAACAAAGAATTAGTCCAAGTCGCTGACCCATGAGCTAAGTTGAATTGTATTGTTGGATTATAAATAAAAACGAGGTTTACGTTAGAAAATTCCGTATTTTGAGATTACCCGAAGTTCTTATATTGCCGTTTGTGTGGTCGGTGTGACATGATGTTCACGAAGATGAACAGACACGTCTCTACTTTCAATTTTTTGATGCGAATCTATAACGTCATTGGAATTAGTCGGAAATGCCCTCTGGTGGCAGCTGGAAACAGTCAAGACACCGATATAGATCGATCTTTTTGCCAGTGTTGCTGGACCGTAATGACGTCATCTTGCGCCGTTATTGATCAATGTGACAACGAAATTTCTGGTTACCGTGGCGACCGTCTGGTTGAGCTACAGATGTAGCGGGAAGAGAGATAGGGCGACATGTTGGGGAGGGGTTAATCGCGTAGTTAACGCCACTACTGTTTATTTACGTATTTATTTATTTAAGGTTTATTTAATGATGCTGCTATTAGTGGGATCATCAGGTCTCTCAGATTCTTCGGACCCACTCCCAAATATTATCCAAACGTGCGGAAAGCTTAAGCAAATCTTGTTATAGCACTTAACATTTTTTTTGCAGATAAGAAACTTACTTAAACTGTAAAACCGTTATTAAGTTAATAATTTTTTTTTGCAACATCAATAATTTTCTTTGCGTGAATGACACTGAAACTAAAACTAGGATATTCCCGAAAAAAAAAAAACAATATGCTCTATGTTGAATTATGCAACTTGTGGGCTTCCAGTTGAGAAACACTGCTGTAGATCATACAGGGCCAAATAATTTTTTTATAAGTGAGTAATGAATGGAAAGTGGTGTAGGAGGGAGATTAATAGTGTGTAGTGAATTTGAAGCAGTGTGGTCAGAAGCTGTCATGGTGCAATATACCAGAATTTTTACTGGAGGGAATGAGGTGAACAACAAAGCAACTCAACTCACCATAGCTGGGCTGTGGGCCGAGATTTCGAATGTGAAGCAAGAATGCCATTTACCTGCTGCTGTTTCTGGAGATAGTTCATGTTTTCAAACTCATTAAGCATGTTTCTTAATATGCTCAAGAGTAATGTACTTAACATGTAGTAGTTCTTTGAAACATGCAAAAGTAGCTAAAAGTTATTAGCTTCTAAGCTGCTGTTTTTTAATCATTATTTTGGTTAACATTGTTCCCTTGCAAGTGAATGATTGAAAACAATATCATAGGTGTGTCTTTGCATAATGATTCATTTTCATTTTTTATTTTAGGACATTTCTTGTTTTAAATTTTTTACATTTGGTAAATTGGTGGATCAGGTTGAACTAAATTTTTGCTGTCCTTCGTACATAAAGTGCGTTTCATAATTTTTCATGCAGCTTCACATGTTTTTGTCACTGCAAGTAATCTGACATGACAGAAAAACTCTGAAAGTTTCACTCCCAATTGTACTGCAGTTTACACGTGTTCAGAGTGAACAGTGTGTGTAGATAGGGCCACCACTGAAGTTCTGTGAACACCGTGTTGGGCATTGCCATCTACTAACTGTACAGCCAGCACTGAAGATTTGTTGTAATTCTCTTGTAATGTAGCTGACATTGGAGGCTGTTATGTGTATAGCCTGTAAGGAAAGCCCAGAGAGAAAAGTTCAGTTTGACAGTTACAGTCCCCAAGCAGATGGTCCCCCATATCTATTCCACATTTCCAGGAGTTGGGAGTGCCATCTTGTTGGAATAGCAGATGTTGCTGGAAGTTCATCAGTGGAAGTGGAAATGGAAATAGCCATTTTATCATGTCACAGTTTTTTCTACAAACAAGAAAGGTTCATAAACATTTTCCCACGATGAAGCACAAAAAATGTTCATGGGGAGTCTCAGACTGTTTCTGGAGAGACATAAATTCTCAGTTCCCTATTTGTACAGTTTGTGCTGATTCACCCATCCACAGACTGTAAATATTGCCTCATCCTTTAATACTGCTCTATCCCGCATCTGTTAGTCATCATCCATCTGCTGCATGGTGTGACCTAAGAACTGACAGTGTTGTTCATTATCATTCTTCGTCATTACATGCAGTAAATGGTACCTGTAAGAATTCATCTTTAATTTGTACTTACAGATATGCCATGCTGGCACCATTTCATGTTTAGAGTGGTGTGAGTGCACCACATGGAAATAACTGGAGTTAACACAGGCATTAAACATTTGGCATTTTACTGTCATCAGCACTATATAATTCATTTTAGTTTATTTATAGTGATGTTTTTGATATTCAGTACTGTACAAGTATTCCATTTATTGACCAACTTCTTTGGAAAACTGTCACCTGTTGGTCATATTTCAGGGGTCAGTTGTGGCCAATAATGAAGTAAATAAATATTTTGTAACATATGGCTTCTTTGTATGCACTTTCAAGGTAATGACTACAAAACACTAAAGTTAACTCTGTGTGTGTGAGTGTGCGCGCACGTGTGCGTGCCTGTGCGTGTGTGAAATGCAGTGATAGTTTTGTACCTCAGCTGTCACTGAAGTACCCGTCATAACTATTGTAATGATTAGAAACACATAAATGTCCAGGAGGAGGAATTAGCAGCAAGTTGCCACTAGTACAGTTATCCTTCTCAGACATTCAGGGTTAAAGGTCGTTAATTATTGTTCATACTTGTTTTATGATGTGCCAGCTGTAAAGCAATAATTGCAGCTGTGAGTGAAAGTATCACTGCACTTAATAAGTCAGTTCCATTGGCACACAAGTCTGTAAAAGTGGTATTTAAAATGATGCCATTGTGTGTGCAGTACCTAGTGACTGTATCCAGTTCATGTTTGTAAAAGTGTATAGCATACATAAATGTAGTACAAATATGATGTGTCTCCTCCCCCTTTCCATAACCCCATCTCCCTAAAGAGAACAATATTGGTAGTCTAATATTTAATTCTCCACCTCACTTAGATGTGAGAAACTTTCTGTTCCCCATGTCATGTAAGAATTTGATTAATTTCCCATTCTTCTTTCCATTGTTAGACATGTCAGAAAGCCACTGCACATATTTCAGGTGTGACTTGCAGTGTTATAGTTGTCTTGAGGTTTAGTACATCATATTAATCTCCATAAAATTTTATTTGCTTTGTGTTATTTGTATGGTATGAACCAAAGAAGTATAGGAGGCCCCCTACACAACTTTTATGTGCTACTGAGGGCTGCAGATAGTGGTGTAAATGTTCTGTACATAAACACACAACAGATTTTGTTGCCGAAATTAAGTTCAATCCACAGCATTCTGATGCTTTTGTTTAAGTCAGTTGCATAACTTTGCAAGTAATCTTGATAATTGTGTGGCACTGTGGTAGGTAGCACATAACATGTGATATGGTGGGAAAATATAAGTAGTGTTGTAGGTTTAGTATAAAATGTGTTTTTGTGTTGAGAAGTAGCCAGTAAGCCAGCACAAACCTTGAGCTTTTATTTGCCGAAAAATAATGAACTTCATTTTCTTAATTTTGGGTATTAACCTCTTGTTATCAGTGTCACCTGAAGCTGGTTGTGAAGTCAAGGTTCATGTGATGTGCTTAATGTAACCTGAAGATTATCTTTAGAACCCACCAGTTTTCTTCAGCAACATTTTTCATAAGAGTTATAATGCGTTAACATGCCACTGATTTATCCTTTGATTCATTTTATATCTCAGAAATAAGGCGATTGCAGACTACCTGAGCACTAATGGCTACATGAATGCACTGGAAGCCTTCAAAAAGGAAGCAGATATGCCTGGAGAAGTGGAGAGGAAGTATGGGGGTCTGCTCGAAAAGAAATGGACCTCTGTTATCCGGCTACAAAAGAAGGTGTGCTTTATGCCCTTTTGTTTAAAATTGTGTGCCTATAGTGACTGTGCAGACAGATGTGTGCTGTTAAATTTCTCATTATGTATTTAAATCTGTGATAGATCATATTCACAAATATTTACAATAATAAGTATCTGTCAGTCAGGTTCAGGGAGAGCTGTTCAAGCTTTCCTTCACAAACACAAGGAGACAGACATCAAATAGTACTGATGCCTGCACATTCCTCTCCATAAACAACATTTCGTTACTGAAGGATATTGATCTGAGGTATGCTTTCTGCAGTCAGGTACTCTGTCACTGCACACTGTTTCATCCACACTGACGTCCTCGCATTGTACTTTGTTGTGTTTACAAGCAAAATTCAGAGCCCTTTGTTGACAGAAATTTAAAATTTGGCCCTGCTGTTTGGAAAAGTAACAAATTGAACACATTTCAGTTTGTACTCCTACACTTATTCACTTCAGTAAAGAAATTAGGAGGCATTACTTTTTAGCATCCCATCACAGTTTGTAACAAACATTTATTTGGTTATAAGTTTATTCAGTGTTGAAACTTAGTTAATGCAAGAGTTCACATAAAACTTTCTTGTTATATATATATAAACAAACCTGGTATTACTTCCCAAGATGGTGACATCTGTGTTATTGCATATTGTGATATTTTAAGGTGATGGAACTTGAATCAAAGTTGTCTGAAGCAGAGAAGGAATTTATTGAAGGTGCTCCTACACGAGGTAAACGCTCCCCTACTGAATGGATTCCAAGGCCACCTGAGAAATACTGCCTCTCAGGTCATCGTGCACCTGTTACAAAGGTAAGGTTGGAAGATACTACCCTCTACTCCTGGCATTGTTATTCTTCGTATGTCAGAAGCAACAGTGTTTGTGTACCTGAAACATTGTTAGTCTGTTACTTTGTGTATAATCATATTTTATGTAAGTTGTATAAATGGTGGTCTATGGGGTACATTCTCTAGTCAACAAGGGGTAATATATTCATTGGTTGTGATTTTTTCTTTCTCTGTATGTTATGTTACAACGCTGTCAGTTGTCAGTGAATGAATGAGCATGGAGCAGTGGTGGAGTGATACTGACAAGAAGACTGAAGTGCTCATAGAAACACTTGAATGCCACTTTGCCACATGTCCCACATTGACCATTGCAGTGAGAGGCTGGCAATTGACTGCTCAAACCATGGCACATATTTGTTTCTTGTAAACATACTGTTCATCTTGTTGTTTGCATGTATCAGAATTGATTTTGAACAGGTGGTATGGGACAGCAGGGACTGGATTTATATGGCTCAGTAAAGGACCAGTGGCAGGCTATTTTGAACGTGGTAATTCACTTGTGGGTTCTATGAGATGTAGGAATTTCTTGACTTTGTTCACAAAAGGGTCTTTTCTCCTAGGAATGAGTAGGTGGGTTGATCTATCTGTCAGTTGACTGCAGAATTCTGAATGAAAAGCAATCAGCCGAAAAGACAAGCTAGGCAAAGTTGGTTTACCCTAATGGTTGTAAATATTACAAGTACCAGATGGGTTTGGACTGATGTGGACTGACTAGGTCACAAAATTTGCAGGAAATGTGTACGTGTTGATACATGGTAAAGTCAAAGAAGTTTGTGAACTTTTCCAATAGCTGTCAGATAGTGCTGTATTTCGGTGGTTTTCATATGTTCACTGTGCACAGATTTGTGGTGAGGGGATGGTCAGAGATCCATTCAAGGTTGTGGATGTAATTAATAGATCCATATTTTGTTTGACAGGTAATATTTCACCCAGTTTTCAGTGTGATGGTGTCAGCGAGTGAAGATGCCACACTAAAATTGTGGGATTTTGAGACTGGAGAATATGAAAAATCCCTCAAGGGTCACACAGACTCTGTTCAAGATATTTCTTTCGATCAGACTGGTAAATTGCTAGGTAAGTATTACTTCATTTTTCAGTAGTTCTCTTCTGTGATGAAACAGTGGAGCAGTAATAAAAAGGGTATATTTTGTTGTATCACGGAGTATGATATCATCTTGTTCTTAATGGTACATGGAATTCAGGGAGTTGAATTTCATATTGAATAATGGAGAGCTTTCTGTGTGTTTTCATATATGTGATTTTTAGTCTGCTTTTCCTCCTGTACAGGACAAACTGTTGCCATTATCATTTCTTTGGATGTTTGTGTGTTGTAACCAGTAACCCAACTACATCCATTTCAAATCATCATACACAGATCACACTGTCATTTGATACTACAAAAATTAAGCAGTTTTAAAAATGTTGTTAAATAAAGGTCACTTTGTAGTACGAGCTAATGTTTGCTTTTGTTTCAGTATCCTGCAGCGCAGATATGACTATAAAGTTGTGGGACTTCCAAAATTATGAGTGCATCAAAACAATGCACGGACATGACCACAATGTTTCTAGTGTCACTTTTATGCCTGGTGGAGACTTTGTTGTCTCCTCTTCAAGGGACAAAACAATCAAGATGTGGGAAGTAGCAACAGGGTAAAGATACTTTATGCACCTTCTCTTGTAATACTACACTGTATGTACACCATAGCTGGCATCTTAATTCATTTGATTTTGTGTTCTTCTCCCTTGATTAGTGGAATAAAAGATTGTCACTTTCAACTTCAATGCTCTCATGAGCTAAGCAATTTTAAATGTCCGTGTGACCAGAACTGTCCCTGTTCTTGTTTCTGGAAATTTTTTGTTTTAAATTCTCATCATAAATTTATTGTTTTAGGTGGTAGAATTAGTTTTTCGTGAAATATTTTTTGCTATATTCTGTGTGTAGCCAGACATTTTGTTTGTTGTAAGGCACATGTATGTTTCTCCAGGATGAAAGATGAAAGCGAGGGCATCCTGTACATGTGCCAAGCCATTACTAGGGGGAGATTTCCACCCCTTGCCCCCCCCCCCCAAATTTTGTAGGTTATCATCATTTAGAATGAGACCTGTGTGTAGCATACCTAACAAAAATAATACCATCAGAAATATGACAGAATAGAAAAGCCAGTTTATATTGTAATCTTCAGGCCACCCTGAAGATTAAAGCAGTATAGTTCCACCGGGGAATACAGTATCATAATGCAGAAGACTGTGGTCTGAAATACCATACAGAAAACCTGTTTTGAATTTTAAAGAATCCGGTATGAATCAGCACTTCTTGTTATAGGTTTTTGTGGTGATGACAAAGTGACCAAGTATCTGATTCATACCATTTTGCAGCATTAGTTCATTCTTGTGTCCAGTACATTGCATGCCATATCATACAATGGTAGTGTTAACCATTCAGCACCAGAGTTAAGTGCCTAGACTGGGATTTAAATGGCTGCCCATTACTTTGCAGTTTCTTAGTGACAACTTAGTGGATGTTTCCAGTTATTAGCTGATAGTGCAGACTTGAATGTGTGTGCACATGTGCTTTTGAACATACACTGACTTTGCTGATATGGTGAATTAATATTTTTCAGGTGTCACTCATCAGTATTGAATCTGGTTACCTGTGATTAAATATATACAGTCTGAATTGTTTTGGTATCAGTCTTGTTCTCTTACCCTAAGGGAAGAACATTGATTGGGATATTTGACAGCAGGCTGGAGAAATGTAATGTGCATCATGAGGAATGTTGTAATTTGCACTATTCACCACATTATATTAGAATGATGAAATCAAGACTGATATGGGATAGAATGCAGACAGAATTTTAGTCTGAAACCTTAAGAGAAGAGACCACTTGGGTTTTCAGTGTGCATAATAGTAAAGTGGATCTTAAAAGTGGGGTGTGAGGGCGAGGACTGCATTAAGGGTACAGCGATGGGAGGACTGTTGTGGATGTGGTGAAATTCAAGTGTCCAGGATTAGCGATTGTGTCTGTGTAATGGACACAGCACTAAAATATAAATAATAATATAATATGCAGTAAATTTCTTACTTTCACCAGAGAACAGAAGCACAGCCAGTTGATGAAATACTGTGCTTCTAAAGCAAGATGAGATGACAAAAAATTTCCAGCATATACATACCAGTTGATCGGTATGAAATTGTGGCAAGTATGCTGTGTGCATGAGACAGAATTTCATTGTGTAATTCAAACTGAGAAAGATCATTACTTTGTTAGAGTTTGTAATTGTAATGGGGTTTTGCTGTAATCAGTATTCCATGGTTTGTCATTGACCAAAATTATGTTAGAACTTGCCTGCAATTTAATTTGCTATAATGCAGAATGTGAAAATTGAATGCACCCCACTGCACAACTCTCCAACTTTACCAGCAAAATAGTTGCAAAATACTTGGAATTATCTTAATGTACATAATGTAGCATCACAAATATCTGGAAAGTCCTCACCCTCATTCCATGCAGACATGCCTCCGCTGCTCCAGAGTACTACACTGTGCCACAGTGCACATTTGTCAACACCAGAGAAACTGGGTTCTGCATATAGTACATTTAAGTGATGTTACTGATATGGAAACTGGAGGAAAACTGTGGCATGTGTGGTGACTGTGTTCCGTTGCGTTTGCAAAGAGCAGTGCCCTGCTTGAATACAGACTTTTTGTGTGCATTACTATCCTAGCTTTCAGTGACATTGTTACATGTGAATATTATTTGTGTTGTGTTTTTACAATGCTAATAGCTTCTTTGGCTTTCCTGCTGCGTGTAACTTCACCTTTCACATATATCACATTAAATTTATCTAGCTTAGGTTGTCTGTAATAAATTTTGTGTTGCAGGTACTGTGTAAAGACATTTACAGGACACCGGGAATGGGTGCGTATGGTTCGTGTTAGTCTGGATGGATCTTTAATTGCATCGTGCTCCAACGACCAGACCATTTGTGTTTGGGCTGCAGCTAGCAAGGAATGCAAAGTGGAACTACGTGATCATGATCATGTAGTTGAATGCATTGCCTGGGCTCCTGACAATGCCAGTACTGCTATTAATGAGGCAGCTGGAGCGGATAATAAAAAAGGAGCTCATGCTGGTCCCTTCCTTGCCTCTGGCTCAAGAGATAAGACCATAAAGGTAATAAATATCACTAATATACAACAGTTATATGTTGCCATTGCTGACAGTTCTGGGTGTCTGTCTGTGGTGGAAATATGTATGAGTTATTTGTGATTAACTCTGCTTTAAAGCCAGCTATGTCATGTATGACTCTGTTGGCTTGTTAGAGCAGTAAAGGCCCTCTGTCATTGGCAGTGCTAGATCATTTTTACAAGTAGGAGCATAACTAATTAAGTACCCATACTTAGCCCAAGTTTCTCGTAGTATAAACTTTACTTAAATACGGAAATGGCTGTTTGTCTTGCGTGTGTTTATTAATCTTGATCAGACATGGCAGTGTCACCTGGTAATAAAGATTATAAATACCATGTAGACACCTTTATGCACTGAACTGCATAAAAGGTAAAGTTGTCACTATCTATGATATGAAGGTGTATAGCAGGAGTGGATGTATAACACCGCTCATTTGTAACCACAGTACTCGATGGAGGGGAGTGGTTGGGCTCAAACCCTGGCTGCTTTACCCATAGAGAAAATACTCTTGATTCCCATTAACTAGAAGGTGGGGTGGACCCCAAACCTGGTCAGTGTTGTGGAGAAGAAAAAATATCTTGCTCCTACTGGCAGTTGAAACATGGCTTATGAAGGTTGTAGCGTAGTCACTGTACTGACTGAGCTGTTCTGGCCACTTTTAAACTGCATTTGGTTGCCTAATGAGAAAACAACAGTGGATATATTTTGTGCATTACGTAATCGTACAGCCTACAAACAGACTGGACAGGCAGGTTCTAATTCATTTGAATTGACAACCGCTTGCTGGTGATGGGAGACTTAATGCCAGTACTGCAGGTTCTTATTCTCAAGGTCATGGACAACCATAAATGTCATGAATATGGGTCATCTTTTGAGTTCTTATGGACTAATTCATGTTCCTGATTGCTTTGTTGTCCATATGTGAGCAGGCATGTGTGTGTCAAACAGAAGTGTGTCTTATTAGGTACAAATAATGTTATCCAAATCGTCTTTAATTTGAAAAATATCCATGAATTTGTTGAACTCTTTAACTGGACTCATATCTTTGTGACATTTCTGACTGGGAATGACCTACGGAATGAAATCGTAGCATTGACGTGAAGTCACGAGACGCAATGGATAGGTGCATGTGAACATCATCCATTGACATTTACTCCAGAATTGTTGGCTTATGACCAGATCTTGTGCATTCATTTTCCAGATAAGCACTCTTATATATTTCCATTTAACTATCCTCCCTTGAGTTTCTTAGTGCTTATTTATTGCTTTTCATGTTTTTAAGCTGTTAGAGAAATTCTGGTATTTTTGTATAACCCTAATCCTTACTTACTTACTCCATGGTGCAGAGTCATTCTTGAGAAGCTAACTGGTTTGCAGCTAGTTAAGAAATTCCCTGCATTTCACAGAACCCGAAGGTTCATTACCGCACTCACAAGCGTCTGTCACCTATCACTATCCTGGGCCCGCCCAATCCAGTCCATATACCCCCATCCCACCTCCCGGAGATCCATCCTAATATTATCCACCCATCTACGCCTAGGCCTCCCCAGTGATCTCTTTCCCTCCGGCTTCCCCACCAAGACTCTATACACCCCCCTTTCCTCACCCATATGCACCACATGCCCAGCCCATCTCATTCTTCTTGATTTTATCACCCGCAGAATATTGGGTGAGGAGTACAAATCATTTAGCTCCTCATTATGCAATCTCCTCCATTCCCCTGTTACCTCGTCTATCCTAGGTCCAAATATTCTCTTAACACCATGTTCTCAAACATTCTCAGCTTCCTTTCCTCCCGCAATGTCAGCGACCAAGCTTCACGCCCATACAAAACAACAGGCAAAATTATAGTTCTATATATCTTGAGCTTTAAATTTTGGATAGCAACCTGGAAGACAAAAGATTCTGCACCGAATGATAGCAAGCATTTCCTGACCTCAATCTGCTCTTAATTTCTTCCGCAATAGAATTTTGATTTGTTAAAGTTGTTCCCAAAT
>Ga0123354_10016448_pt1 | contig 11593 bp, 7 predicted proteins | sample TergutLab28metaG_2_FD_97872 | JGI IMG/M metagenome (GOLD analysis project Ga0123354, IMG submission 97872) | Labiotermes labralis P4 segment gut microbial communities from Petit-Saut dam, French Guiana - Lab288 P4 | ecosystem: Host-associated > Arthropoda: Insects > Digestive system > Gut ... | reverse complement strand
AGGCCAGTTTCTTCTGGGTTGCAAGTGCCCAGTGAGCCGGGGCATTGTCGTGCAAGAACTAGACCCCCTTGGTGATCTTCCCGCGGCGTTTATCCTTCAAAATGTCCTTCAATTGCACCAGCAGAAATGAGTAATACTGCGCGTTGATAGTTTGGCCCTTTGGAAGATAATCAAAGAGGAGAACGCCATCTTGATCCCAAAAAAATCGAGGCGAGAACTTTTTGCACTGGATTTTTGCATTCGGAATTTTTTGGGGCGGGGTGAGCCGCTATGCCGCCACTCCATTGATTGTTGCTTTGTCTCCGGGTCATAGTGATATAACCTGGTTTCGTCCATGGTCATAGAAATGGAAATCATTTGGATCGTGCCGAAAAAAATTCCAAAAGTTGCTCAGACGACTGGCACCGTTGACGTTTTTGATCTGCGTTCAGGCATTTCGGGACCCACTTGGCGGAGAGCTTCCGCATGTCCAAATCTTCATGAATGATGGAATCAACCCCCTCACGTGAGATGCCCAGTTGCTCAGCTATTGATTTAGCTGAAATCCGGGGGTATTCTACGATTAGCTCGAGAATTTGATCAATAATCTCCGGGGTGGTCACTGTTTTGGGTCGTCCAGGACGAGGCGCATCACAGGTGGAAAAATCACCACGTTTAAACTGGAACACCCAATTTTTTACGGTGGCATACGATGGCGCATGTTTCTGTCAGAATGACTTGAATTTCCTTCGGCGCCTTGCCTTGCAGAAAAAAAAAACTTGACAGCTCGCGTCTCCATGTTGTTGAAATCGCGCGCGTCGCCTGACATGCTTCCTTTCAGCCTCTGCAACAAGAAAAGACTTGCAATTCGGTACATGAGCAGACCCGTCTTTTGAAAGACACTATCGATTCCGTCCTAAGACATCAGGAAGTAGGTCGGGCTAAGGACTTATCAGCACCCATCGTAAAAGAATTATGGTTTGCTTGTGTTCTATTCGCGTGTTAATTAACGAACTAGACGGCGGTCCGCAGAATTCGGAGTTAGAATTTTGGCTATACCAAGGGTTTTATCCCAGACTGTTTCATACATCATTGATTCTTCTATTGGCAATACTCGCACTTGGGATGACACTCGCTGATTTAGGGACTGCCACTGTGTAGAATGGCCATGTACAGGCCTATGTGGTATAGCCTCACAGGTCTGTATGAAGGTCGGTGGATGAGTTCACCGGTTTAAATTACTAACCAAAACGTCTGTGACGAAATGATAAAGTGTTTTTCGCGTCAAATCGTTGAAGAAAATGCCATTTGATGAAAGAACCGACATGCATCTCGGTAGCACAACTGATTTATGATCAAACATGTTAAAAGCAGGCCAGATAACATTAGTCCATTGATTATTCAAAATCAACTCTCGATATCAGTCCTTGATATTAGTTATAATTTATTATTTCGGCGTGATGTGTATACTGAGTAGGCTACGGACTGGAAAATTCGGGGTTCATATTCCGGCAGGAGCAAAATGTCTTCCTTTAAATCAACATGATATTATCAATCTAACACAACTTCATATTCTCAGAAAACGCTACATGTTACGGATTAAATAATCCATAATTAGGCTAAATACAGCCTTAAATTGCAGGTATGTGTTATCTGAGAATATGCAGTTGTGTTAGACTGACGATATGATCTTGTTTTGATTATTTTAAAGACACAACGTGATGAACTCTATTAAAGTAGATTTTCCTTTTCTTCCGAAACGTCCAGACTGCCTCTGGGCTTCAACCATCCTCCTACTGAGTGGTTACCGTGGGTAAACCGGCCGGTCCGCGAGGTTCACCACCCACTTTCATCAATTGCCGAAGTTAAGAATGAGTGTAGATATATTTGCTCTCCTCCTAAACGCCTTTATGGCGTGAGTAGGGAAAGAATTCACATTTTGATTAGCAGGATGCGGTGACACCCCAATCCTTGGTATTGCCTTCTCTTGTGCAAGACCCTGATGATTGGTGGGTGAATGCAGAGCACTGGTGAAATAATATTAAAAGGATTAAACCGAATTACTTGGAGAAACCCCTGTAAAATAACCACTTCTACCACATGGACTGCTCTGGGACCGAATCCCGGACGTCGCGGTAAGAAACCGACAGCCAGCTGCCTGCCTTTGCCATTCTGTAGGTAAACGAACTCATTGGTGAGCGAGTCTGACGTAAAGTAGCAGTTGCACCTACTGGGCTAACTTTGCCACCGAATTGGATAGTTTCGCTGTAACGCACTAAATTTGTATTCAGGAGGTACCCGGTTCGAATTTCGGGCGGAACACCCGTTATCATGATTGATGTGCCTCTTGTTTTTTCTCTGTTACTCCAGTTGAATGCCTGGATTAGGCCACAACCGCTTCTACCCAATCCTTTGCCTGTTCGTCATTCACCAATCTCACTATCGACACTCTATAGTCTGGGATCCTAACAGCCGCAAAGGCAAGGTTATTTAAATAGATCCTTGAACGCGTGGAGCGCTACCTCCACGCCCTTATTCTTGTTCAAGTCACTATCTACTGTTCACAAAATAGTTTCCCCACTGGCAGATGATACTGTGGAATCAAAATGCAAATTTTAATATTATTTGTTACGTGTTTTGTAACTAAAGCTATCAAATAGAAGTGAAAACAGATTTATAAAGTATTGCAGAGGAAGGCAGTAGGCTGCCGTCCTACAGGCACCCTGTGTAACCAAATGCTTGAGGCTGCATCTTCATACTGTGGCATGTTCCGCAGTGAACACGCCCACACCTGAACAGTTGCAGTGCTGCTGTAATGACCTATTTGAAGGGAAGGCTGTGAATTCTCACACAATTTCCTCATTCTTGGTTTACACATAGTGTAGTGTGCACTGACTACCTTGAGTTCCATATTAATTCATCTTGGGTCAAGTGACAGTTCGCAGTCTAATTAGGGTCTAGCTGTTATCTCATAGCCAAACATAAATCATGACGTAGGCGCAGTACAGCAGATTTGTCCCTGCGCACGAGATCTTGTAAGGCGGAATGGATTATGGCTGCAATAATTCTTTGACCCTGACAGTGGACAGAAGTCAGCCTCACGCTGCAACTGTTTTCTTCCCAATGGAAATGCCCAGATACCGACTGAATAGGAAACTGTAGGCTCCAGAGTTGGTCTGGGCTTTTGGGGGAAGAGATAAATATCTTGATTCTTCCGGGAATCGAACGACGATCCCTCAACTCTCCGGACAATAGCCTAATGATTATAACAACTGAGTACCCTGCTTTGCCATTACATGGCGCTAGGAAAGATGTAGGATCGGCACGGATCATCTCGGCTAGGCTCCTATAAAAGCAACACTGTTTGTGTTTGTGTGCGTACGTGCGTGCGTGCGCGCGCCCGCATACAGTCTGTAATCGAAAGGTTTTCTCATGTCTCTATGATTTTGCCTTGTGTCAGCTCTTCTTGGTGGACGTGACTTTCGCAGATGTGGGTGTGCCCTCATGAAGCCGTCCAGTGTTATTTAATAAAATACATAAATACACATACACTAATTTGTTTTATAAAGTTTCAATATTGATAAATTTAACATAGTAAGTATATACTGTTCACTTTTCACTTCTTACCCAGCTATCTGCATCATTACCTCTTGTTTAGTGATTAATTATTCAATTACTTCACAATTGAATTTGCGCCAGTAAACGTCTGCAAGAAGATCATTCTCACCTCTGTTGTACACATATGTTATTAATAAGAATTTATCTTCCTCGACTGCCGATTCCATCCGGAGATGAAGGGGGTGCTGTTTCCATACGAATAGCTGTGTAAGTGGACAAAGATCTATTTTAATTTTTGCTAGGACAAAACTCATTGTAATGTTTGCATGAGTCTGACTGATTTTGATTGAACGCCCGCAACTGCTTGTCACTGCATTTTTAATAAAAGTTGTTTGGGATGAGAGCGATTGGCCTCTGTCTTTGGTCAGCCTGTCGAGTTTTGGGGCTGAGACTCATTGTTGCTGGTAGGTTTTCTTACCAACGGCGCTGAATTTTTACTTTGTAAGGGAAGTGAATACGGTTCTTTAAGAACTTGTAAGTGCTTGAAATTATCAAAGGATGTATTCACCAGCAAATTGGACTTAATTATAATGAAGAAACTAGAACATAGCTTATATGGTGCTGAAACTTGAGCATTTCGGAAAGTAAATCAGTTGGATCTATTGAGTGAAACATGATGTTTTATAAAAAGTCTAGGTGGAAAGGAATATTCTACAATGAATACAACAAAGTAAGACTGGATTGGTCACATTATGCTTAGAAACTGCCTTATAAAACACGTTAAAGAAGCAATGGTAGAGGGAAGGATAGAAGTAACGGGAAGACAAGTAAGAAGATGTAAGCAGCCACTAGATAACCTTAAGGAAAAGAGGGGCTACTAGAAACCAAACGAGGAAGCACTAGGTAGCTATGTGTGAAGAAATCGCTTTGGAAGAGGCTGTGGACCTGTCATAAAACACATTAGAGAATGAACGAACGAATGAACTAATGAATGTGAATGAATGAATGAATTAATTAATTAAAGAAACTTATCAAGACTAATCCCTCAAGTTGGTCAAGCGTGAACGGTAAATCTGAATGTCGAGTTTCAAACCCTCGGAAACGCTGCAAAGACACCTTCAAGTGGGTTAAAATTCGTGTCCTTCGAGAAGGGATCTCTTGCCGCTTCACAGCTTGCAGAAGGATTCGAAACGCGGGTACTCTCTCATAATTCTCTACTTTTAATTGTGTGTTGTTATAGAAATATGGCTGGATTCGAACCAAATTTGCGAGGAGAATTTCGTCTGTATGATTATGTAATGAAATTCATTGACAAGTTTTCTTAGAGGGCAGTGACGACATAACGAATTAACAGAAAATATAAATAACACAAAGTATTCGCCTTGTAGTTAGACATATCTTGTTTTACATAATCATCTGCCTTCCTAATACGGTTTACGTAACCGTGCGCAGGTTTCTTGATTGCAATCACATACACCCTAGTCGGTTTTACCTAATATTCTTGAACTGGTTCTTTCTCATCGCTAATGATCACTGCAAGTACAGTAAAATCAGCGATAACTGATTCTTTGTTGTCCCGGATACGCTGTTCTTTGACTCCAACACCCGTCACAGTAGTTGACCGCTGAGCATATGCAACATCCACAACACTCGCTCGGTTGTTGTATGCTTCGACCTGTTTTTAAACTGTCTTGGGTTCATACAGTTATTTTCTAACAGTTGTTTGTTGTCTACATCATTGATTCTCCCAAATTATGCCCTCAAAAATTGAATTACAGGTCGAGGAATTTCTTTGGTAGATTACATCAGTGCAGTAGACAAATTAAAGATATCACCTTATTATATGCAAATTAACAAGTCAGGCAATTAACGTTTAACGTAACATTGAGGCACATTCGCGTGACCATTGTTGCCATGGAAAAGAAATAAGTATTACATATTCCGAGTGTGTGTCTATAGCCTTAGTTATCCATCCTGCAATGCGCATGCGCCGTATTATATTTTCACCTGTGGCCTGTCTGGCTGTACCATATTTGTTCACATTATCTAAAAAACTGCAAAATTTAAAAAAAAAGTGTTACTGAACATAAAATTTTGTTTTGATCTCTTCTACAGTTTTTGCCTGAAATATTTATCTTTCTTAGGAGAATTCGGCAAGACGTTATCATCATTGTACAAAAGTCTTCAAGTAAAATGCCCGTCATTCTTTTCTGGTAATTCAAGAAAATCCATCTTGCGGGAGCCACGTTGTTCCTTGCCGACGGACGGAGAGACAGACAAAAAGACAGACAGGCATACATGACAAAGTTAATAGTCGCTTTTCGCTATTTTTCAAACGCGCTTAAAAACGGTAAAAATGACCGCTAATGCCAAGGATAAGAATAAGTGGAGTATACCTCCACTCTTCCATGCGCCATCATGGCGTTTTTACAGGGACATATTTCCCTACACCTTATTTAGAATTAGACCCAAATGGAAGAAAGCGGTCGTGACTGATTTTAAGCAACTTTCTCAGTATTTGATAGACGTTAAGGAAAATTAGGAAAGTCCTCAATATGGCTGATGTCGAGGCGGAAGTCGAACCTGAGACCTCTTGAATGTATGCTAATCACTGAATTACACAGTTTGGTCTGTCTTCCTGTTGTAACACACTGGGGATGGGAACTGGAACGAAAATGGAGATATGGACGGCTGGAATCCAACACCATTTTTCAACCCCAGTAAAGCAACTCATGTTTTACCCCGTTCAGACCTCGCGGGTCGAACGAATCCCTTAATGGCTGATTCAATTAGACAGGGCGGTGGCCACTGCTGACGAACTGTCCGTCCGTCCGCCCGTCCGATAAAGTCTCATGGGTATCGGAAAGCGAGTGCTGCGGGCGAGGGTTGGAACCAAGAGCTTGCAGAGACAGCCGCAGACCTTGTTATGTTTCCCATTACCACGGGCATGACGCGCCGGATCTGGTTCCAGTGCGGACAGACTACCACCACCCGGGGGTTGTATGATGTTATTGCTGCCGCTTCGGGTTTGTTTCGCTTCTTTGTTTTCCTCTTCTTCAAACAAGGGGATGAACTACCCTTTCACTCTCTGCTCGTTGCATCTTACAACTAAACCAATCATGACATCAGAGAGTATTGGCGTATTGACACTGTGTGTATTATTACTGGCTGTCAGCCTTCTGCTAGGCAAGTATCACAGTTACTGTAGATGTGACAACACGTGAACCACTCGTCAAAACTAAATAAGTCGAAAATATGACAAAACTAGTCTGTAGGCCGATAGTGTTTTTATGATTGTTACAGACACGTATCATCCATATCGTCCTATGTCAGCTAGGGAAACTAATTCGTGTTTAGAAACAAAGTCTCTATGTTGGCACTCTTCTGGGATGTTATGCTGTGTTGATTGGTAGTTTCTGACGTTCCGGGACAGCCTTTTGTACCCAGAACGTCGGTAACTACCAGTCAGTGCTGCGTAATATCGCAGAAGAGCAAAGATCTCATTTACACCACGGGGGAAGCCTAAAATATCGTCTCGGCATACTCACGAAATTTCCTCCATTTTGTAGAAACAGAAAGCCTATTATCATTTTCACAGAATGGCTACTGGACCTCATGAATCCAGCCCAAACCCTCACTCGATATTTTCTTTAGATCCGTTTCAATATTAGCGTTTATTCCAAGCCCAGGTCTCCAAAGCAGTGTGCATCATTTCAGATTTTTCTATTAAAATGTCGAGAGAAGTTTCACTCTCTCCCGCGTATTCTACATGCACGGCCCACATCAGCCTCCTTGAATGAACCACCCTAATAAGCTGTGGTGAAGGTTCTTGTTACGTGATTTTATCCAGCGTCCTCTTACTGTGTCGCTCTTAGATCAGATACTCTGTTCAGCGCCGTTTTTTCAAACGTCTTCAATTTTAGGCGCGTTCGCAAAACTGCGAAAAGCGACTATTAGCATGTCATGTTTTGTTTATCCGCATGGAACAACTCTACTCCAACTGGACGTATTTTCATGAAATTTAATATACGACTAGTTTTCAAAACTCTACGAGAAAATTCAGGTTTCATTAAAATCTGACAGGAATAACGGACAATTTGCATGTAGTTGACGCACATTTGTAAGGTATGGTTGAATTCTTCTTGGAGTGAGAAAAGTTTCAGACACAAATTTTGACGTTTTGCTGACCGTGCATCTCAGCACATGTGCTCGAAACATGTAGAGGCACGAAATAAACTTTTTGTAAAACAAAAATTTTGTGCATCAAGTTGGTTAATTACTGAGATAAGTTTCAGACAGTTTTTTTTTGTGTTACACATTTTCCCTGTAATTATATTATATTCCTAAAGAGTTATGTATGGGCCAGATTTATTGGCCATGTTCAGAGTCATATGCAGCAATGTTTCATCTTAGAATTATCTCAAGTGGTTACAACTGTTGTTGTGTTTACAATTGTTAAAATTATTAAAATCGGCTGCAGTTTATAAAATAGTTGTAATATAATTAAAATGCAATTGCGTGCAGTGTAATATACAGTATAGATTTATACACGTATTTTGTGTCCAAACATCTATGTTCTTGGTTCTTTCTTCTTATGAGGTAAGTATTTGGATCAGATGTTTGGTATGATATCTATACAATGTGAATGAGTACGTTTCATAGTGGGACCGCGGTGGCACAGTAGTTAAGGTGCTGTGCTACAAATCGAAAGGTCCCTGGTTCGATTCCAGATGATGTCATTGGAATTTTTCTTTGACATAATCCTTCCCTTCGCACTATGGCCTTGGGGTCGACTCAGCCTCTAACATAAATGAGTACCAGGAGCATTTCCTGGGGGTAAAGCCGGCCGGTGCGTAGGGCTGACAACTTTACCACCATCCTGTGCCGTTGTCATGTTATCTGGGAACCTTAACTTCCTGGAACCCTCTGGGCCACTCCAGCCCTGTAACGGGGCTGTTTTACCTTTACGTTTCATAGTACGTTCTTGCGTACTCATTCAAAACGTAGAAGCTGTGAATACAGCAGTCCAGGCAAATCCTGTTGACATTTTCTCAAGCAGTTGAAATTCGTTTACCTACTATTCCCGAACAAACAAGGAAATACGGTTCCCAACCTCTCACACATTCTTCATTACGTCTATCGAAATTCTTTCACCGGGTCCGATCCGGTTTGCATTTGTAGTTGAAACATAATTCGGTACAGCCATCAGCGATGTTATCTGTCCTGCTCTGACTTTTACATCCCACAAACAGTGGACATTGAACAACGTATTAGTGCGGAACCGTCTTCTGCCACATAAATGCATTTGGAGTGAAGAGCGAGCGATTAGATTTTCCTCATTGGTACGAGAGATATAGCGCAGTGGTTAATCAGTCTGTTATGCTCACCTAATCTTTAGTGCTAAACCGCGCTGTAGGTGATGTCTGACTGACTGCTGAAGGCGGACGGTGGGGAAGAGGGGGGGTAATGGAACTAAATTTCCGATCGTACTGGCCGCGTAGTCTGAAGCGTGGGTCTGCGGCCTCTCGCTTGCTGAGACAAGACATTCATACCCGTCAGCGGGATTCGAACCCTAATCCCGCCTGCGATATGGAAGTCTGTCTCTTGTGAGTGCTGTGTGTGTTGTCAGATAGAGGTCTCGGCGACGGACAGAGGAGTCCTGCCGTATGTAATGTGTCTGAACGTGATCTCGGAACCTCAACGAATAGGCCTAGGTCCACTAGGGCTGTCGAGTCATAAAAAATGGAACTAAACTCGGACACCCTAGTAAGGAAAGTGGAGTGAGTTACATATGCCTTGAGTACCAGTCACTAGAACAATAGTTCGTAGTATCCATACAGATAGTTGTCAGAGGTCCTATGCAGATTCCTGGAGAAGCTAATAGTTTCTAATTTAGTTACGAAGTCCCCATATTTTGTGTAGCCTTAAATTTATTACCGTGTTTATAAGAGCCTTCCACATGTCCCTATCCTGGGCCAGATCAATACAGTCTACCCCCATCCTGTTTCTTGAAGATCCATTTTAATATTATCCTCTCATGGACGCTTCGGTCTTCCAAGTGGTCTCTTTCCTTCAGGTTTCCTCACTAAATCTCCGTATGCACCACTCCTTTCCCCCATACGCGCCACGTGCCCGCCACCTCATTCTTTTTATTTAATTACCCGGTGAGGATTACAAATCGTGAAGCACCTGACTGTGCAGTTTTCTTCCAACCTCTGTTACCTCCTCCTTCTTAGACCCAAAGATTTTCCTCAGCATCATATTCCCGAACACCTTGAGTCTATGCTCTTCCATTAATATAAGAGACCAAGTTTTACATTAATGTACGTGGTAACTTCAAAATGTTTGCGGAATCAATTTATTTCTGAGAAATACAAAACAGCACAATCATTTAAGCTACAGTTCCTTTAAAATAGACCCCTTGCGCAACTATTCATTTCTGCCAGCGACTGTAGAGGTGTTGGAAATATTTCATGAAGCCATATTGTGGAAGCCATTTCAGCTCTTCCGACGCATTCTTAATGTCAGTAGCATCAAAAGAGCTCCGTCCTTTCACTGCTTATTTCAGTCGAGAGAACAGGTGAAATTCAGCTGCAGCCAGGTCAGGAGAGTATGGAGGACGCTTCAGCGTTGTCACATTGCTCTTTGCCAAGAAATCCTTGACCAAAACCGACCGGTGTGCTGAAGCATTGTCGCGAAAGAGAAACCAACTGTTGATTCTCTATTTTTTCGGGGCATTTCCTTCTGACGGCATCCTTAAGGCGACGAAGGATGTCAATGCGCAGAAATTTCCCTCATGCAGCAACTTCTATAAATTATACCAGCGAATTCCGGGAAATTTTTGAAGCTACTATGTATAACAAAGGCAAAATTATAGCTCAGCTCGTGTACGATGGCAAGAGAAATTAATTTCGTCGTCCCTTTAGTTTTTCATTCCTTACTCATCTTACCATTCAAAGTTGCATAGGCAGACCCACTGACAGCATCGTTAAATAAACATACCAAGCGACGAACAGCCGGCATTTCGGTGAAGATGTCACGAGAAAACAGCGTCATCTTCATCTGTCCGAATAATCATAATAATTGTACTCAAATGTCTAGCTGGTAATGCTTGCTGTTATGGACCTTACTAGATTTTTGGCTTACTTTCGTTCATTCGCAGGTTTTTTTGTTTTCGGGAGGTAAGTGTGGCTGAAATTTTCTCGCCGTCGTCTGCCCTCATAGTTGTAGAACGTGCAGTGCGAACTCAGATGACGATCAACGGAAAAAAAGTCAGAAGATGATCAGCGAAATAAAACGAAAGCAATACGTGGAGTACATTTGTCAAAATCGAGCAGCAAAAGTCGTTACTCCCTGACGATAAATGAATAAATCGTTATTTAAATTCCGTCAGCTTTTTATTGCATAAAAAGTGTTCTTAGAAACTGGTAGGTAAACCTATAAGCTATTAATTTTCAATAGATCAAACGTGTGAATAGATTGTGTTAAAATGCAGCACCACAACAAAGACAGCAATTACGAACCTACCGACATTACTTTTACTCTTTGTGATGTCAGCTGTCGGTGGTTCTCAGAAACATTGATGGCAGCACAGTACAATGCAACCAGCAGAGATGCTTTCAGCTTCACGCATTGCTCAACGTATCTACTGTCAAAAATAATCCAAATAGCGAACACGTTTCATAAACGATTTAAGTTTCTAGGAATCAAAAACGCATTATCATTACGAACATTTTTCTAGCTTGCGACTGGGATATCAGATACAGTATTGACCGTGCTTGATGTCCTGTGAGCGACGATATAGGTCAGCTAGGTGTACATTACAAGCTTGGAAGTTTAGTCATGTGTCTCCTTAAGCTTGGGAGTGTAGTCATATGTCCCCTTAAGTTTGGAAGTGTAGTCATGTGTCTCCTTAAGCTTGGAAGTTTAGTCATGTGTCTCCCTAAGCTTGGAAGTGTAGTCATATGTCCCCTTAAGTCTGGAAGTGTAGTCATGTGTCTCCTTAAGCTTGGGAGTTTAGTCATGTGTCTCCTTAACTTTGGAAGTATAGTCGTGT
>Ga0123354_10016447_pt1 | contig 11593 bp, 5 predicted proteins | sample TergutLab28metaG_2_FD_97872 | JGI IMG/M metagenome (GOLD analysis project Ga0123354, IMG submission 97872) | Labiotermes labralis P4 segment gut microbial communities from Petit-Saut dam, French Guiana - Lab288 P4 | ecosystem: Host-associated > Arthropoda: Insects > Digestive system > Gut ... | reverse complement strand
TCCTATAAAGCACTACCACCATACTTTCAGATGAAAACCTGATGATGGCCGCAATAGGCCGAAACATGTAGTTACTATCATCCTTTATTAAACATCTTTTTAGATATTGTTGTGTTACTGACTGATACGTACACCTATTGTTTATATACACACAATGGGGATGGCTCATTTTAGTAATATATGAACTTTTAAATTAACAACCAAAACAACTTTCCTACAGCATCACCCATGGCATCTGGCACTGTCAAGATTCAAATTTTAAAATTATTAATAATTCTTATATTTGTGGTAAATATGCTCTTTGCTATAACACATCACAGTTATGTCTGTAAACTGTGCAACTTAAATTTTAGGTGTTAGGCTGGCAATTCATTATATGGCTTTCATTCACGAAACTGATTACTTCTTAATTCACTGTGCAAGTATATCTCTCTAAATTACGTTGGTTCCCTATTGCTATATGTTCTGAATATATATGCAGATGATGAAAAACTGTCTGTAGTGTATTATTTGTACAGTGACTCAGTTTCTTCTATGGACTTCAACTGTCTTTAGAATTGTAGTTGTAGTGGCTCCAAATTTTGTGGTGATGGCTGTATGTGGCCTGTCATAATGGGAAAACAATGCAGACTGGATTTGAATGTGTGAAGACAGCATTCAGTGATGAGTTTACACATTTGATTTTCACAAAAAGAATTAATTTCTTAAACAGCTCATGTGTGTTATCTACACAAAGAAGGACTGTGTTCCATGCAGTTACTTAAACTTAAGTAAAAGAGAATACAGTAAATACCTCCTATATAATGATAGATGCCAATGGATACAAGTGTTGTACTGGTGACAACTGCTGCGTAAGTCAACTGTCTTCTCCTCTGGCCATTTTCTTCACTGTGATGAGTTGAATGTTTAAATTCTCTAAAGCAGCTGTGTCCTGAAGCGCCAAGAACAAACTGTGTGCGATGCTGTAGAAGACATCTTGAAGACAAAACAAACATAACATGCATAGATATAAAAAAAATTATTATAACAAATTACCTGGAAATTTTTAAAAAAATGTACTGCCTTTCACAGCTCCTTAACATGTAGACCTACAACAAACTTAAAAACAATTTTCATTTCCATTAACAACTTGAAAATTTTGCAATATTCATTAGTTTGTCAAAAATGATGTAACACATTACAGTTTACATGCTATCTGCATCTAGTAAGAGATGAGGTGGCATGCGAATAGCTAAAGCATGTAACAAGCTAGCAGCAACGAAGACGGATTTGGTAACAATGGAATTCTTTATCATGTACATATATTGCAGTATGATGCAAGAATACAACAAGACAAAGTCCATAAATTCAATAAATATGTAGTCTATATAAGGTAAAGGTACAAGATAAGTTGTCCTTCTGCATGCCATGAAGGTGTTTGTAAGAGTGAAGGTACAGCTCCAGGCATTATTAACCTCTGCATAATGTTTTTGTTTTAAAAAAAAAGTTGCACAACTACTTGTGCTGGTCTTAATTTTATGCACCCCATTATGTTGGAGATACATATAAGAAGTAAAACTGTTAACCATCACAACACAACTTTATAAATTAATGACTCACTGAGCTACATGTTTCAGCCCCTTAGGGGTCATCATCAGACTGATATCCAAAACATGTCAAGGAACTGTACACATCATTTATGGAAGAGAGATGTCAATTCTTACAGACTGTTACAGGTCCAGTCTTTTGCACATTCAAATTCAAGATTAAAATATGTAAAAGTAGCTGTTAAAATCTGCAAATACTAATTCTTAAATCCAAAGATTTTAACAGTTACTTTTACAAAGTTTAATCTTGAAATTAAATGTACAAAAGACTGGACTTGTAAAATAATCTGTAAGGAATGAGATCTCTCTTCCATAAATGATGTGTACAGTTCCTTGACATGTTTTGGATATCAGCCTGATGATGACCCGTAAGGGGTCAAAACATGTAGCTCAGTGAGTCATTATTTTATAAAGTTGTGTTTTGATGGTTATCAGTTTTATTTCTTATTTACTTGTGCTGGTCTTAAGAGGCCCTACATAACAACTGTATTACAAAAGGACACATAACAAATGTAACTGTCAAATATTTACTTACTGCAATTGGGTTGTTACCCAGTGGCAAAGGTATGTCAACATGCTGTTATGTGTTGTGTAATTTTCCAGGTTGCATTTCTTTAATGATCAAAACCAAATATTTTCCATCCTTTGAACATCCTGTCTGTAAATACTATTAACTGTTCTGCTTAGGCTTTTTTTTTTTTTTTAAATTTTCTCCACTGTCACATGTGATTCAGATAGGTCAAAATTTGTTTTAAGTTCCAATATGAAAGAACTGTTACAGATTTTTTAGAATGCTGTACATTATAAAGAACTGAGACGAATGTAACAATACTGATTTTGTCACACTGCAAAGGTCTGGGTGTCTATTTTCTATAAATATCTGGAAATCTATGAGAACAAGTGTTGAATACTGCATGGCTCTATGCTTGCATCAAGAGTATATCTTGTGCAAAATGGACATAAAATTCAGCCCTAACCTGAAACATCTTCGGTCTTCTGAAATTAACTAGCAAGAAAGTAGATTCGATGCAAAATAACCGAACAGGTAAGTATCATGTAAGTCTGTGTACCAGTATACCGTAGAAAATGTAGGTAACTATGCTGCGGACTGGCCGAACGAGGAATCGTGGGTCGATTCCCAACACGGGCAAGACAGTTTTCTCCATAGCGTCCAGATCACAACTGGAGGCCCACCCAGCCTCCTGTTCAATTGGTACCAAGGGGTTTAGAAACCAGGTCATGAATGTGACAAATCAGCTTTGTTTAGTGCCGAGGGTAGGAAAAAGTTGTGCTATACCTTCACTTCTCCATATACCTGCACCACGGCACCCCAAGTCCAAATTACTACAACTAGCACATCTGACACCATTCTAACATTACTCAGTTCCTACTCCTTTTTATAATTTAAGGGCACAGAGTGTCTAAAATTATCTAATGTTCTGAAAGAACTAAACTGGTAAACAATGTCACATAATTCAAGGTGTATTCACAATCATATTCGATCCTATCCCACCATATCCTTAAAAGCTAAGAAACATTACTTGTGACACCTTCACACAACACTTAGACTTAACGACCAACTTTTAAAAAAGCTTTTCTACCTCCGGAAAAATGGTAACACGTTTGCCATACTCTGCTCACAAGAATGACAGGAGTCAAACGAACACGGACACAAACCAAAATCAAATGAGAATCACATTCACACACAATTCGGCACGGAGTGGAGTACAGGTATTATAACTCTGATATATGATTTGTACTTTGATATTCGCACAGATCATAATACACCAATATATATAACTTGGCTGTTCTGTGTTTCATTGGCAATGACTTCGTTCCTGCTAATCAGTATCGTTTATTGGATTCGGAAGCCTGAATCTTGTTCCCAGATATTTACTGTTCGTGACAAGCAATTTTCCTATTACATTAAGCCTATATAAACTAAATAGAAATGGAATATGTGCGTATGTGCCAGGCAGCACGTATCACAAATTAAACATCCCGAATGGTTATCGTACCCGTGCATATTGCGGATAGAACACTTATTGGTGGCGTAGTGTAGAGTTTACGCATGTTTGGTATTATTTAACATCGCTGTCAGTGCCTATTACTATATTGCAGGGGTGACCACAAAGTGACGGGCGCAAGTTATCTGTAAAAACAATGTGCAGGTAATTTTTTTAGGTGTATACGCCAGGCAGTAGATGTTTCGACGTTTCGGAAGAACGGCATTCATTTTTAGTGACCAAATCTGGCTCAGGCGAATGTTCAATCAGATTCGGCGACCCAGCAGATGGAAGCAGTACATTCTTCCGAAACATTGAAACGCACATGTACTATATGACATGGAAACTCCAAAGAAGGCTGCCAAATAAGAGTTGACGTGAAAACCCGACCTTAAAATATTCAGGTAGTTAACATGCACATGAACCTGCCCATGTACGATGTTAAAAACATGAACAGGGATAACAAAACCATGAAATATGAGAAATCTGTTACATTAATCCTGTTGTAAATAATAACCCCAGCAAATGCAACATCTTTCTGTTCTCCATTATCTCTATACCTGTTCTGGTGCCAACCCAGCTGTCCTCTTCAAAGGGCTCCAGAATTCTTTCCCAGGGTAAAAGACCAGATCGTGATGTGACCACTTGTCTACGTCTGGTGCCAAGGCTAAGTGGGGATATACTGTAAATATACACACCTCTACTCCCCTATATGCCTTCTTTGTGTAGACAGGGACTCTACCTTTATAAGTAATAATAATCCATATAATTGTGTAGCTAATGATCATCTTCCATGCCCTTACCGTCTCGCATATACACACTTTAAATATCTATCATAGCAGCACACTTCTTATAAAGTCAGGCTGGTAGAGTTTATACAAGTTCAGTAAGGTGTTCTTTTGTCAAAATTGGGCACTATTTTGATCTAATAAATTTTAAGAGTACACATATTCAAAAAAATGTTTTACTGCAAATGGTGATCAATGTCTGAGCACATTTTCTAGTTTTGAGCATATTTTATTTCTGCAGCATGCATCCAAGATGGTATTGTTTAGCTGCAAACACCTTCGCCTTCTTGAAGCTTCAGGAGCTCTATTTCTAGAACACCCATATCGAGACAAGAAATCACAGAATGAGACATTTTCTATTACAATAAGGTACATTTTCTAAAATTGCAACTGATGGCTTGGAGTGCCCTCAAGATCTTTAAATATTTTGTCACTCTCTTCTACAAGTCCATCAACTGGCAGTCTTCAATAGTAATTACAGTTACACCTTCAGGCAAAATAATCTCTATTTTTTAGACACAGGAAATGGCCCAAGTTTTTTTAATTGAAGTCTTTCTGAAAAGTATCATTTTGTTTTGAAAACTCAATATGGTCTCCATCCTAGGTCACAGATACATTTCCAAGTCTCTGGAAAGATAATTCCATGATTCAGGAGGTATATAAATTAAAAATTCCATATTTGTAACCACTGAAACATCTAGTTGAGTCAGTGGCAAATTCTGATCCAGAAGTCAGGTCTAGTGGAACAGTACACAGTGACTTTTGATAACCCTTCCACTAGACTTGACCTTTGGATCATTGCCAACTTAAAGGAATTTTACTTCTTCTGTAACTTCCTTGACTGGTGCAAACAACTGGGGGGGATTACTTCAAACATTGCTGACAACCACACAACGTGCAATGTGCTTTACACTTCAACTTAGGATTTTTAAACCATTTCCAACACAGTTCATATCAAAAGTATATACCTACCAGGTGTTATCTGTGAATAATGTGATTAACTGGGTCAGAGTCAGTGACAACATACTGACAGTTTTCTCAATTGGTACATGAACTTTGTGAAATGCAATGTCGAGAGTGCTTCTCTCATGTTTCGTTTTTTTGCCATGTACTAAACAAATATAGTTCACTATGGGTTATGTCAAGTATCTGTGGATTCATGAAAGGCCAACACAATTTTGAAAAATTAATGATGTCCTGTTGTAAATTATTCACACTATCTGAGCTACTTACATAAATCCATCTCTCTCTTGTTCATTTGGGAACACAAATGTTCCAACATTTTTGTTTTCTTAATCTAAAACATAAACTGCTTGTGATTTTTTTTTTTTTGGTTGTTGTTGTTAATGAGCTCTCCTTCCCTGCATGGATATTCTGCTCACACAGCATCAAAAGCCAACACCCAGCCTCTGTGAAGTCTTGTAAATATTAGCAGGTGACAACTTTTTCATTCCTGTAACAACAACAAATTAGTACCAAAAATATTACTACTAATGAGGTTATAGTGAATAGAGTACAGGCTGGACTGAGAAACTGTTCAATTCCTGGCACAGGCAAGGGATGTTTCACTTCCCTAAAATCATCGAACATGCCTACTCAGAGGGTACCAGCAGCTTATTCAACAGGGGTAAAGCAGCCAGGGCACAAAGCTGTCCACTCATCTTCATCTACCTGCAAGCTTAGGAATGTGCAGAGCTGGACTTTTCCCCCTCTGCCATACCCCTTCATTAGTGTGGTGCTTAATCAGGAACAAACTTTACCTCTCACCAATGAGGCTGGAGAGAAAAGGCTGTATTCATGGATTATGGAAATTAATGTGGCAAAATGAGGGTGCAAACAAAACTGCTGGAACAAATACCATTAAATTACAGCAACTAGATCATATTCATGTATCAATGACTGAAATACAAACTACATAAATTTGTTGACAGTGGAATATTAACAATACAGGTTAGCAATACAGAACTGCCAACTAGAACATACTACATAACCATATCAATGTATGTCACAAAATGTAGAACATAAATATTGAAGGATAAGCATTAATCTTCCCACTCCTAATTTATTTCCAGCTTTCTCACTTGTCCATTAATGCTTCTGCTCCACACATTTTCCTGAGAGTTTAGAAAGTTCACTACTGTGGCCACTTTCATTTTCAAAACCAATCCTGGATCAGAATTGAATATTACAGTAATTATGTAGAAGATAGGTCATTTACCAAATAGTTTTGCTGTTGAAATGAAGCGACTCCATCTCTGATGTGGACTGCACTGCCAAACTGGCACTGAAGTTTGTGTAATTAAGCCTGACAAAGCAGTTACACTGCCCTCACATTCTGCAGTTGAGGTAATATTTCTAACAACATGAAAAGTGGTGCACAACCAACTTGACTTCTCAGTTTTACCTCTTGATTTTTCTGCCTCATACTGAATTTTGAACTCAACACAGCAACAGAATTGTTGTTCACTTTGTCATAATTATACAATTTCCAAAGCCTCAAACCTATTCATACTGCTTTCCATAAAATTTACAAATGATGGAACTGCCGTCTTGCATTTATATGGCTACAAAGCATTAACATAACTTTAACAGTGTAATCCACAGTAGCAATACAGGCCCATTCTTTTGGTTACAGAATATTTTATGGATAACTCTCCCCCCTTCCCCCCATATCAGTAATGCCCAAGGATGGTCAGTTTACTCATCGACAGATAGCGTAACAAAAAGTGCACAGTCAGCCTAGCATATATTATGTACATATGTTGATACTGAAAATGGCACTAACAATTTAAATGGCTAGTCAGGTCCATCACTGAAATTTAAAGTAATGACTACTGACACTATAACATACATGAATTACTACAGCTCGAAGAATTAAATTTTTTAGTGCATGAAAAAAATGCGTAAGAAGAAAATTCTGCAAGATTTTGTGTGAAGCTAACAACAGATGGGGGGCAAACATGATGCTGAAAACACCAACTGAAGGAAGATGAAATGACCTACACAAATAAAAGAAATGTGTCTGTGAAGTTCTTTCTACTCACTTTTCAGGATAATGTTAAGAACAAGGAGAAGTTGAAGAATGTTCTATGTATGAACTGCTGGATTAATTTGCACAGATTGGTTACATTCAGTCCCATCTTGTCAGTAATACTTCAAAAATGAAAAGAAATTCAAATGTCATATGCTTATAATAAAATTCAAACACAATAACCACCTACAACATTTTTATTAGTACAGTGTTTTTTTTTTTCTTTCTTCTGAGCAAATAAGTGACAACCTTATACTAAGTTCAAATTTAAGTTCTGTTTCACTTTCCCTGGGTGGTTTCCAGTCTCAAAGAATTTATTTTAAAAACTATCATACTAAATTTCTCCTAAATGTGGTGTATGTACATATATGTGTGTATATAAATCTATGTATAACATTTATGTACATATGAATCATGATACCAGGGATCCTTATTCATATACATACACAGAAATACTCAGTCTGCTAGTGAATATACAACTTTACAGTAATGGTATCATTATTTTAAACACATGCACCATTCAGGTGGACAGCATCTTCTCCCTTCTATATACAAGGCAAACCAAAAATAACAGCCATCCACAAAATGTCCAGGACAAATTCCAATAGAATGAAGATGTATATAAAAAGAAACGCGCTCATTTTTAATATTCTTTCTGTGCTACAATTTTTCTTGCACACCAATGCACCATAATATATTTCCTCAGTGTTTTATGCTACTATATGTGAGTCATAGACTGACATGTTTCATGCAAGCAAAAAAGGATTCATGCAGATTCTGAACTTCACACTGTAACTTAAAGAAACAGTAATAATATCACTGATTGCAACTTTTTGCCAAATAAAGCTACTGCAATGCACAAAATGAGAACTTTTATATCACCACAGTTACTACACAGACTACTTTCAGCCATGATGCTGTTAATGTTATTCAGCAGTGAACCTCTGAAGGACTCCATCAGTGCAAGCTTGAGAAATCAAGAGGAAGTTGGGTCCTGCATGTAACATGTTTCAGTAATGCTGACAGACAAATGTGATGGCCACATTAATCCCTGTCTGCCAACAATGAGGTTCCCTACTTGAATAGACACCTAACACAAACTGTGCTCCTAGTTTGTGGTGACATTGCCTTGTATGTCCACCATTCTGTTACCATATTTATACATTCACATTCTTCACACATACTCTGTCTCTCGTACAAATCACAACAAATTTATGTGGCTCAAGTTATAAAAATAAGGATCAAAATAATTTTAATACATAAAATTATATACATTGAAAATATTTTTATAGCTTTACTCCTATGAAGTCAATAATTAGCAAGTGACATGACATGTGGCATTATTTCTTGGTGTATACTCTTGGCTTCAATGGTATGCACAATCCTGTACACCAATAAAGTTGGAACTCTAGGTGATATGATTCATATACTAGTTCCAACTGATAATACTTAACTGCAGGGCCAATAATCAGTATGCTTGTCATATACACAGCACAGCTCAACATGTGTTGCACGTCACTTCTCGTATGAAAGATAACGTCCTGCATGAAGTCCATCATCACTGCAACAATGGTACTTCCAATATTGTATTCCATGTCTTTTGGCACAAGCACAAAATTTTAAAGACAACAAACAACCAAACAAACTCAGTGCAGTTTTCTGCATTACAATAATGCACATTCTTTAAAGATTTTGAGGAAAGTGAAGAAATTAAACTAAAATTACACATACAGTTTCTTGCTCTTGAAAGTATCAATCACAGACAGTTTCAAATCAATAATAGTATCACTAAGACTACTAATTAAATTAACCAAAACAAATCTGGGGGCAAATGTTAATACTCAATATCACACATTATTCAACAAACAAGTTAAACAATGCTTTCAAATCATATAATATGTGAACTCTCCTACAAGTTTTGAAGTCAGTGAACTGCATATGCCCTAAAATATCTACAAGCTGATAGACAATGAATGCTCATACGTTGTAAAGCAAACTGTACTAGGTACAATAAGCAGATAAAGGGGGCTAAACACATCAAGCGCAGTGGCAACTGTAATTTCATCAAACAATTTTTGTAACACACCTGTCACATTTTTATTAAGATGTCCAGTAAAACAATGATTACATCATGCTACACATTTTTAAAATGTATAAACAACCACAAACATGCATTACTTTTTTTGAGGGGGTGGATAATGTGTTCACCAGCACATTTCAGCCAGTAGTCCAGCCATCTTCAGGGTGATGATACAAGAATAAAGTTGTAGTTCAATGTGTCACCATCACCCCATAATATTACAAATACATAATTTCAGCCAAAATTTTACTTTTGAATAGTAATGTAAAATAATATAGGATAAAAATAGCTAAATGTAAAAAGTGGAAGTTAAAATTTTTTGTGTTTGTGGAGCCACACCACACAGACAGTACATCACCTATACCCTGGGTCAGAACTCGTCATATAACTGCCATAAACATCACTCCACAAACATTAAATAATTTTAAATTCCACTATTTTAATTCTATATCATTTTACATTATTATTCAAAAGTAAAATTTTACCCGAAATTCTATATTTTTAATAAAATGGAGTTATGGTGACATATTGAACTACAACTGTATTCTCGAACTATCACCCTGAAGATAGATGTACTACTGGCCAAAACATGTTGGTGAACACATTATGAATAAAAATACATCATAAAATTGAAGTGCATTTTGTTGGTTGTTGATACATTATACATATCTAATAAATGCAAAGAATATGGAACATAGTGAAATGTGCTACACATATTTTACTTCAAGTATGCTAATTTGGAACTTCACTTTATTGCGTATTGTACTCTGTCAGGACATCTATGGTCACAGTCATAATCCAGTTTGTGAGTAAACGTTCCTTTTAATTTGATACCATTTTGCAGTGTCACACCACAGTTCTCCAAGTCTGGAAATATGTCATCTAAGAGTGAATTCATGTGTACCGTGTAACTGCTTTCACATTACTTAAACAGCTGTAAGATGCATATTGAATGACATTTTAACCATCTCAGCACACGTACATTAAAGCAGCAGGTTTCATTACACAACTATGTATCACACCATGTAATGTGTGAATGCTGTTATCTTGCGCTCGTTACAGGCCTAGTTTAGATGGCCTCTTGGGTTTCTAAAATGTTGAGTTTTAGGAGGTTTCAATAAACCCACTGCTTACATTAGTTGCACTCGTGCAGTTAAAATGTTATCACAAGAATACATAAATCAATGTTACAGTAGCTCTGTATCAATAAATACTTTCAAGGTAGCTTTCCTTCCTCAATGAGGAAGTTACCCATCTGAAAGACAATGCACATGTGCCAGCAATGCCCCTCTCACATTAACTTACATGCACTATCCAGACAGTGATTTGCCTGCTTCATTGCACTTTTCTTTTTTCAGTTATTTTTATGTTAACTTATTTCTTCTTCTTTTTCTGAAATACATATATTTTCCAAATCTCTTCTTAGCATTTCTGCATACTTCTTTTGTGTGGAACTTAACCGATTACAGGTACAAACCCATTGTTGCAAATCTAACCACCACATGGATTTATGTTCACAAAGTTCTTGAATAGTAGAGATTTTAAAATGAATAGAGATGGTAGTTATTTTTCCATGTGTATTTAGTTACATAAACAACAAACACATAAGTGGTATGTAAAAAGTTATAAATCTTCGTAAGATCCACAATGTGCCATATATCCCTTTTTTACAATGGCAGTTTTTAAGAAATATGGTAAACCTTAATGTGAACAACATATAAAATACAGGTTGTACTTGCCCAAAACAGACAAAAAAATTCAACTTGTATAACTTACAATGGAGAACCCAGTACTAAATTTGTGACATTTGTCATAAGTTCTGAAAATGAAATGGATGGTTCAATGCACGGACAATGGACAAGTACATTATGTATTACTGCATTGTAATAATTGTTACTTAAAGGCAGCTGGATGATCACTAATTACACAGTGAATGTTTAGAAATTATGTACACCTCTAATATTTGTATATGGGGACTTGAAAATCTACAGTGATGTCTGCATTTCCTGTGACTGTGTATAGATGACCCAAGCCTGTCTTTAAACAGATAATTAAAAGAAAAAAACTACAACACAACAGTGGAAACAGCTAACAGTGAATGC
>Ga0123354_10016445_pt1 | contig 11593 bp, 10 predicted proteins | sample TergutLab28metaG_2_FD_97872 | JGI IMG/M metagenome (GOLD analysis project Ga0123354, IMG submission 97872) | Labiotermes labralis P4 segment gut microbial communities from Petit-Saut dam, French Guiana - Lab288 P4 | ecosystem: Host-associated > Arthropoda: Insects > Digestive system > Gut ... | reverse complement strand
GATGTGGTAATTCAACAGCACAGTCGCAAGCTCCTGATGATGGATATATTAATGTCCGAAACATATTGAGTACATAAGAAGTGAAATAAAATAGCAAGTGACATCAAGTTGGTCTTTTATTCTGCAACTATAATGGTAATTTTAAAATCTGTTTTTACGTTATTGTTGCATTGAGATATTCAATGAAATCAACTTGTGGAGCAGAGTTCTTCAGAGCCTAAATAGCCGCTCATGTAGTCAAAACAATCCCCACTTCTGTTTGGAAACCGCAGGTTCGTACTGAGTTCACAAGAATCCGCCACTGGAACCTATACGAAACAAACGAAATGCCCCGCCGTTTCTTACCACCCACCTTCTACTCGCTGGGTTACACTTCGTAAGGTCATTGGCCCCCACCCAACCAGAAGCTGTTCTCCGCTCTGTATTCAACATATTCCTAACATATTTACCATATTTCGAGGACGTCTCCCTCTTCGGTGTCTGGCGGATGCGTCGCATCGTGGTGACCAAAGACCCATGCAACTGCGTGAATGCCCTATTTTTTGGGAGGGGATAAAGTTATCAGCCAATGTCTGTATGTCCCAAACGCTTATTTACGGTAAACCTATGGGACAGAGTCGCTTTACCCCAAACGCTTCGTTAGGGTAAAATGTCTCTATGTACAAAACGCTTAATTAGGGTACACATATGAATCAAAGTCTCTATACCCCAAAGGTTTCCTTAGAAAATTTATCATATGATGTCTCTATACCCAAATGCTTTTTAGGGCAAAGTTATCGGGCAACGTTTGTGTATCGCAGAATCTTCTGTAAGGTAGATTTGGCAGACACTGTCTGTCACTATATCCGCACTATCTGTACATCCGAAGCCAAAGTGATTGTCTTCCTTCTTTAGAAAATTCTTACAGAATGTAGAAATTGCAGCCAACAGGGATCAAAGTGGAAATTAATTTAACTGACAAGGAGAATGTTATCACCTGTAGTTTCTCAAGTAAACACAAAAGAGCAGCATTAATCAACAAGTTCTGTTCCTACAGCAGCAGCAGCAGCAGCTTTTGTTTGTGTCAAAGTCTGCGTTGATTCAATATCATCTTATAAATTATTATATGAGTACTCATTAATCATCAAAAGTTGGACATGGCCAGGATACCAAAATGACGTAATGGGCGGGCTCCATTCCCATGCCACCCCTTCCTAGGGATGACAAATGACAGCTGTCTTACAACGTACCATCTGGCGGTGAACATCACAGACAGCAAACCCAGTGCTGTGTCAGTCGTACTGTTTATCGTCCAACTTGTATACACAGAAAATGACGAACTGCTGGATAATCCATAAAATGTTATGGGCCAGCAGTTAGCGACCTCCTCTACTTTCTGAAAATAGTTCAATGGTTGTGAAAGTTCATGAATTATTAACCCATGCTTCTTGCGAAATTACTTACTGAAAGTTTATGCAGGTACTTACTGGTTGCCATGAATTCTCCTACAGCTTATTTTCAGCAGGTTATCAAAATGTATAAATGCTAAAGACTGGTATAACTATTACTTTTTTCCTTATGATGTCTGTGGTTTAATATATATTTCAGCCTGTAATAGGGGCTGAAGATTCAAGTATTCTGGGACATGACGCCTTGTGAATTGGTAAATGCTGGGGAACAATTGACTAAGTGACACTCTTTATATTCCATAGGACGTGAATCTTTACCAGGCTTAATAGGTTTCTGTTCCACAGAAGTAAGTTGAAATTTATTTTTATTATGCGTATTTGATATTTGATAACGCACAAAGCGATCTCTGTGGTGCGCTGTTTCGTCGTTCTGCGATCATTGAATGCATTCAGCGATATTTCTGCGATAGAAGGGTAATAAGTAACAGAGATGATATGCAGTGCCACATGCTTTGAATTTTAGAGTTTTAATTCATTGCTGACTTTGAGAAATGATACTCGTATTTTTATTTACTGCGCACTAGCCTTTATGTATTTAACTAACTGCAGTGAGCAGAGTCCTTCTTAAGAAGATAATAGGTTTCTTAGCTAGTCAAGATATTCTCTGCATTTTATGGAAACATAAAGTTCATTAGCGCATTCACAAGAGCCCGTCACCTGTCCCTGTTATGAGCCTGGTCAATCTACTCCATGCGCCCCGTTCCACTTCTTGAAAATCCACTTTAATATTATCTACCCTGGGGGTCTTCCGAATGGCGGCCCCTTTCTGTCGGGTCTCTCCCCATGGTAGCCGTAGGTTGTTCCTTCGTGTGATATTAAGATGGCTTCCTTAGATTGTCTTTCGGTCTCTACTACATACAAATTCCTCGTGCATAATACTTATGCCTATTAATATAATTTGCAATACTTTCCTGTTTGAGGGAACTAGTACATATATTATTATTATCATCATCATCATCGTCGTCATCAGTATTGTCATCATGTGTTTCTGCCCTTTTAGTATTCTTTTTATACCGTTCAGAATCTCATATTTTTCGCACTTTCACCACCTCCTGTTCTCATGCAGACAGAAGACCACCAGTGAGGGCACTTTCCTCATCGCTTGCCACGTCTTGATTAATGCCAGTCCCACTGTGTGGGACCGCAGGTGACGCATGAAGAAATCCAACCGTTACACGGAATATAAATTTCGTTTCCAAGACCTCCATCAATTTTAACTGCTTTCGTGTTTCCTAAGAAGACCTGACTGTTGAACTGTGTGAGTGAAACTTGAAGTTAACAAACTGTTGTTCGAAATATAAATGTTATTTTGAATTGATCTGAAGACAGAATTATCGGATGCTGATACCAAAATATCATGTTAATTAAAATTTGGAGTAAACTTCCCAGTGGATGGCTGTAGAATTATCTCCGTTCCCACACACGGAATTGTTACATTCAGGTTTTGACGACCGACTACAAATTTCATTACTTTGCGTTGCAACTAAAACGCGGGACAAAGCAAGTAGGCGAAAATACGTTTTTTATACAATTTTTTCTTACAGTACCGCATTACTAACCGAGTTTCCGTCAAATACTGCCAGTTGCGTGGTTCATGTCGTCATGTCCTGCGTAATGATATACAGGGACCTCTTTTATCCTCAACTCTACAACACTTTTGGATTTCAGTTGGAAATGTTAATGATTATTTTGTTCTTTTTTTACAATGAACCAACAAATGCACATTTATTATAATAAAACCAACTAGATGGCACTAATTTCTCAAATTTATTTTTGGAATAAAACTGTATATGTTTCGGACAGTTCCTCTGTCAATCATCAGGAGTTTTTTTCACTGTACACACAGCAATGGCATATGTCATACAGGTTTGCTGACAGCTTGCCCGCAAGCTGTCAGCAAACCTGTCCGAAACATATAGAGTTTTATTCCAAAAATAAATTTGAGTAATTAGTGACATCTAGTTGGTTTTATTATAAGAATTTATCACGATGCACGGTCACCTGAACGTCAAACGCACAGTTAATTGACAATTTATTATGCTGCTCCTTATACCGCTCCTACATGTTTCGACACTATTGTGTCATCTTCAGGGAGCTCGTAGTCAGTAACTGTTAAGTTACATAGGCTCCCTGAAGATGACGCAGTAGTGTCGAAACATGTAGGAGCAGTAAAATAAGGAGCAGCATAATAAATTGTCTATTAATTGTGCATTTGTTGGTTCACTGTACAAAATAATAAAAATGCACGGTGCAATTGTCAAAATAAAATAATATTTTATGTGTTTATTATTCATTTACTAGGAATAATAGCTAATTTATGTATTTTATCAGTCCAGTGTTTTTCCATAGCATATTTTTCCCGTTTGTTTACTTGTGTTTCCCACCTGAGGATGGTCGAATACAGCGATGGAAAAATGTTGTAGGAAAGTAAATATATGAAGGTACGCAGTTCGAGTGTTGTGTTAGTCTGGATTTAAATCGCTAAAAATTAACTTAACCGCACAGTGAAGTACGAAGAAACGCGCATTTGAAGATACAGTGTGGGGCTACTTATGTTTCACTATACTTTAAATCCAAGATATGAACTGTTTGTGTGATCTGCGATTCCATTTCTCCTTGTGAGCTGCTCTATTAATTTACGGGTGACTGCCTGTCTGATAGTGATTAACTAAATAACGCAATAGAATAGTGTTATATAATGAACTGTCAGTTGAACAGCTGATTAAAAATTCCCGCCTGTGGTGAAACAAGAGCTTGCAATTTCCACCCCAGCTTGAACCCGCTGAATCTACTCCATGTTCTCGCACCATATTCCCTTAAGTTCAGGTTTAATGTTATCGTTTTATGTACATCCAGGTTTTCGTCAGTCGGATGAATAAATGTATGTTCCCAGCAGAAGAATGTGCATTTATTTCTAGCTATAAAGGAGACCTGCAGCATTTATTGTTAATTAATTAATAAGTGGCAAGTCGTTAACCTAAATAACACTGTCATTACGCTTTATTAATATAATGAAATAGCCGGTCCCAGTAGCCGCGCGGTCTAAGGCGTAGGTCTGCGGCCACTCGCCTGCTGAAATCGTGAGTTCGAATCCCGCCGGGGGCATGGAGGTTTGTCTGTTGTGAGTGTTGTGTGTTGTCAGATAGAGGTCTCTTCGACGAGCCGATCACTCATCCAGAGGAGTCGTACCGACTCTGGTGCGTCGTTGCGTGTGATCTAGAAACCTCATTAATGTGGAGGCCATGGACCGCGTTGGGCCGCAGGGCCACAAGAAAAAACATATAACGAAATACTGATTATATTTTGTGATATTTATCCTACAGGTCTGTAGCTGTATTTGTATAATACAAAGGAAGACATGCTGCCAAGATGATGACCAGTAGACGCGTGAAATTCGTACCGTTAACAATAGTCTATATCGAGTAAAAAACTCATCCGTATAATTAAAATTAAATATTCATCACCTAAAGTAGACTCTAGACTGAAGAATATAAAATCCTAACACCTGTCATAAACTACATTAACTGTGTTGCTTTCTCGTAACAAACAGAGAAGCCAGAAGTGTGTTGCTGCAAGGAATGTCAGTTACAGGCCTCTAATTTTTCTCGCCTCTCTAAATCTACAACGAAACAAGTCATGATTGCAATTAATTACCTGCCCGAAATTAATAAAAGGGTTTATGTGTGTGTATATGAACGTACGGTGCCGTCAGTCATCTGTGGAAATTGTTTCGTGAGGGACGTCTGGCAGTTTCTTTGGAAACTGCTCCTTCTGCACACGAAAGTAGGAGTTGAAGCTTTTGTTGTACTGAAGAAGTGCCGAATGAAGAAGACTCGCCGTCTGTTGAATAACTGCAGGTGATATAAGGCATGTTTGTTGCTCTGCAAATTACCGCTCCCTAGACTGACGCATTACTTTGTGTTAACTCGATGCGCTTTCACATAGCCTGTTCGTAGCGGGACAGGAAAATATCACCGTAAAGGTAAAATTGTCGATGTACACGCCATGAAGGTGTTTGGGGTGGAGGTATAGCTCCACTTATTCTTAACCTCGGCACTAGATGGAGGTGAGTTTTCAGCTTCATGCCCTGGTCGCTTAAGCCCCGAGGAAACGAAGCCCAGTACCCATTGAATAGAAGGCTGAGTGGGCCCCAGGGGCGGTCTAGACAATATCATTCTTGCCGGTAATCGAACCACGATTTCTAGTTTGTCTAGTCCGTAGACTAGTCAGCATACCGACTGCGTCATCCCGGCTCACGGAAATGTTAGCTCCTGAGGTTCAGTGCTGTCATATGTTTTGAATTGGGAAGGACATAGGTGAACGTCGTCTTATTCCACATTAAGACGTCCTCTTCCAAAACAACTGACGGAAGCAACGAAAAATCCCACTCACGATAACTGATGCTACTATCGACTAAATCAGTTATACCCCACCTTCGAATTATATACTGTTCCTGCTGACATATACGACACGGTACTGTACTGAAGTTTAGTTGCTCTGTGATGTACATTACGACATAATTGTGAAGTTGCATCACAAATCGTTTTAATTTCACCACCGCCTTCTGCCGACATATCGCTCTATGACAAAACAGTCTTTACCCATCTTCCCCTTAGTCTGCTTAGCTGCTTTGCTCGGAAGTCCCCGATATATGACGTATTTGTGTACAGAAACATATTTATGACATATCTTGATAGTGTCCATATTGTGGCCCGTAGATCATGTAAGAGTGTGGATGCAGCAAGTGTGACGTTGATATCGAAACACTCACCCGCGACCGTTAGTTCCAAAATTAATATAGCTTCATCGTCAACACAGTTATCTGCTATGAGCTGTATTGAAATACAGTAGAACACGATTATATCACGAAGGGGACTGAATATTTTGTGTCTTATAAAGGAGTGTTGTTATAACCGAGGAGTATAATGATGCTTAACAGTGAGGAATTAATTGGTACCACAGAATATCTGATGTTATAGACGAGGCGTCGGCTAAATCGATGTCGTCATAACCGGGTTCGACTGTTCCTTTTTTTTTTTTTTTTTTTAATCTTTCCAAGAAAAATATTTATTTCGATATGTTTCACTAGACGGTTATCCTCTTATCGCTGAAAGTAGCCAAGGATTTTACTCAGAACTGAGCACCTGACAAGAATCGGTGGTTGGTTTCCGAGTTCCAGCTGTTACTTTGTACAGTACCAAGTGGACAGGAGGCTGGACCAGCCCCCGGTGTGATGACTTGTCTACAGGGAGTCAAATGCCTGGTCGAACCTAAACCACTCAGCAACTAAGCTATCACAGTTGATAAATAAATAAATAGCTTCGACATTGGTATGAAATTAATCAAAGCATAGGCGGCCCTTTTTCGCGGAGTATTTGCTTGTAAACAACGAAGTTTTAACCAAGAAATCTGTAACTGATTAGAACAGGGAAGTACTTGTAAGCAGAGAGGCGAGCGTCTGTCTCCCTTCTTCCCCATTACCTTGCAGGTTGTTGGAGGCGTTGCTTGCTCCTCAGGGTCTGCTCTCTGCTCACCACACCTTATAATTACGACTTCCCGACTAAATGGGCATGCTGTCAGCTAGCACCTTCATTTGTCTTACTGCCAGGCGGATGTTGCCCGGGAGAAAGTGTCTGGACGACAGACAGACCCGATGCTTATCTTAGGTAATGTCTGCACTACCATCATGCAGTTAACAAAGCCTTCTTACAACAAATGTTCGGGGCATTTTTACTTCAACCTCTAATCTAAACAATCATCATTCATAAGATTTGTGTATGAGATATCCTTAATGTTATAATACTCGGGTTTGTGAGCTCCATTACCTGAGTTTTTAGGATAGTATTTTAATGTAAAAGGGCCCTTCATTTAGTGTGGAAGAAATGTCGAACCTAGTCAGGTACTTCATGAATGGAAGAATGTTATTGAAAAATTTACCAAGTTTACTGCTTAAAAAAATTTTGCACTGACTTTACCAGGTGTAACTGTGAAACCTCTTAAACTATTACTTATAGACCATATGTCCCCCGCCCCCTCCTTACTGTGATAGCAAACATGATTTGAGATTCTTAAGACACGGAAATATTTAAATGCTGAGTGCACAAAGTGCACAATTGGAGGACTTGACATAACTAGTGTCTCTCCCCAAAAAATTATTTTTTAAGTTTCTCTTTCTAATGTGTGTTTTCGAATAAATAACAGTTATAAAGAGTAAACAGTGTATGCGGCACTGGGTTTAGGAAAGAGTATCGGTCCCCTTCTTCAGGCTAAAATAATAAGACCTATCCGATTTGACTACTTTCGAACTCTGGGGATTTCTGTTTATTGTTTTCTTGCTGATAGAAGAATGTGTTTGCACGGTTTCGTGTATTCCAACAGGAAGCTACCTCTCACCTAGGGTATAACACTATATCTTGGGCTGACTTAACATGACAAGAAATGTGTCAGCAGAACGTGTTACGTTTCTTTGTGAGTACGACTCACGTATATCACGTCGCTCTGACATTTTTTTTGCCATTCTGCTGTCAACCAGTAACAAAGTGTTCCATTCACCGAATGGATATCAGTAATCTGAGAAAACCCGGAAAGAAATTTATCGGCATTTTTGGGGGCATTCGCAACGCAAAAAGCGAATGCTATTTTCATCATTTCCATCCGACGGATTTTCGTGAAATTTTGTGTTTGAGATTTTTTAAATTTGTCGACACATTAAGATTTTTATTAAAATTGGACAAATGTATGAGACACTGTAAACGGAAACTTAAGTGCATTTATTATCTCTCGCTGTTATTCTTTTTCGTAAGGGATACCTACTCGTGCATACGTACACATGAAAACAACGTTCTCCGTGAGGTAAGCAGTAAGGCTAACTAAAGAGATTTTCAATTGAGATAGGCTGTGTTCTTTGTATCAACGGAGGCTGAAGAAACAGTTGAGCATTAAGCACCTATCATGGTCGAATGGAAACGTCGATTATCGACGTTTATGAGGTACCGATTGTAAATCTGCCCGCATAGAGTATCTCGATTGTCAGCATGATGCTAAGTTACGGACATGTGTTGTAATGTAAAGGTAAAGCAGTCCCGTTACAGGCCTGGAGTGGCCCAGGGGTTTCCAGGAAGTTAAGGTTCCCAGATTTCATGACAACGGCACAGGATGGTGGTAAGGTTGTCAGCCTTACGCACCGGCCGCCTTTACCCCCCAGGAATTGCTCCTGGTACTCATCTCTGTTAGAGGCTGAGGAGACCCATGATCGGAAGGATTTTATGTCAATGAAAATTTCCAATGACACCAATCGAACCAGCGACCTTCCGATTTGTAGCACAGCACCTTAACCACTGTGCCACTGCGGTCTCCCGTGTTGTAGTGTACTTTAAAAAAAACACACAGTGCTATTCAGTTATTTATTAGATATCGTACTATAGCTCAGACGGTACTATTTTTTTTATCATTACCAGACACTTTGTAGGTGCGCGTTAAGGCGCTTCATGTGAATCGTCATGGCACAGACGATTAAAACACAGGTTTATAGACATGGGATTCCTGTGTATATAAAACTATCTCAGCGGCAGCAATGCTATGTGAACAAATGGAGACAAGGAACATTTTTGGTTACGCCGCCTCCTTCTTATGCACATGTAGCAGTAAATGAGGGACTCGTGTTTTGTGTCCATCGATCGTTACTGATCGCCTAGCATTTTAGGGCCTCTGAAAGGAAACTATGAATTTTTGTTGGCCATGTTTGTGTTTGCTTTTATCGGCTGTTTTTTTTACTTTCCTATTTACAATAATTATATTTGATGAAAAACAGAGATAAAGATAATGACAGCTGTATTCATGAACGCCCTCGAGATTGACAAACAACGTACGGTTTCACTGAGAATCGCGTCTGCCATGCAGGTTCAGTGTTGATGTCGATCCGGCTTATGAAAAATGGGAAACTGTAGATGCAAGCTGTATTGCCGACGTTCGAGAGATCACTACTGCCTGTATCTTCCAAGAACCTGTAGATGAAGAAAGGCTATCCGAAATGTTGGCAGTAAGCCTGCATCTAAACAACAACAAGCCCTTAAAGTTATACATGGCAAATAACCACGAAAAACCAGATATACTGCTTACATTGCAAAGGTATTGTCGCCCAGAAACAGAATCCACATTCTTCATGTTTTCACAGTGCATCAATGACAAACACTTTATTATCCGACTAATGCACAAATATATAATTCGTAGATATAATTAAAAGTATAAAATGTTTAAAAGTGCTCCAACATGTTTCGGATCACAGAGGATCCATCATCAGGGAGCCTTGTACAATGCTTGGCTAAACATTACAAGAAGGATTCTATCGTGTCCGTTGACATGGACAAGGTCGGTGTTATGGCAGCATATTCTGACCCGTTGTGCGTGTGTGTAGTTCACTGTATATCTATATATTTAGCCAAGTACTGTACAAGGCTCCCTGATGATGGATCCTCTGTGATCCGAAACATTTTGGAGCACTTTTAAATATTTTATAATTTTAATTATATCCACGAATTGTATATTTGTGCATTTGCTGGATAATAAAGTGTTTAAGGATCCACATTATCAAGGGACATTTTTGTTTGTGATCCATTTTGCCCTGAAGAAGGAATTAACAAGGACGAAAACATCTGCAAGTATTAAGTTGTTTTACTTGCAAGTATCGCACCTCTCGTGCTGTCACTAGTCACTGTGACTTTCTGTTTCAAAAATCGGAAATTCTTTTTGATTGCGGCCAAAGAAATATATCCAAATTACCGCTCCCTTGACATCACTGTTCTTCTGCACTATTTTAACACATCACGTACGGTAGCAGACACAGTCTGTCATTTGAGGGACGCACATGAGAAATCAATGACATATAACACAGCCCTATTTCGATCTGTGGACCGAATTAACACTACCACAAGTTTTAGCATAATAAATTCTGCATTCTGGCCATAGATCCTAGTTTTGTAATGTTTGTGTATCTAAGAAGAAGCATCGATTTTCTGTTATATAACATGAACTAATTGTTTTCTATAATGGAGACGGAATGTGTTTACTGTGTGACACGAACTGAAATATGTATGAAACTCGGGTTAAATTTCATCTGTGAAGTGTTACTAGAACTCTCTGTTCCTGTACTACACACTTGGTCGCCTGTGTCAAGAAATGCATTAATAATTAAGTTAATTTACATACTTGTCTGCCTGATCTAAACCCCCTCTTGCTTCCTCTAAACCGAAGGAAAGGGAAAACCGGTCAACTTTTGTTGGCCTTTCGGAATCGGTGACAGTGGCGGTTCTCTTTGGAAGTAGAAATTTGTTAATGCTGTCCACTGTGACAGGAATTTGTAATTCTCCTAAGTGTCATTTTATAAATGATTATGTTATGAAAGAATCGTATTAACGGTTTATTGAATTAAGTTAAACATATACCAGGTCTACATGTGTAGCCTATGTCATGAGAAATTCCTTGAAAGAAAGATATCACTTTTCTATTATTTATTTAGTTATTATGTTATTGGTAAATCCGACTACTTGTGTGGCGTCGAAAGTTAGGGTGAGTGGAAAATATTGGTTTGGAGGTGACTGGAAAGGAAATACCCGTGACATAATGTGAGGTAGTATCCTGGTATTTGCGTCGAAGGACTGATGGAAGAGCGCAGTGAGGAAAGTCGTTGTCTCCTGCAAGATCTTATTCGGACATGTTAGACATACAAGTTAGAAGCGTCACAACTTAAGCCTACTTGCTTTTTAACATCGAGACATAGGTAGAATAACGCAGGGCAAATCGCAACACTAAATTTCACATACGCTTTATATAAAGATTCAATTCGTACCGCACACACAGAAAGCTGTGCTCTGCCATTAAGAAGGAGCAAGTGGTTAATGTTAACAGAGATAACATCGCAGTTTATTGCAAGAAACGTGCACAATATATTGTGTGGACAAAGTTCATAGTTTCTTAATGGTACAGCATAGGGTACAAATGTGGGCCGGGTGGCTCAGTCGGTATAGCGACTGACTACGGGCTGGATGATCCGGGATCGAATTCCGGTGGGGACGAGGTTTTCCGCCCGTGCAGACCGGCCCTGGGGCCCACCCAGCCTCCTGTAAAATGGGTACCGGGTCTTTCCCGGG
>Ga0123354_10016442_pt1 | contig 11595 bp, 11 predicted proteins | sample TergutLab28metaG_2_FD_97872 | JGI IMG/M metagenome (GOLD analysis project Ga0123354, IMG submission 97872) | Labiotermes labralis P4 segment gut microbial communities from Petit-Saut dam, French Guiana - Lab288 P4 | ecosystem: Host-associated > Arthropoda: Insects > Digestive system > Gut ... | reverse complement strand
GATGATGATGATGAAGAAGAAGAAGAAGAAGAAGAAGAAGAAGAAGAAGAGGAGGAGGAGGAAGAAGAAGAGGAGGAAGAAGAAAAAGACGATAAATAACACTTATTCTTCTTCTTCCATTGGCACTACAGCACACTGTTGGCTTTGGCCTGTCTAACAATGTCCTAAGATAAATAACACTATGAGTAACAACTCCAATAGTGCTGTACGCTACAATGTTATGATCATTTAGCAGAAATATGTCATTTCAATTGAAATCATAATTATGAAAATCTTTAGATCTAACACGTGTTTTGAGTGTAAAACTCGGTCTCCTCATCCCCATTTGAGAGTATAGATTGAAGGGTCTGAGGAATTTCGTTGATCATAGGAGTAAGAAATTGGAAGAAGGCAGAGAATGGAGTGAATTTCATAATGAGAAACTTCGAAATTTATATTCTTTATGACGTATGTTTGGGTGATGAAATCAAGGTGGCTGCAGGCTTAAGAATTTTAATAAGTTCGTAGAGATGTGAGAAATGCCTTTAAAGTTTTTTTTTTTAAATCCTAAAACAAACTACATAGGAGACACAGGTGAAGATGTAGATGAAATGATGCAATAGCTTACATCCAAGGCATTAGATATATTAACGACCTGGAATAGAGTAAACTTCTTAAGAAGGAATTTTACATCAAAACTTTGGTAAATATTGGACTATGAGGCATTTTGTTATTCTTTCTGGTCACCATGCTGGACACAGAAACATGTATATAATATATAAACACACGAAAATATACCCTGAAAATAAGGACATCATAGCAACTGGAAGCTTCTAAATAAAGGCTGGAGGCATGATAAAATCTATGTGCACTTGTTTTCAAGGTTCATAACACATGAAGATTTTCTACTAATATCACATACACCTTTGTGACGCGGTGCTTTTAAGCACATGGTGCACACTAGATACCAACTGCAATTTAACTGTCATTACTTTCATGCTTTGTATCTGTTACATGTCATATTCGTGTAGTGTAATGCCTTGAACTGGAACAAAAGTGCAAAGTTCGCTGTATATGCCGGTAATTTGGACTCCTAATTAGTAACGTATACGAGTATTTAAAACTTGATAAAAGTAGGTATACGATTTATCTTATTGAATTTTGAGTTCGTAAATTTACCAGTAATCTGAACTGGATATACAGTAACACATTATGTAGAACGCCTCTTGCGACGTTGCTTGCTAACCCTGGAAATATCCAGAAACTGTTAACCTAGACTATAAAGACTGACATATGTTGTGGTTTTTTTGGTTTTGTAAAATGGGTGGGAGACATCGGTTTAGTTGGCATAGGATTAAAAAAGTTTAATTTAGTATTGAGGAAAAGGAATCAAATAATAAGAGTGGGAGTAGGCCTGTATACTAGATTGTGTGACTTGGATAGTTCATGTGCAAAGAATGATGAATACAGAATCCATAGCAGCTGACGTAGACTGACAATTGAATTACTCTCAGCAGCTATCCTGAAGATGGCTGTTTTCTGGAATGTGACGTCATTAATCCAGGTAATTAGTTACTAACGCTGTACAGCAACCTTCAGCCTCCATCTTCAAGTAAGAAAATGACCTGAAGATCTTAACGCTGAAAAGCTCTAACTAACTTATTACCTCACTGTACGACTTCGGATACTAGAACATAATTAATCATGGTAACTCTCCATATCCAGGAAGTGTGTCATCCCCGTTGTGTGTGTGTGAAACTAGAAAAAGGTATGTAGTCAAACACAACTTAATCACTGAGGTGTATTTAATTACTGTGATGGAAACAACTACATGTTTCGGCCTGTATTGATTTGTATTGGCCCTAGACAACCTGATGATGGCCAATACAGGCCGAAACATGTAGTTGTTTCCATCACAGTCATTAAATACACCTCAGTGATTAAGTTGTGTTTGACTACATACCTTTTCCTAGTCTCCATATCCCTCGTCCTTCAGGTGTGAGCATACCAGTGGGAACTTAAAACTTCTTAAATATGAATATAGGACTGTGCTACCAGACATGCATACTTCCTTCTACACTAAACACATGTGACCCTTATGCTTATTGGACCGTGCATTATTGTGATAGTTGAAGAATAAAAGACCAACTTGATGTCACTTGCTATTTTATTTCACCTCTTATGTACTCAACATGTTTCGTACATTAATATATCCATCATCAGGAGCTTGCGACTATGCTGTTGAATTACCACATCGGTCGTTTTGTTCTTAGTTCGCTGTGTGTTGGAGATTTGGTGCAGACTGAAGCCTGCAACACGGATACTACTCAAACCCAACCGCACCAAATCTCCAACACACAGCGAACCGAGAACAAAAGACGGATGTGGTAATTCAACAGCATAGTCGTAAACTCCTGATGATGGCTATATTAATGTCCGAAACATGTTGAGTACACAAGAAGTAAAATAAAATAGCAAGTGACATCAAGTTGGTGTTTTATTCTTCAACATGTGACCCTGTCGGATCATTCGGAAGTAGGGCACGTGGCCTATGGCTGGTAAGGTATAGATTTATATGAACCTTCGAAAAGTAACACGGACATATTCAGACGTAAGTGTGTGTTTTCGACGGGCACTTTGTTTCTGTCTAGTCCACATACTTTCCATCCATTTCCTTCCTTGGCTCAGGAAAGAGAGAATCCCATCCGAAAAGAGGTAGAAGTACTCAATACTGCATTTATGCAAGGGGAAGGCTTTTCTTTCTGAGGAGATTACAGTAACTTCTCTCCCTTTTACGCATTAGAAGACCAAATCCCAAAATATGTCTCACCCAAACCCCTTGCTCGTTCTTTTAAAGACTTTTCTTTCACCCAGTAGAATAATAACTTGTCTTTAACAGGACTTTCACAACGAATGAACATTTCTTTTGAACTGAACAAAGAATAAGAATATTTTACATTATCCTACTACGGAAATCCTCGATGCCATATCGTAAATTTTAGAACGTCACCATTCCCACTGCTCGTACTAAAAGCTTTTCCTCATACTGTAACAACTATACATATTCTAATTGAGATTGTCTGCTGAGAAATATATGGTAATTCTTACACCATGTTTCATTGCATGATATTTAAACATTGTGTTTATGGAAACAGAATTATCTGCAGGCATTTCTTTGCAATCGGTATTATAATTCAAGTCCCTCGAAATTTTTGCCTAAAATTGGGGATGTTTTCGTAGTTTGGAGGTACAATACCAGAATTTTCTACGCAAGTCAAAGTAAGAATATTATAAATTAAAATTAAACGTTTTGCGTATTAATTTGTTGGCTGACTTGTATTGATCTGCGTGCAAAATTCTGGTAATTCTGGTAATTTACCGTGAAACTAAGAAAGCACCCCCCACTCTTCTGAGGACTATAGTAGTTCGAACCCTTATTATATAAATTTGTTACTGTAAGGTCGTGGGTACGGTGCGGATGGTGCACGCCACCATCCGCACCGTACACACGACCTACGCAGCGGCTCTCAAAACCACCACCCATCCAAAAACTCGGTGCAGAAAACCATATGCTGCAACTCAACATCTAATACTCCTGATGATGGGCGATTGTACCCGAAACATGTAGAGCTAAGAATACATCAATAAAATTACCTCGTTGCATCAAGTTGGCATTTCACTTTATTTCATTTAAGTGAACATTAACATATTTTAAGTGGAATCCAAGTCATGTCCAATATTTACGTAATCTGTTAGTTTATTGACTGTATCCACCTTCCACCTACTGAAGTTACATGAAATGTGCTGTTCTCATTGCATTTTGTTTCAATCTTTTTTTTTCTAGGGCAGCTGCTTACCCCCTTCACTTTTCAGTAGCCATCGAAACTGGTTTCTTGCGTGGGTCTATTTCACGGTATTGTCACCAAGCAATTTGGTTTAATATACAGAAATTCCTTCTTTCTCTCTCTTTTTTTTCAATCATTTACAATATTCGGGTGATGCCCGGTTCCATTTCGTACGGGATCACTAACAACCCCTAAATGGAAATTCATGCCGTACGTCGGGTCAGGTCAAGTCCATTCTTTTTCAAGTCGCTCCCGTGTTATATTTTATGAGCTACTGACAGCAAATTTAAATAAATAAAAGCAGATAAGTAAAACAAAAGATTTGCTGGAATTACGGAGTGAGTAATAGACATTGCAAACTCCATAAAACGCAGTTTGTTTAAGGGATTAGTAATGTCTTAACTAGTGGAGAAAACTAACTCATTTTATGACCCCGAGTTCATTACCTCTTTCACAAGAACCTTGAGGTGTACCACTTGAAACCACGCCAAAACACCCTGATTGTGTAAACCATTCTTTTAGTATCATTCCGTCTACGCCTAGTTCCCGCAAGAATAATTTCCCCAGCAGATTTCACCGGCCGAAGTTGTGCATAAATTTATCGTATGCCCACTGTGTGTTACATATCCGGGCCGAATAACCCTCCGTGGCTTGATCATCAAAATGAAATTAGTTTGATTTAAAACAAAGTTATGGTAACCCCTTGTGCAATTGTTTCCAGCGTCCTACAGTCTCTCTTGCTTAGGTTCAAATTCTGTCCTCAGTCACCAAACTTGTTCGCAGATATCCTCAATGTTTTATTCCTTACTGCTGAAAGAGCAACTGGATGATATGAATGAATAGCACAGATATCGACAGGAAATTTGTATTACGTCATCTTTATCATTGCACCGTGCATTCTGTACTTTATTTAATTAACACACCAACCAATGCACGTGTATTTATTATTTATTAAACTAAAACTTACATTAAAACACTTAAAACGCTCCTATATGCTTCGATCACACGATTTTCCTCGGGGAGCACAATGTTTCTTGTTAAAGTTATAGTTTAAAACAATCAGTGATTTACTTCGTTATGTTAATTTGGTGCTGTGGCAGCATGTCATGTGTTGTGTGTGAGTCGTGCGCTGTTTAGAATGAGCCTGCCAATGGGTGTTCGTCGCGTGCCGTACAGCGTGAGTCTGTCGTTTTAAGTGTTTTAACATAAATTTTAGATTTCTTACGTAATGTATATGTGTGCATTTGTTGGTGTGTTAATTAAATGTTAGTACATCAGTTAAAAATGCATTTGAAAATATTTTGCACTAGAATGTTAGTTTATCCTGAAATCCATACACAGTTGTTTCATGCGTTAGATGTCGCTGGATGTCTCTGTGTGTGTGTGTGTGTGTGTGTGCGTTTGCGCGCGCGTGTGTGTGCGTGTGTTGCGTTCTTCCTTAATTTACATAAACTTTCTTTTTTTCTTGGTGGTGATGATAATTAATTTTATCACAGATATTTTTAGTCTATTTGCATCTTTAACTTTTGTACCCAATACGTGTTTTGCTTGTTGAGATTGTAAATAATAATTTATATAAGTTTTTGAAAGACGGCCACTTTTAATGTCCCCCAAAGTAAAACCTTTAGATCAGTTATATATTTTTCACGGTATACAGAAAAGCATTTTTTCTGATGTAATAGAAAGAATTTTAAGTCAAAATTGTCACTCAGTGTTAAGGATAAAATAGAAATTTGGAGCACACAATAAATTTCCCGGCTATTATTATTATTATCATCATCATCATCGTCATCACCACCACCACCATCATCATCATCATACCATATTTATATGTCTCCTTGAATGCATTGCGTATGTAGCATACACAACGTTTGTTCAGTGAGTATCATTAAAGGTTTTTTAATTGGTCAATTAGTAAGATTGTAAATAAATCATTGAATTGTTCTGAATTATTATATAATAAATTTAGATGTTTTATCATTTTTGCCACTGTCTTACATCTACACATTTTATAAATTAGAAGAGACTTCATAACTCCCTGAATTTTGTATATTATATATCCTTATGTTGAAGTCTTAGGAATCGTGAAAGGCTTGTTTTATAAGAGCGGTTGGTGCTGTTTGCTCTCGTTAATTTACCAGTATGCGGCACAACAGCGCCATGTGAATCTCGCATTATCTGTTAGTGTCTCGTTTTATTCTCTGTTCAACTACGCACTAAAAGGAATTTGGTCGGCCATTTTCACAAGTTGTGCCTACTCTCTGGTATTTTCATTGCCTTGTTTTTCCCATCCCTTTCAGAAACTACTCCCTGGCTTCTATACGAATGACGTCATAATCATTTTGTTGCGCAATCGCACGCGCATGTCAGTGTAGTGTGTTATAATTTCTGGTCTTTCTTTCTCCTTCGTGCTGGAATCTGGAAAAAGAGAGCAAAAACGTTCAGGTAGTTCGCTCTTACTTCACAAGATGGCAGTGTGTGCCCGGTCCCGAGTAACATACCATTTATTCAAGTCGATCTGAAGCCGAAGTTTCCCAAAACTGCCACTAGCCCGACAAGATTCTAAAGTGGTCTAACAAGCCAAACTGTGTAGCAAAGTACTGGTCCCTGGGCTCCACATGTCTGGACCACGATACATTGTCATCCGAGAATCAAGTTCTCACGAGGGTATCAAGTCCAATGGACTGCCTTACCTTACAGATAGAGGTGAAAATTTCCTCATTTAACCACTATATACGGCGTAATATGACATACAACTATAAGACTTTGGTCTTCGAAGTTTTTAATGCATCCTCAAGCGGAAATTTTTTATATTTGTGAATTCATTCAGTTAGGTTTCACATATTGAGCTGTCGAATTTCTCTGCAAAGGTTTTAATGCATTTCGCACTTACGTCACCCAGTCCTTTCTGATTATCCAACCAAACGTGCTCACCAGACACTTCGTTCAAATATCCCTAACGTATTACTTCACTGGTAACATCAATAACAATCCATGTCGCTATGCAGCAACGTGAATTAAGCATGCACTTCCTTGAGAAACTAAAAGTTACCTAGAATCTTAATAAATTCTCCCCCAACCCCATTTATTAATATGACCTTTTTTTTTCTATGCTTGCGTTTTCCAAGTGTTCTCTCCTGTTTATCTTCTAATGATTAGAGCTTTGTTTCCATATCCACCGTAACATCTGTGATACATATTCTACATAGAAACATTTACCTTGTACAATACTCATATGCTTATGCATTTCAAAATTCTTCTCTATTTAATTTACCTAAGATTGCGCCCGCTGAGGTACCGATGCTCTACCCTGAACTCTGTTTTACATCACTGTCTTCTGTCTACAGGGTTAGCGACTAAGTTTAACACCCATTAAATAGGCCTAATTTGGTTTTCCGTGTTTTGAACTTTGTTACAAGTAGGATACTAGAAGATGGAAGATTATGAACTAAAAAGAAGTCACCGAATTTTTTTTAATCTATGTAAATTTGTTTGGGCCCGCTACAAAATGTGTTAACTTTGCCACTTTGTCGAAAGATTTACGGTGTAGCCCCATCTGTGTGCTCGTGCTATGATTTTGTTCTCGTATAATAGTGCCGTATGTTGGAGGTTATGCTCTCTCCCTACAAAGATGTCGTGCCCTGAAGTAGCTTTTACCATAAATGGTTACCTGTTTTTGCAAATTACACCAATAGTGGAGGACAGTTATTTTAAGTTTTGGTATCGGATATCTCACCAGCTGACCATCCATTATATTATTATAAATATAAACCAACAAAATACACCTTTTTAAAATTTATATTTTAATTTTTAATTTTTTATGCTTTCCACATGTTTCGAACCCGAGGGTTCATCTTCAGGAAGACTGTTGTATATGCGAGAATGGTGTAACATATTTTGCATGCATCAGTATAAGCATTGTTGTAGGTATGCTAAACACACTATACCATACCTGTATATAAAACTGTCTTCCTGAAGATGCAACTTCGGTTTCGAAGTATGAAGAAGATATAAAAAAATTTAAAAATTAAATTATTAATACAGAAAACGTGCATTTTGTTGATTTATATTGTATATTTATATTACAATGCACGGTGCAAAAACATAAAATTCATAATATTATTTCAAGCACAAGTAGATTCTAAGTTATTGATATTTCAGGTTTAAGTAAGGTTTTTTTTCTTCAAACATACCTGAATATGCTCAGATGCAAACATACACATGGGATTAAACAAATTATGTTATTTCGTATACTGTATTTACAGTATCTATTATTATTATTATTATTGTATTTATCGTCATAACCAAAGTATTAAGAGGTCTTTACAAATATAAATAAACCTTATTTTTACAAAAGAGTTTTTATGTACCAAAGTAACATGATTATTCCACACTTCATGCTGGATGAAAGACTTAGTAATTTTAAAATCACTTACAAAAATTATTTTTTTATAAGCCTTAATGTACTTAACGGTGGTGTCAGTACCTTATTATGCACACACACACACACACACACACATATATATATATATATATATATAATGCTGCACGTGAGATGAATAGCGAGTCATGAAACTAGAGGGAATGAGAAGGAAACAGTCGTAGAATAATTTTAAATACCAATCCGAAATTTACGTGGTGGAACTGAGTAAAATCACGGAAAATCTGACTACAATCTCTCGAATAGCCGAGATTTAAATCCCGTAACTTCCGAGATATGAAACAGTATTTGTGTGTTTAATTATTGTCCTTGTGATTTTCATACTAAGATGTTAATGAGTTTAGAAAATATATGTTCATAGTGTAGCCTAACTCCACACAACAGAGTTTCCATTTTGTCAAGACATTTCCTCCTTTTTGTGGAGCCTGAAATTTCATCACCGCATTCACAAGGATTTTCTACTCCTCCCAGTTCTGAGCCAGATGAATTCATTCCACGTTCTCCATTTCTACTCCTTTAAGATTGATTTTAATATTGTCCTATCTCCTACACCTACGTTTTCCAAGGGGCCCCTTTTCTTTAGTTTTCCCCACAAAATTCCTGTACACATTCTCTTCTTCCTCCATACGTCCCGCCCATGTTTGCAGTATAGAATATGAAGGAAATCAATCACCCACGTACAATATATTATTCTGTCTAAAATATGCTTATTTAAGTTAGATAGTTCTCTAAACCGTTGTATTAGACATAATCGCTATACCCATGTTTCATATGAAAGAAATTTATTCAGTTATTCATGTATTCAAACTAGTATGTATTCTGTTCCTTTTCATTCCCATGAGAGGTGAATGACTCTAAGAAGCTCCTTGAAGAGTCTGTGTTATTTTAATCACAAAGCTCTTGAAAAGTTCCAATTTCCTTAGCCTATATTTAATAACAGGCTTCACAGACTAGCGATGTTTCCCACACAGCTAACTCTCTTATGCCATCCTCTCGTACTATAACTTTTTACTTTTTCTGAGACGCTTATGCAATGCAAATATGTTGGTGGAGGATTATCGTGGAGTGTGCGTTGTGGTTACATTTCATAGTATTAGGAGGTGAAGTTATGCCGTCTAAAGGATTTGAGGACAGCCGTGAGACTAAGTGCAATGGAAATTGCCTAATATGATTTGAAGGAAGTTCCCGTTGTGTCGGCAAAGAAAAGGCAAGTAAGTTGGCTGTATAGCCTTACTTTGCTAGTGGTGGAAGTTAAGCCGAACAACAACAGCTGATGTAAAAGGAGAGAGACACTCAGTGTTTGTTTGTTTGTTTGTGGACTTGCTTGTGTGTGTGTGTGTGTGTGTGTGCGTGCGTGCTCGTGCGCGTGTGTAAGCTTGTTTGCTTGCGCGCTAACTTAACGAAGAAGAGTTTTCTGTTGAAATACTAAAAATAATTAAGAAATTTTAACATTTCGCAGTATGTAAGCTTTCATTACAGTAACGAAGTTAACCGCAGTGTGAATCCTAGCTAAAGTCACTATGCAATCGACAGTCAGTCTGGCCGTCTTCGAAATTTTGAAAACTTACTAAAAGCTCAAGAAAAGGAAGCAGGTAATACAGTGATATAGTGAGAGGAAGTGCTTTATTACAGGGAGCAAAAACAAATCTTATTTTCCTGAAGGTTCCAAACAGTGCCTGCCCCTCCATTTATCCCTCAGGCAAGGTACAGCCTTAGGAAGTCAAGATGGAAAGATGATAGGAATTCGACAGTTTAGGCAGCACAAGAAAGACAATGGAAATCTGAAGACTCCACTATGACGAAATTCTGATAAAATAAGAAGGCTGCGTTTGGGGGTAAATTTTGAAGTTACTCTTGGTTTGGGTGTAGTGCAACGTAAAATTTGTGTAACAAGCAAGCATTACTGAAAGACAGAGCCCACGGAGAAGTTTGATCGATTTTGCCGGCAGCAGGACTTTCATGCTTCATACTAAGTTCTACCCAACAGTCAGGCTTTCAGGTATTAGAAACACAGCTACAGTCGGTACAGGCGCAGGTTCTGGAATTTCAAAACGCATATGTGTATTGTACGCAGATTTAGGCTGTCTTCCTCTGAATGAACGGACGGGTTCAGTTCAACAAAACAATGGAGTCTTAAAACATCAAAAACATTTGTTATCGTTTTAAATATGGGCCCACATTTTCTCGTCTCTCTTAATTTTATACATTTAGGACATTTTTACGCACCCATTTAGAGCAAAATTAAGTCATAGATATAAAAAATTAAGACACACACTTCTGCATATATATGTCTTAATTATATATCTGTGTTGGTATATAATGTATAAAAACTGCAATCCCTACCGCACAGGGAACAGTCTGCCACAATTATGAAGAAGAAATATTCTCAGAGGGATCGGCTCCAAACTGGCTACGTGCTGTCTACTTCCGGCGAGTCCTTAACTTTCTTCCCGCTATATGCCGAATTATTTGTTAGTCATGAATATAGACCTATCTTCTATATTCTGTACGGTGAGATATTTCTATACAAGTAAGTATAAATTCCGATCATGCCGCGACTTCTTCTTCTATGTTACTGAATTGAAACAAAGTTTTACATTTAATTTATTATAAATTTTGTGTAAATAGTATAGAAAATGTGGGTTTTCTTAAAGTTTCTTTAACTTCCTCTTAGGTTTGCGTTTCTGTATTGTAACATTAGAAAGAGGAAAACTTGTATGTGCTTGTGGCTCCGGCGCTGTCGTTTGCCAGAACTCGGGGCGTCTTTGCGGAGCCAACAAGAAAACAGAGTTACTCTCTCCATTCCATTACGTCATCAAAGATGGCTGCTAGAGTGGTTCCTTCAGTAGCCGAAAAGTAAACATATCCTGCAGAAAATAAAAGGTTTTGTGACTTTGAAAAAGTCTCTATGATACAACAGGAAGAGAATCGGAAACAGGAAGTCATTGCAAGAAGAAGGGCGGGAGAGATTCTCCGTTGAAGAACTGCCTGAGTAGAAGTTTTGTGGGAAGGATGAGATAACGTTCGCCGGAAGAAACTTTGGGTACGTGGAGGAAGAGGTCTGGATTGAAGAGAATAGGTTAGTAAGGGGAAAGGGAATAAATGAAACGGGAGGGTTTGAATTTGAGCGGAAGTTGGGCCGCTATGTTAGAAGAGAAAGTCGAGAGTCAACATACACGTTTTCATGATGGTGTGCGGAGAGAACACGAAAATGTGGACGACAGAGAAGTGCTGGGAAGGGAGCTGAGTGGTTTAATTGTTTCATAGTAACAATGACAAGCGTTTGGTAACTGAATACTGAATAAGTGGCTCTAACGTGGTAACATTAAG
>Ga0123354_10016440_pt1 | contig 11595 bp, 5 predicted proteins | sample TergutLab28metaG_2_FD_97872 | JGI IMG/M metagenome (GOLD analysis project Ga0123354, IMG submission 97872) | Labiotermes labralis P4 segment gut microbial communities from Petit-Saut dam, French Guiana - Lab288 P4 | ecosystem: Host-associated > Arthropoda: Insects > Digestive system > Gut ... | reverse complement strand
TGGCAGTTGCGGTGCTGTTCATTTGTACTTCGTATGGCAGTTATTTCATGTGGCAGTTGCGGTGCTGTTCATTTGTACTTCGTATGGCAGTTATTTCATGTGGCAGTTGCGGTGCTGTTCATTCGTACTTCGTATGGCAGTTATTTCACTTGGCAGTTGCGGTGCTGTTGGCGTGGCAAAACTAATCGTACATATAATCTCATTGTCTTAATTGGAAAGCATAAAACTGCAGTTAAATTAATTACTGTTCTGTGTTTGAAGCATATCAGAGCTTTCAGTAATGATTAGGAAAGGGTGATTATCCCTACTCAGACAACAGTACTTAGAATGTACTTTGTCTGGTAGGTGATTGGTCTTTGTATACCTGTGGTGTAACGCTAATAACGCTGCTGTCCGTTGCTGAGTAGAAATGGCGTTCTGCATTATGTAGAGTCTCAGGGATCTCAAACGCATGGCCCGCAGGAGTTTGTCTTCTACAGCCCTGTCAAATTGTGGCCCAGCTCAGAGTCAAAGAATTTTTTTTTTTATTTAAAATGTTTTTGTTGTGGGTCTTATGGCTCAGAAATATTTGCTGCCTGTGGATAGAAATGTGCAATGTATGTCAGGTGATGATATAACAAGTCATTAAAGTTTTAAATTCAGTAATTGTAAGATATTTTCATTTTGTCATTAAAGTATACAGTACTCTTAATGGTGTGTTTCATTACAATGAAAGTATTCTGTTAATCGCCTACAGTGATGTACAGCCCACCTTAAATTTGCAAACTGTCTGGCCTGTGTACTATTTCAGTTTGAGACTCCTGGTGTAGTGTAGTGTAGTTTGTTTAATGATCCTGTCACCTGCTGAGACTATATAGCATCAGTGGTCGGTAAGCGAATGAATATGGAGCCCTGGTGGAATGATACTGATGGAAAAAAACCAAGGTACCGAGAGAAAAGCCTGTGGCTGTGACATTTTGTCCACCGCAAATCCCACATGAAATCCCAGAGATTGAACCTGTGGGTAGTCTGTGGTTTTAATTCAGTGGCAAGGACCAGACGTGACTGGCCTCCTCACAGAGGGACATCGTACCATATGACAGTTCACAACGTTACTTCTCTCCAATCGTTTTGTGTTCACAGTAGCCAGTGCAGTACAGCTCTTACCACTTCCAGTTGGCCATGAGTTAGGGCCCTCATGTTAGTACAGTGTATTACAATTGATATATTTTTCCCCCCCCCCCCCAATGTTTAATGAAGGTGCTAAGCTCACAACATGTCACAAGTAACAAACATGCTGTACGATACACATCCAAGTTTTATAAGGTAGGTGACCTGACAGGAAGTGTCTTGCAACGGGTGTCAGTTAAAATAATATCTTGTGCAGTCTCCACAGAGAAGGAACAACGGCCAGGTTTGTGTCCACTGTTAGGAAGTGCATGAAAGTTGTGCACTAAACATATCTGCTGTGGACTATCAAATTGTAATGTGTCATGGGATTCAGTGTGGTTGTTCTGGAATTACAAAACTTTAGATTATATCTCATTGCCAGAACATTGCCACTCCTCCATCTACAGACAGGAGATGTGTCAATACAGTTTACCTAACTGGAGCATTAAATTATTTGCAATGAAATACCAAATTTGAACAATGAACAAATAATCTTACAGCCACCAGTACCATGAATGAATGTAACATTTCTCCAACAGTATACCTGGTGCATGGTTGCGGGTCATTTTGAAATAGGAATGGAGTGAACCTGCCTTTGCATAATCGGGTACTGGACTGTATTCACTACCAAAATTTAGGAGGAGACAAAATTATCTTATTTATGATGTGAGAGAAACCAGAGTTTATGGGTGTGAAATTTGGTCTTGCATTTAGGGAAGAACTTAGGCTGAGAGTGCTTGAGAACAGGTGTGGAGGAATATACTTGTGCTTTAGGGGGGGCAAGAGACACGGGGCTGGAGAAAACTGCATGATGACTAGCCTCATCATTTGTACTGTTCACAGAATAGTATCTGTGTGAGTGAGAATGAAACGCACACAGGCATGGGGCATTTACAGGAAATAAGAGAAATACATACAGGATTTTTGTGGTGAAACATGAAGGGAGGACACTACTTTGAAGAATTACGTGTGATGGGAGGATAATATTAATATTGATGTTACAGAAATAGGATGGGAGGATACAGACTGGATTTGTCAGGCTCAAGATAGCAAAAAGTTGTCTGTTTTCAACATGGTAATGAGCCTACGGGGCGTCTGTAAAATGCAGGGATTTCTCATGTACCTGAGGAACTGCTAACTTCTCAAGAAGGACTTTGCTTGATGGCGTGAATTAAAGAAACGTAAGTTAAAAATCCTTCTTTTATCATGGAACAATTGGTTACAAAATCATTCCCTGATTTCAGGTTCCCCTGTGAAGGCTGTTTACACATGTATTAACAGATTTCATGTTGGATTTAAATACTCTGTTGTACCCATAGACTGCTAGGAGTAACTGATGGGCAGTGTCAGTTTTTCTGGGAGAACAGGTGGCAGTACTTTATGGAGCAAAATAGACAACTTTGCATTAAATTTCAATGCATTTCCTTCCCTTAAGTAAGGTGCTCAGTTGTTGCAGTTCTCACTGCACAGTTGTACATACAATTATAAAATGAAAACCAACACAGTACACAATACATCATGGGGAGCACGCGTGAGATTAATATTTGTGCTATATGTTTTGGCTTTTTATTTATCTATGTCCCAGTAATGGTAAAACATTCGAAGTGTTACAATTGGGATCTACAGAACCTTCCATTGGTATTATTTTACAAAATTAATCAAGTCCTAAGCACGTAATAATAATAATTATTAAACATAAGTTATATAACAAACCACTGCATTTAAAATTTCCCATGCAGCTACTGAAGTATCAAGTAAGACACTTTAAAGTGAATTCCTTTTAAAATACTTTCAATAATGAGAACAAAAAATGTACGATACTTGATTAAAAGCAATGGACCCCAACGTGTAGAAAGTACACGAAGGGTCACGTTGTACAATGACTTCGCTGGTTGTGCTGATGCAGTATTGTACCTACGGATCAATGTTGGCCGTAACTTCTGCGTTCCAGTATCCCACGGACCGATCTCGCTTGCTCGGTCGCGCAATTGTATGGGCAGCACCGTGGGATCTTGTTTGTGTATTAGTTTCTTTGCTGCGTGCACTCTCACAAAAAAGGCAGGGAAATAACCATTTGAGTATCCGTGATATGAGGTCTCCTAGTTCTGATCCATGCTTTCAACGGTGCTTAAAAAAAAGCGAAAAAGAGAAGATTCCTGACTTATGGAATGTGATGTCGTGTGGATTGTACGGGTGACGGGTTCATTAGAGCACCTGGCACAGCTTGCAGGCTAGTACCTGCTGACTATCTACATGATCCGTGATTTTAGACGTGCGTTGAATTTGGAGTTCTAGAAATTTGGTTGGCAGTATGTGTAACACTATTGCCATAGCAACGTATCAGACCGTTTGGTGACTGGTACGTTCATTCAAAGCGATGAGCGGTTGTAGGGTTCGAAGGAGGAATTGAGGTGCTTGAGAAATTAAGTAAAAAAGTTTTTGTGGCGGTAGTTTGTGCGAATGAAAAGTTAAATTCGAAGTGCTAAAATTATTTCGTTTTTGAAAACTGTTCCGAAACCAAGTAATTTTGTTATGTTGCGTGTTACGTGTATGCTAGTATGTTTAGTATAGGAAGTACATTTTACACAACATTTGTTAAGACACACGGGTAATTTTTTTATCAGCTTGGCAGATTTGTTTCTGTAATACGTAACAATGTTAATGCAAATAATGCCACACATTTCCTTAGTGATGTGCTTCAGTAAATGAAGTCATATTTTGGAAAGCCATTAACGTAATTATAAAATGCACTCTCCAGACCTGCCGTGGAGAAACCCTGTATAAATTTTTGAAAGTTTAGATTCATGGTCGATCCATGTTTATCTTCCATTGTAGGTCTGAGGCAGTTAACACTGAGACATCTGTTCAGAATATGATAGGTGATAGTTAGTTAAGAAATTCACTATCTGGTGAATGAAATAAGAAGTACATCATATTCATACAAGGTCCTGCAACTGGTCTATGCAGCAAAATTAATCTAGTCCACATTTTCATCCTATATCTCCATGATCCGTTTTAACAACCCTGCCTGAGTCTTCCGTATGGTCCCTTTCCTTAGAGCTTCCAAAGATTTTGCAAGCATTTCTTATCTTTTCCATTCCACATAAATTTTAATATTATAAATCAAACCAGGAAAGTGCTATAGCAGTTTTCTCCAGCTGTGTCATGGAAAGAAAGTGACACTTATTTTGAATTTTTGCTGGAAAATATGTGAGGCACAGAGGGGGCACAGCAAATACTGAAGCTTTTATTATTTTTTTAACATCTTTATTTAGTTTCATTATTTATCTCGACCGTTTCTTCCAGCCAATACATCAAGGCTCCTCCCACTACCATGCACTCTTCCCTTTCATTTGTTACTACTGTATGGACATACACCGGTCTCATCACCAGTACCAATATAATATATGCACCTTATTTTCCTGTGTTGCTGCTTTTCTTTGACAGCTTAACTCTGAAGATAGAGACACTGTGATTCTTCAAACTGCTGAGAAATACTTGTGCAGTGACACAGTTTTGTATTCCAGATTTAAATATTCTTATAAAAATACTGCAGATAGCTGTGCCAGGATGTGATGTAGTGTATTTGTGTGGTGTGTGATGTCTGTTATTTAGACCATAGCAAAATATGACTACCTGAGGTGAATAAGTGAAACTGTTCACTTACGTAATTTAGATATTGAACTATTGGTCCGTATGCTGGAGTGAAACAAACAGTTTTAATGTAATTGAGGAAGACACTTCAGGTTGCACTGTTTGTGGTTGTTTTATATTGAGATGTGAACATTTAAGTTGTTTGTTGTTTGTAGTTTTATTTAGAGCATTATGTGTTTCAGGTGTGATTAAAATGGAGCAGGAACCAAATTATGTTAGAGACCTTGTAGACGGGGTAACAAAATTACCCAGACTGCGAAAAGAATCACCTATGTTTTGTCTCAGGAATGAAGCTGTAATAAGAAATCCACTGATGTATTCCCATGAAAAAGAAAGACAAGCAAAGATTGGTGATAGCCTGTAAGTAGTACTTGCTTTGTCATGCCAGTTCAGGTACATTAAGGTTTAGTAGTGCCTGTCACCATATGCCTGGTCAGGTACATTAAGGTTTAGCAGTGCCTGTCATCATATGCCTGGTCAGGTACATTAAGGTTTAGCAGTGCCTGTCATCATATGCCTGGTCAGGTACATTAAGGTTTAGCGGTGCCTGTCATCATATGCCTGGTCCGGTACATTAAGGTTTAGCAGTGCCTGTCATCATATGCCTGGTCAGGTACATTAAGGTTTAGCCATGCCTGTCATCATATGCCTGGTCAGGTACATTAAGGTTTAGCGGTGCCTGTCATCATACGCCTGGTCCGGTATTAAGGTTTAGCAGTGCCTGTCATCATATGCCTGGTCCGGTACATTAAGGTTTAGCAGTGCCTGTCATCGCATGCCTGGTCAGGTACATTAAGGTTTAGCAGTGCCTGTCATCGCATGCCTGGTCAGGTACATTAAGGTTTAGCAGTGTCTGTCATTGCTGGTCAGGTACATTGAGCTGCAAGCAGTATCTGTCATGATGTGTCAATTCAGGTGTTAAAGAAAAAAAGTGAAGCTTATTCTCCTGAAAATGTGTAGAACTCCTTACAAATAGATTACCGTGGTCACAGTAAAACAGAAAGGAATATATAATTTTTCTTAAAATCAATGTTGTAATTTTGTGGTTACAAGGAAAGAACCATCACATGTGTGGAACAGAACAGTGTGTGCACAGAATAGTGTCTTAACTCTTACTGTATGGTAAATGTTGAATGTATAGTAGAGATCTCTTGTTTTGGGATTTTATGTAGCGTAGATGGTCGTTTGTTAGTGATGCTTTGACACGCTTTGACAGTCCCATCTTCTGGAGTCAAGTAGTCCAAGAAGAAATCTTATACCATTCTACACTGCGTAATATGTGAAAAGAGTGCAGATCTCATTTGCACCATAATGGAAGCTGGAAATCATGAATGTATAGTTCTTTTACCAGTTACTGTGCTGTTGTGCTTTTGTTTACTGTAATTGCTATGGAACTCAGAGCCATAGGAATTATTTTTAAAGCTATTTCTGTATGTAGTGCCAGCCTACCAGACCAATATTCGCAAACTGCAGCATCATCATCATTTTCATCCAGAGCAATGAAAATGTGGAGACACAAAGGGTCATGCTGGTTTGTGGTGAAATTGGAAAAGTGGGGACAAACAGGGTCATGCCGGTGTGTGGTGAAATTGGAAGTGTGGGGACACACAGGGTCATGCTGGTGTGTGGTGAAATTGAAAATGTGGGGACACACAGGGTCATGCGAGTGTGGTGAAATTGAAAATATTGTGGGGATCATAAATGAGGTTTTAAAAAACTCATGTATTTTAATGCTCAGACTGCAAACTGTTTTTGCTTGTACAGTACCATGAGAGAATATGTAGCATACTTTGCTTAGACCATGAGAGAACATGTAACATACTTTGCTTAGACCATGAGAGAACATGTAGCATACTTTGCTTAGACCATGAGAGAACATGTAGCATACTTTGCCTAGACCATGAGAGAACTTGTAGCATACTTTGCTTAGACCACGAGAGAACATGTAGCATACTTTGCTTAGACCATGAGAGAACTTGTAGCATACATAGTTTGGAACAGAAGAGAACATTTAGCATTCTTCACTTAGAGGATGACAGAACTTGTAGCATGCTTTGCTTGTCCATGAGAGAACATTTAGCATACTTCACTTAGACCACGAGAGAACTTGTAGTATACTTTGCTTAGACCATGAGAGAACATGTAGCATACTTTGCTTAGACCATTAGAGAACATGTAGCATACTTTGCTTAGACCATTAGAGAACATGTAGCATACTTTGCTTAGACCATGAGAGACCGTGTAGCATTCTTTGCTTAGACCATGAGAGAACATGTAGCATACTTTGCTTAGACCATGAGAGAACTTGTAGCATACTTTGCTTAGACCATGAGAGAACATGTAGCAAACTGTGCTTAGACCATGAGAGAACATGTAGCATACTTTGCTTAGGCCATGAGAGAACACAGTGCATACATTGCTTAGACCACGGGAGAACATGTAGCATACTTTGCTTATACCATGAGAGAACATGTAGCATACTTTTCTTAGAACATGTAGCATACTTTGTTTAGAGCATGAGAGAACATGTAGCACACTTTGCTTAGACCATGAGAGAACATGTAGCATATTTTGCTTAGGGCATGAGAGAACATGTAGCATACTTTGCTTAGAGCATGATAGAACATGTGGCACACTTTGCTTAGACCATGAGAGAACTTGTTGCATACTTCGCTTGGACCATGAGAGAACATCTGGCATACTTCACTTAGACCATGAGAGAACTTGTAGCATATTTCGCTTAGACCACGAGAGAACATGTAGCACACTTTGCTTAGACCATGGAGAACTTGTAGCTTACTTCGCTTGGACCATGAGAGAACATTTAGCTTAGTTCACTTAGAGCATGAGGGAACTTGTAGCATACCTCGCTTGTCCATGAGAGAACATTTAGCATACTTCAATTAGACTATGAGACAACTTGTATTATACTTTGCTTAAACCATGAGAGAACATGTAGCATACTTTGGTTAACCATGAGAGAACATGTAGCATACTTTGCTTAGACCATGAGAAAACATGTAGCATACTTTTCTTAGACCACGAAGGAAGTTGTAGCATACTTTGCTTAGACCATGAGAGGACTTGTAGCGTACTTCACTTGGACGACGAGAGAACATTTAGCATACTTCACTTAGATCATGAGAGAACTTGTAGCATACTTCGCTTGGACCATGAGAGAACATTTAATGTACTTCACTTAGACCATGAGAGAACTTGTAGCATACTTTGCTTAGACCATAAGAGAACATGTAGCATACATTGGTTAGACCATGAGAGAACATGTAGCATACCTTGCTTAGACCATGAGAGAACATGTAGCATACTTCACTTGGACCATGAGAGAACTTGTTGCATACTTTGCTTAGACCATGAGAGAACATCTAGCATACTTTGCTTAGAGCATGAGACGAATTTTAGAATACTTTGCTTAGACCATGGGATAACTTGTAACATACTTTGCTTAGACCATGAGAGAACCCACAGCATACTTTGTTTAGTCCATGAGAGAACCTGTAGCATACTTTACTTAGACCATGAGAGAACCTGTAGCATACCTTGCTTCCTAAAATGATTAAAGCAATATACGTGAGAAATACCAACAAGATGCGCACTTCTCTTAATAATTTATTTCACTTAGAATATCCTTGACATGTTTCGAACAAGTGATTGTTCATCATTAGGAGGAGTTCTGTACAAGCATCTTACAGTCTTTCACCGTGCATCTTAAGAGGAGTCTAGTCGCTGACATTATATGAAATATATATATATATATATATATATATATATATATATATATATATATATGTGTGCATGTGTGTGGAATGTAGGTTTGCCACAGTGTGCTTTTACGTATGCATTGACTAAAATGAGGGTTGTTCAAGTCAAATATATTTGGTGATCCATCTGGTTAATGGTGTAGAAGCTGTTGAGAATTGTACCCAGGGTGTTCTTTGGCTCTGTCCAGTCTATCACTGCAGAGACCGAGGTTCAATCCAGGGCCAGTTTGTGTGGTATTTATTGTGGATGAAATGGCACTGAGACGGTTTTTCTCTGAGGACTTTGGTTTTCCTTGTCAGTGTCATTTGACCAATGCTAAATTTTCATTGATTCATGTGTCTTTGTTACTGACATCTTCATTAAGCAACACACGTAAAAAAATAAAGAATGCTACCAGTGTGAACTGAGGCAGGTGTTCTATATAAACACCAGCTGACACAGTGCCACCTATTGATTACTCCTGGCCTGTTGACGTCTTTGTCTGACTCTAGCATTCAAAGACCCTGACATTACAGTTGGTGCACTGCACTACTATGGCATGCTCTCAGACCTGAGTACTACCAGCAAGACAAAGTATCCTGGCATAGAATAGAATAGAATTAGAGAAGAGTGGACACTGCAGTGACTCGTGCGTGATTGTTCTTCAATGCAGCTCTTGTGCTCATCCATTTAGCTGCCCCACACTTTGAACAAAGTGCAGTGACCTTCTGACAAGTGTCTGGGCATGCTCATTACTTATGTCACTGTTGCACAATACGAATCTCAGCCATGTTGCACCCCGTTTACTGGTGGGTTTTTAATCATCCGTCATACAATTTAGAACTTTCACGATGTGACTGCCTTGTATTTGCCTCCCTCTAGGAAGTGCCAAGTTTCATAGTTTTAAGTAGGATGCAGATGTAAGAGTGCATTGTGCAATGGTTCCAGGAGCAGTCCAAGGGGTTCTTTTTAGAATGGAAACATTGGCCGGTAGGTAAATGGGTTGCCTGCCTCAGTGCTGATAAGGCTATTTATATAACAATCCTGCTATTTGCCCACAGCAATTCCTAAACAGATTTTGTTTAAGCAATCGTCATAATTCAGAATGCAACAAGATGTCTGTATGTTTTTTTTAGGTGCGTTTGAAAAATTGCAAAAAGCAACTACTTGCTTTGTCATGTCTGTCTGCATGGAAGAACTTGGCTGCCACTGGATTGTTTGTCATTAAATTTTATATCTGAGTATTTTTCGAAAATTTGATGAGAAAATTCAAGCTTTGTGAAAACGTGGCAAGAATAACCGGTACTTTACATGAAGGCCAATATACATTTGTGATGGTGTCTTGTTCAGTTCTTAGAATGAGAAATGTTTCAGGCAAAAGTTGTAGAGAAAATAAAAACACACATTTTGTGTTCAGTAATTTTTTTTAAATGTGCCATTTGCAAGATATATGGGAATTACTGTATAATCAGACAGGCCACAAATTACTGTATAATCAGACAGGCCACAAATTACTATATAATCAGACAGGCCACAAATTACTGTATAATCAGACAGGCCACAAATTACTGTATAATCAGACAGGCCACAAATTACTGTATAATCAGACAGGCCACAAATTACTGTATAATCAGACAGGCCACAGATGACAATATGGCACATGCGCATTTCATGTTGGATACCTAAGGGTACAAACACACACTCAGACTGTGTAATACTTACTGTTTTTCCACCACAGCAATGGTTGCACAAATACACCTTGATGTTACAGTATACATACATTGGCTGTATTGTTAGGTAATAAACTGCCTCTGCTTGTGTTATAAAGGGACCATTATATGAGCAGGGAGTTCAGTTTTATACTGTGTTAATTAAGGATGTTGTCATTAGTAAATTTCTTAGTGTCAGTGACAGATGACTGAATGACTATGGAGCTTTGGTAGAATGATACTGACCGTGGAAAACTGAAGTTTTTGGAGAAAAACCTGTTCAGATGTCACTTTGCTGACCACAGATCCCACTTGGAGTCGCCAAGGATTGAACCTGGGCTCCCATTTTAAGAGGCAGCTACTAATTGCCTAAACTGTCGCGCAGCACGGAACTGATGGATCCAGTGAACAGAACATCTGAGAAATTGGTGACTGGTCATAAAGTACAAAATAAGTTAAATTGCTGTTTGGGACATGAAATGAAGGTGGTGAAGTGTGGTACGGTATCATTATTTAATGTGTAAACTGTTGGATGGTGCTTCTTTACTTATATTACTGAAATTAACAGAACTGACAGCCATCATGTGTGACAGACTGGCAGTGGGAAGTGACAAACAGCATTTGTCAGATAAGATAAGGAAATAAGGACCATGTGCATTATTCCTCTCTAACCTGTGTAGGACATGTGATGGCTATTTATAGTGCTGTAATGTCTTGGCAGGGAATTTCATACTGCATTATTATATAGTGAAGTCTGCCTGTATAGTTGAAATGTTATTTACTATTGATGGAGTGTCATCACAATAAACGAACAGTTTGCTTTTATTTATCTCAGTATTTAACCAACTTGATGTACAAAATTTGTTTCGCAATAAGTTTTATTTCATGCCTCTACATGTTTCGAGCACATGCGCTCATCATCAGGAGGTCAAAATTGCATTACACAGCCTCTGGTATCATCACACTATCTAAAAAACGTTGTGTTTATCCAGTTATTAAGATTGTGCGGTGTCTATTTACTTTACGTTAATTGCTGAATCTACGGAAAATGCAACTTCACTGTTATTAAAATGTGCTTACCCTATTGGGCAAGCACGTTTTAACAACAGTCAAGTTGCATTTTCTGTAGACTCAACAATTAATATAAGTAAATAGACACCGCACAATCTTAATAGCCAGATAAACACAACGTTTTTTAGATAGTGTGATGATACCAGAGGCTGTGTAATGCAATTTTGACCTCCTGATGATGAGCGCATGTGCTCGAAACATGTAGAGGCATGAAATAAAACTTATTGTGAAACAAATTTTGTGCATCAAGTTG
>Ga0123354_10016439_pt1 | contig 11595 bp, 8 predicted proteins | sample TergutLab28metaG_2_FD_97872 | JGI IMG/M metagenome (GOLD analysis project Ga0123354, IMG submission 97872) | Labiotermes labralis P4 segment gut microbial communities from Petit-Saut dam, French Guiana - Lab288 P4 | ecosystem: Host-associated > Arthropoda: Insects > Digestive system > Gut ... | reverse complement strand
TTGAATTCTTCTCATGGTTTTCAGTTGGCTGATTTAATTTTTATATCAAACTAAAATTTTCAATTCTGTTTTGTCATTGTTAATAATGACCTAATCTTTGCCCCCCCCCCCCCGTGCTGTGACCTGTATGAACCCCATACGAGCGTTCTACCGGTTTTTTCTGAACATGTAAACACGACTAAAATGCATCCTTCTCCGCAAGATTTAAGAAGTCCAAAATTTGTCAAACTTTAAAATTTCCACTACTCCAAGACGAGCGGAACCCATTAATTTTGACATTAACTAACTGCAACAGCTATCAAGTCCTTCTTGCTGCTTGCTACGCGCCTACTCCTAAATATTTCCGTCTCCCTTCATCTACTATGCTCTAACACTGCTCTCTCACTGGCTCAATGTCCTTATTATCTGCCATTCACAAACTTTCCGAATGCGTCAGTCTCTCTTAACACATCTATCTAATAAAATAAATTCTGATACAAAATAGCCACTTACCCTACAAACGTTATACGCTCATATTAAAGAATTAGATCCTGTAGTAAACATTTGAATTAATTTCTCTCATGGAACAATACGAATCGTACTGACTCTGTGAACATAATCATTCTGGAACCTATCTGGAACCAGTCGAATTATATCTGCACTTTCACGTTACGTCATTTTTAAGATCCACATCAATGTGACGCCAGTACATTACTAGTTGTATTAGCCCATCATTTACGTCTAGGTCGGGTCTCTTCCCCAACAGGTTTCCCGCAGAGTATTAACAAACAGACAAAACCCTGCGCCCATTTTCTGTTAATTTATTTGACCCTACAAGTGAGATTAAGATCATAGTGAGGCCCCTAAGTCATGTCACTCTGTAGTGCGTACCAACTTTTCGGGTGACTCAATTTTCTCCATCGCCGGTATGAGATGCGAGAAGTGTTATTGCTACAAAACGTAACAACAACCCAATAACGCACGTGGTGTTGAAATGCAGAATAAATACATCTTCTCCTCAGAAGACAAAAAAGATTTGACACCCAAAAAATTACACGTAAACTTTAGAACTACGCTTTTCAGGGCTATTAACGCAGCGAGTAGTCTTAATTTCTTACTGAAATGTTGCCCCGAAACGTCGGTAAGGAATTACCACTACACGCAGCGTAATAGCCCAAAAGAGCGCAGTTCTCATCTGTCCCTCAACGTAAGCTTGAAATCTCTAATACACGTAAAGTTGCAGTTCGTAAACCGGGGCATTTCATTACTATGGTAGCAAAACTTACCTTTTTTTTCAATTTGTATATTCGCAATACATTTTTGAAAGGATTTTGTACTAGCTTTAATTTCGCAGTAAGCATCAATGTATGCTCTTCTTCCTTCGATGTTGCAGCTCATATTTTCTTTCACCTTAAACGTATCGTCTGCAGGTGTACCAACTCTTTAAACTTAAGACATTGCCCAGAATGGATAGGAAGTTTCAATCCCATTTGTGGCAGGATAATTTAACCTTTTGGCGCCGGAATTATTTTTTTAAATTTTAGCACACCTGTATATAAAATGTGAATAATACAGGACCAAATACGTTAGAATTATGAAACAAACTGCGTTTTGAAGAGAAAAAAACGGAGAGTATATAGTATGTTTAGAATATTCGGTACCTATATTTGTTGAATAAATATATAAAATGCAACTTTGGAGGTTAGCGGTGCGGTACGTCAACTATAGTTGACGTTAGGCGTCTAAAGGTTAATTCGCTCGTCAGGCACAAGCTGCGCTTGCGTGAGCTTCTGTAAAAAGAGTGGTTCCACTGTCAAAACTAATTACACAATTTCTCTGTGTTACTGCTCTTGTATATAGTTATGTTACATTATGAACTTCTTTACACTCATTTGTTTCGGTGTAACTAAGTGACGTGCGTTTGTTAATTTAAATTTTCTGCTTCTGTCTTCAGGATAGACTTTCACTTGAATACGAAGGTAGAATACTTCTCAAAAAATTGGTAACTACGTGTTGGAACACATGACGTCAAAACCAAGAATATCCAAATAAGAATTTTGAAGGTCACAAACACCTTCAACCTCCTACATGTAATGTTGCTATATATGGGAGTAGTACAACGTAGAATCCCTATATTCGAAGCCACTTTTCCCTTAAGATGGAGACAACTATCTCCTCCGCAAGGGTGATGCACATCTCGAGACGTGCGCTAGAAGTCGGTAATATCGATGCTGAAAGATACGACAGATTTAGTCTCAAAATATTGAATTTTGTTCGTAACATTTCAACTTGAAAGATTGGTACATTTGTTTTGCTTTTCAGCTCTTATTCCATTGGATTACAATTTACAGTATTCGTACAACTTGCATAATTTGGTATTACCGCCTGTTGTTTTGCTGAAAATGGTGAAGGAAGGTGTATATTGTAGATTTTAATTGTGTGTTAGCGCTAGGAAAACACCAGTTATGTAATATTCAACTTATCCTGCAACATATTTTGCATCTGTTGAGGGAAAGGACAACAGGGTCTTTTCACAGCAGATTTGACCGTGAAATAAGTAATTAATTTCACACTCACTAATAAAATGAGTCCCGAGATAGCGTAGTCGGTATAGCGGTTGGCTAAGAGTTATGCGGTCCGGGGATCGAATCTCAGTGGGGGGCAGATTTTTCCGCACCAGTCCAGACCGGCCCTGGAGCACATCTAGTCTTCTCTACAATGGACACCGGATCTCTTTCTTGGGGGTAAAGCGGCCGGGTCGTGACGTTGGACACTTATCCCACTCTGGCGCCGAGGTTAAAGAAAGAGTACAATTATACCTCTACTCCCTTTCTGGGCCTTCGTGGTATGTTACAGAATGCACTTTACTTAATCACTAATAAAATATTACGCGATCTACGTAGTGCGTAAATAGGCTGCCATGAAGAGTGACAGCACAGTCTCTGCTGCACATAGCGAAATACATAAACTCTAGGGTCACATTGCAATGCGTATTGCTTCTTCGGCATCTCTGATTGAAAAAAAATAAATATTATTTGTCGGTTCCATTTTATGTATTGTGTTTAGTTACCCTTTACCCTCTGCCAATTTAGTTTGTTTACCTTGATATTCATTTTGTTTTTGTTTGTGTTGTTATTTTTTCTGATATGAACATATCTTCAGGACACAAAAATGTGGAGCACGCGAAATGTCTATTAATATCTGTCCTGTAGTGTCTATTTGTCTATAGTTTGTTGCATGCCCCTATCAATAGCTGTTATCACCATGGCAAGGTACGGTCTCCGCCTGCGAGTAGAGGAAAGACCTTCAAGATACGGAGAGTAACTACATATATACATACGATATATGTATATGGAGCACGTCTCTAAAAATGTTGTGAAACTGGGGATTAGTTCCCGCAAATTTTATAAGTTATGTGAAATCATATATATTCCAACAGCTACACTATAATTAGATGTAATAACATACAAACATGTAATCCTGCTACATGTTTCGGCATTTTTCGGTCCTTCTCAGGGAAGTATTGAACAAAGAAAAATACAGTAATGTCTACTTATGTCATAGATGTGCATTGGTAGAATATTTCTTTGTTGAATACCTCCCTGAGGATGGCCGAAAAGGCCGAAATGTGTAGCCATATTACCACATGTTTGTATGTTCCGTATTGTATGTAATTATAGTGCAGTTGTTGCAATATATGTGTAACTTCTCCTATAGCACGGAATATGAATAAATTAAATTTGAATGAAGACATCACGAAGTGCTTGGAAACGTACTGTAATACTAATTTGTACGTCAGCGCAACTGTTTTTATTACACAAGGTAATATGTAAGCTACGTGTTTCGACTAATAAATAGTCACTTCAGGCCTATTCTTTACAGTTTGTCACAGGATGTTGTGCACACATTGGGATCCCAGTGTGTTTACATCAGTGAAATATTTAAACCATATCAAATAGCAAATGATATGGCTTAAATATTTCACTGATGTAAACACACTGGGATCCCAATGTGTGCACAACATCCTGTGACAAACTGTAAAGAATAGGCTTGAAGATGACTATTTATTAGTCGAAACATGTGGCTTACATATTACCTTGTGTAATAAAAACAGTTTGCTGACGTACAAATTAGTATTACAGTACGAATAAATTTAAACTTCTCTATGAACATAGTATCGGCTACTCTTCGTTGCGCGGATATTTCACAGTAGAGTGTAAGCATCTTGCATTACGTTAAAACATTTCGCGAGACCATTCCTTATTTATTTATGTCATACGCATTCAAAACGTAATGCACGTTGTTTCTAAGAAGGATAGTAGCGAATAAAAGGAGTGCTTATATAAGTCAGACACAAGTAAATGTCGCAGACAGTTTGCAGGCTTCATAATCTTGTGCTTCATATGAAGTGCTTGAATCGCCCAGCTTCAGTACGAATTGAGGCCTCAAAGCGACACCACACTGACTACCGTAAACGCCCAAAAATCTCCAACGTATTGCGAAGGGCCTCGCAGCCTGCCAAAATGCGTTCTGGAAGGCTCTCCAAGTTGAACACAAGGGCTGGATACACCAGAGATTTTAAATATCTCCACAACAATAACCAGTAGATTTAGGTCACTGGAGCGCGGTGGCCACACACATTGTCCAACTCTATCATCCACATCCAGCAGGATAATCATGATACAGAAACGGGGGAGTGGCGGCACTGAAACGAGGAGGAACTCCGTCATGCACAATGTACGTGGTTGGTTGGATCGTCAATGGAAAAACTTCCAACAACAGAGGCAGTTTTTTTTTTCAAGGTACTTGGTTATTTGCTCCCGCGAAACGTGGCTGAAGTACGTAAGGTCATCAACAATGCCGGCCCAAATGTCGATGGAGAAATGTTGCTGATGGCTTTACAGGATAATTCCGTGAGGATTCTCATTTGCACAGAGACGTTGATTGTGGAGTTTCGCGATTATATCCCTGTCGAAAAACGTGTTTTTACAGCCTCTTAGATCGCGCAGCAGTACGTGTGCACTACTGCAGGTTTTGTTTTGTGCTATCGTGGTGAATTTTCCTAGATGTCTCGGGTAATGAGTTATAAATCGGAGAGAGAGCATCTCCGGTCCCATGTTCATATTAAATGTTTTCATTTTATGGTGAGTGGGACTCATCCCGAAGTTTTGTCTCATATTTCAGGGACACTATATATATATATATATAATCACCCTAGAACAGTCCACGAAGTCCCAGAGGGAAAGTAGAGGTATAGTTCTACACTTATTTTAACTTCGGCGTTTAATGGGGTGGGTGGTCAACGCCACACCCCGGCCGTTTTACCCCCAGGAATGACCCGGTAACCACTGTGTAGGTGCGTAGGTGCGCCCCAGGGCCGGTATGAAGGGGTGCGGAAAATCTCGTCCACACCGGAATTCGATTACCGGACCGTCCAACCCGTAGCGAGTTGCTATGCCAACTACGCCGTCCCGGTCCTTGTGTGTGTGTGTGTGTTTATGTATGTGTGTGTGTATGTATGTGTGTGTGTGTATGTATGTATGTGTGTGTGTGTATGTATGTATGTATGTGTGTGTGTATGTATGTATGCATGTATGTACGTATGCATGTATGTATGTATGTATGCATGTACGTATGCATGTATGTATGTATGCATGTATGTACGTAGGCATGTATGTATGTATGTATGTACGTATGCATGTATGTATGTATGTATGCATGTATGTACGCATGCATGTATGTATATATATAGACATATCAAACACACACACACAGACATAAAATATCCAGCGATGTCAATGGAGAAGCACGTTCTGTCTCAGGATTAAATAAAGTCTACATATACATGTACTAAAGACAGAAAAAACTTGATATCAAGTTTCGGTGTTGCCTCATCGGCTGGTAAGTGTTCTGAAAGTTTACCGATTAGGCGCAGGTTTCTTTGTACGCATTGCATATAGTAAGTTTATTGTTGTAAGATCCTGCGTAATTACGTTATTTCATTATATTCACATAAGCACTCAACGGTTAAGAAAATATAATAGAAATTATAAAATATATATATATATATATATATATATATATATATTGAATCCTGATTATCGCGAAGAATGCTAACATTCCATTCTTCTCTGTCACTTCAAAAGCGAGCGTAACCTTCATAATAATGTTCCTTATTGGTTCATTACGCCTTGTATTCTGGTAGGTGCCTACAAACGTTTTGGAGACAAAGTTTTCGTCCTCCGTCTGGAGTGAAGTGGGCCGCAGTTAAAGTCTCATTACGACCGACTCTCTGTCAGCCATTCCGTCTTGCTGTCGAGACCCCTGTGAGGCTTGTGGCTGTGTTACCTTCAGCCTTAGAAATGAATAGCAGTCCCGTCTTCAGACATCCTCTTTGATGAGAGAGCGGGTTTGATTGTGCTCTTCGTCAGACGTCACGCTTTATCTTGGTTCTGTATGTCTCGATATTTGCAGTAATTTTTGTCTGTACACATTAATAAGGTTTCCCCAACAATATAGACCACGTTTTATTACTTTAACCTTGCGTATTAAGAATGAGATGGGCGGGGAATTTAGCACGTATGGGGGAGAGAAAGGCGTATACATGATTTTGGTGGGGAAACCTGAGGGAAAGAGACCACTTGGGAGACCCAAGCGTAGATGAGAGGATAATATTAAGATGGATCTTCAGGAAGAGGGATGTGGGAGTATGGACTGGATCGAGCTGGCTCAGGATAGGGACAGTTGGTGGGCACTTTGCATGCGGTAATGAACTTTCGGGTTCCACAGAATGCGGGGAATTCCTTGACTAGCTGAAATCCGGTTAGCTTCTCAAGAAGAACTCTGCTCCATGGAGTATGTAAGTAAGTTAGTAAGTATATCTTGCATATTTTTACAATCAATATATGCACCTATAAAACGCCATTCATGACAAGTACCGTGCTCCCTCGTGTTGGGGCACCGGAGTGCGGTCTGAACAAGGTCTCTTCGGACTACATAGACGGAGACGTTCGTATGCATACTGCATATAGAATACAAATGGCTACCAGCTTACGCCTGAAGCGGCTCACGGTCACGTGATTTTAGTAGCGCAACATTGTATTATGATTTTATACTTGTAAAATTCATGTATTTTAGAATGTTAATATTTTAATCATTTCAGTGAGGACGCTGCAATCTCTCGTTCAGCGTGTTGGACTAATATTCCTTTATTCTATTAGACTCCTGAGGATGGCACCCCGGTTCCGAAACAAGTAGGAGTTTGATTCTTGTCATGATATGTGTTTTATTAGGTGCATTCGATGGTCGGTGTATTGATTGATGATAACATGGACCATGTACATTGCCCCTAGCAGTCCGGGTCTCTAAAGCAGAACATCACGCAGCTTACATAGCTGCTGCTCTGAAAGCAGCTTAGTTGCTGATATGGTCGTAGGCTCGACCGAGCGGAGTAACTTCGGCCAGGGTGGGGTACACTGTGGTTGTCTAAAAGAGACTGGTCTCACAGGATAGCGAGGAGTTGAAAGGTCTACCCCGGATGAGGACGGGAGTAGCGTTGTGCTGATGGTAGTCTGTTGATCAGAAAACTTTGAAGAGTATTAAACCGAGATACTAGGAGAAGGAAATGAAGAGAGATTACATCGCGAGAATGGAACTGTCATGTTTGTTCAAAAATTTGTCACTTCTGTACAGAACTATTCGGCGTCACGTCCCAAGGGACCTGTTCATATTCACCGCCCTGTTAAGCCTAATTTTAAGAAGTACGTTTGCTTCCGACTGGATCTATGTCCTTTCAGAATCCATATAATTCACACTGTCGTTCTAGCAAAACAAAAGTTGAGACAAAGACAGATATCGGAATAAATGAAAGGGGAAACATAAATTGGAACTGTCATTATCTGGGGTAATTCTGGTTTGAGAGGCGGCGTAGCATCGTCAGTATAGTGACTAGGTCAGGGCTGGACACCCGGAAAGGCAGAGTTCGACTGCTGGTGGGGGAAAAGTTTTTTTTTTTCAATATATTCAGAACGCTTGCGGGTCGCACTCAGCCATGTAGCCAGTGAGTCCCGGGAGATATTTTCCTGGCAGAAAGGCGGCAGGAGCGTGAAGCTGGCAACTCAATTCAAGTCGCGAGGTTAAAAATGCGTGGAAATTTGCCTTTCACTCTGCCATGCAACTTCTTGGCTTGATGCGTAATTAAACACAGCGACGTTTTCGAGCTGATGTTTCGGGCCCTGACGTCATTTAACTTCCTTAAAAAGTCTAGGTATTAACATTTAACTTTTCCATGTTAATGCAATTCTCAGACTAACATTAAATACTTACTGTGGCGTTGTGGTTCGGAGAATGCCTCTGTTTCAGTATCAAGTTTTCTAATCTTCCCCAAAATCTGACAACACAACTTTTCTCCGTGATGTTGGCAAGCAGATAGAACACTACACGGTACTACACGGCTTTTGTATTATTTTTTGAAGCTCGTGGAACCTCAAGCCTTGTATAATAATATAAAAATATTTTTCTGTTGTTCTTTAATAACGTAGGCCTAAGTATAATTTTCCACTACAAAAGACTCATATATCAAGAAAAGAATTCCACGAAGCAGGGTCTTTTAAGAAGCAAATAGTTGCTTGGTTAGTCAAGAAATTTCCCATGTTTTAAGGAAATGAATTTTAATTTACAGTGTTCACAAGAGCCCGCCCTCGTATCCCTATCCCAAACCAAATTAATCCTGTCCACACAATCCCATCCTCTTCCTTTACAATTCATTTTTATTATCCTCTCATATAAACCCACATCTTCCAACCAGTCTCCTTCTTTCAGGTCTTTGCATCAACAAGCTGTATACAGTTTCCTTCCTAAGGTGCTACATGCCTTACCCATCGCATCCTCTTTAATTTAATTGGCTGAATAATATTAGGTGGAAAGAAAATATCATCATGCATGTTACTCCACTTTTCTGTCACCTCCTGTCATTATGCCCAAACAAGGCTATAATGCTTTGCCCTTTGCAAATAACCATTTATTAATAAGAGGCAACAATCTTCAACAGTAAGAAGAAATGGAATTCCGCATATTTTAATCCTTTATTTCTGTAGTCAGCGAACTGGAATATGAAGGAGTCCGAAACGAGCTGTGCGTTCATTCCTCAAATTAAACTGATCTTTATTTCTTCGCGCATGCATCAGATGCAAGTATCGGAGTAATTATTATCGAATATAATGTTTGAAAAGTGTTAAGGAAAACTGGTTGATTAAAGCACACGTCTTGTTTACACCAGCAAAGCATGCGTGATATATTATTCAATTCTACTAAATGTTGACGATCGTTAGAATATTGTCAAATATGACCGTCTTTCCGGGAAAATATTCTATAGATTTCAGTATCTTTTTTTTTTCCTGAGCAGTACATTAAAATAACACTGTATAATTTATAATGTATGCTTACATAAGGGCATAAAGTGGGAACTTGATCGGCCTGGTTTCGGAGCAGACGATAAGTCAGGCCATGAGAATTTAATGGATGTTACGAGGCAAGTGAAAAACAGTATTTCAATAAAAAGTACGAGAGTTTGACAAATATCGGAGATTTCATTAACGTTTTACTTTTCTTCCACTCTTTTATATGCTATACATTATAGTTAATTGCCTTACCCGTTTAGCGTTGCATATGTTAGTCCGTATGGCCTGGTAAATTGATATTGATATTTCGGAAAATCGTTCTGCCTCCATTAGCGATTACCAGTAACTGTTTACCGGTCGACACGACGTAATAACTATGGAAGTTTTGAGCAGTTATGAACACTGCTACGAAATCCTCAGATCTTGCGTCTTAGGTGTCCTCTACAGTAAGCTTCATAATTTCATAGCCTGTCTGTAAAACATGTTATCCGCCTCTTACATTTTCCAATTCACCGAAAGTCTCTTCGATTTTGTTCAAATTCCGTTTATAATTCCTCCTAATACCAAATAAAGCGGGGACCGCTGTAGCACAGTGGTTAGGGTTCTGTTCTACTAATCGGAAGGTCGCTGGCTCGATCCCAGCTGGTTTCATTGAAATTTTTCATTGACATAAAATCCTTCCGATCGCACCATGTCCCTGGGGTCGACCCAGCCTCTAACAGAAATGAGTACCAGGAGCATTTTCAGGGGGTAAAGGCGGCCGATATGTAAGACTGATAACCTAACCACCATCCTGTGCCGTTGTCATGAAGTCTGGGAACCTTAACTTCCTGGGACCCTCTGGGCCACTACAACGGGACTGCTTTACCTTTTTACCAAATTAAGCAGCCCACCTCGTACAGGAAAGCTGAGAGTTTCAGGGCGGAGACCAGTACAGTTACTGTCTTCTGATACGTAGTGCCGTGTATTTTGGTATAGAGGTATGAAAGTTTCAGAGAAATTTCTAACTACCCCCTTCAGCGTGAGGGATTCAATAATTATTTAAACCGTTGGTAGCCACCTAACTGTAAAGAGTCACATCCAGAAATCTATAATCTTGTCTCTAAAACTTTAAGAACTTTAACAACACAGTTTGATGTTGTTCTTTCCGTAAAATATATGTTTCTTACTACAAAACCAAACATTCGCACATACATCTTATATATATATATATCTTAATACATTCCCCACTCCCTTATGTTTGATGGTCCACCACCATCCTCGGAGAGGAACACCAATATTTAAAAACTAAAAAATCCAGTTATATATATATATATATAGTAATAAAATATATAATTTTATCACTGTTTTTTGTAATATAAAATACGTCTTATTATCGCTTGTGCCATTTACAATACCTAGAAACAGTGTCGTGGTTAGTTGTGCCCCTTCAACATTTAATTTTGTAATTATGTATGAAATGTTAACGGAGCACAGCTAAGGACAGTACTACTTTTAAGAACTGTAAACCTGACACATTTTAGTGCTTTATTAGGTGTAAAAAATTGTTGCTGGTCCCTCTGGACAGCAGTCGACGGCCGAAACATGTAGGAGAGGAGACTGTACTACAATGTGTATATATGTACTGTGTAAGTGAAAGTTGTTGGTTTTATAATAAGAATTTTAATATCATAGTCAACCAGTGACATTTAATGTTCTTGAAGAGAGAAGCCTAAGTCAACTCGAATTTTCTTCTTTTTTATAAACAGAAGGACTGAGAAATATTTCCTGACGGAGTTACGAGACATTAATGTAAAAGTTTTATAATGGAAATGTTTCTTCGTGTCACAAAATTTTCTGAATTCTGCTACAGTTTAGTGCAGTGTACACAATGCATAATGGATGCTTTACTTACGTTTATTTAGATGTTTCTGCGATGATCGCTACCAAACCCACAGCCACTTGGTAATACGTTTCTGATTTCGGTTTGTGAAATATTTAAAAACAAGGCTTTAGTTGTGGACTTTATAAATTTCGAGTGTTCCTTTGTTACGTTTAAAAACTTTGAGCGAGTTAGCTGTGATGGTCTTCCCTACCCATTGAAAGTGTAAAATTTTGAAATGAGAGAGAAAACCAACAAGATGCAACAGATGTTTATTTTTAGCAATATCTCAACATGTTTCGGGCATCATTATGCCCATCTTCAGGAGAACAAGACGTATTACTGCATGTGGTGTGC
>Ga0123354_10016438_pt1 | contig 11595 bp, 9 predicted proteins | sample TergutLab28metaG_2_FD_97872 | JGI IMG/M metagenome (GOLD analysis project Ga0123354, IMG submission 97872) | Labiotermes labralis P4 segment gut microbial communities from Petit-Saut dam, French Guiana - Lab288 P4 | ecosystem: Host-associated > Arthropoda: Insects > Digestive system > Gut ... | reverse complement strand
GGATTATGTTCCAGCTCCTGCGTGAAATTGGGATTCTCCTTTGACCAGAACACCACATTTCTGTCGCGCGCACTGCGATAGATGGCACATTCGTCACTGAAAAGAACCTTTGTGCAGGATATGGCATTTGAGAATGTGTCCAGCAGAGCACGGCACAATTCATAGCGTCGATCCATGTCGCCATCCGACAGTTCATTCACAAAGGTTGGGCAATACGGCCTCACATTCAAGTCTTTCTTCATGTGGTCTTGCATTGTTGCCCGTGGCACACCAAGCTCTGATGATTGTTTCCGTGTTGACTTCATTGGGGAACATTCAATGGAAGCGGCAACCGCTGCACATGTTTCCAAGCGCATATTTTTCTTCCACTCTGCGGCCTGTCTTTAACATTTCCAAGAGTGAACGCTCGTTTTTCCCAATCCAGCAGTATCGCTCTTCGTGGTGAAGCCTTATTAAACCGTTCCCAGAACACAGCCATCACTTGGGACATGGTTTGTCCCGTGTGCTGTCTCTCGTGAACCCACACACTTGCCACCAAGCGCTCCTCGATAGAGTAATTGCGTGTGTCAGCCATACTGAAAACACAACTAAATTCTGTGGCTGTGGCAAATCACATGTGCACTATCTTGCACACAGTTGCCAACCTACCATTTTACACTGTACTGCATGCTGCGCTGTGCTGAGTAAACTTATATTGAGTCTGAGGTGCGTATTATCTGGGTGTACGGTGACTTTTCGGCCACCCTGTATATGCTGGGTAGACCACACCAGTTAGTGCTTGAATTGTATGCTATATATATGAGTTTTTCAAACACATTTTTCTCTACAGCATCATGCCACAATCCCCCAAATATCACATTGCTGTTATCACTGATGAATGCAATACAGTTCCTCGGTGAACTGTGATTGTTGAGAGTTCCTTTGAATATTGAGTAACAGTCTCTTGCTTTATTTAGTTAGTGCTGCACTTCAGTTAACTTTGACTGTAAACCACCATTTTTCCAATCAAAATACTGAATTGCAACAGGCAACAGCTCCATAGCATTGTCTTTGCTTGCGTCTGTGGCAACTCCACAGCAAGACACTGTGTTAAGTGTGAACACGTGCATTATGTGTTCAATAGCAGCAGGTGCTACAATTAACAAGTTAATGATTGCTTCTGTCTTTATCTGTGCACTTGAACATTTTCAGGTTATTTCAGAATCATGAAGTATTGTTGTGAATAGAACAGATGTGCAGTCAGTTGTAACTACTGTGTTTCATGGTTTGAAATGGAAATGCACCTAATGCTGCTAATACAGCATCATCTGATTTCCTTCTCTATATAGTAAAAAACACTTGTTGCTTTTGCTGAAATGTTTCACCTCTAACAGCTTTCTTGTGTGTTCTGGCTCACCATGCAGGTTCAAAGATCAAAAGCACTTTTGTTCACCAGAGACATGCAAGTTGCTGGTTTGCATACCAAACAGGTGTCCACTCATTGTGACCATTTTGGAAGCACAAATACTTGCCTTTTATTTCGTTCATGAATTTACATTTTTGTTTGTCCATTGTAAGAACACAATAAAAACTACATTAACACATGAACTCAGCAGTGCACAACACTGCACTGCACACAATTTAAAATGAATGACCGGAACCAGCCCGCATCATTGTGTGTGATCCACCAGAAATGAATGCGAAAATTGAGTTGAAGCTTGGCGTACGAGAACTGCGAACTGTAACATACTTAACAACCTCTGAACAACTGAGTATGACTATAGACAAAGGCCAAAAACTTGAACATTTGTGGAAAATAAAAAAATCCCCCGCGGACACAATCTGCCGCCTGAAACAGAGGACATGTCTGGGAAAACCTGGACCTTTGGTAACCTTAGTGTAGACAGGTTAGTGCATACGTATAAACAAGTTAGTGTATTCCGATGTGAGTATACAGACTAGCACAGATAGGTAGGAGTATACAGCTCAGTTCATGTAGATGATGTGTCAAATACTGCATGCATAGAACTACGCTGTATGATTTCATTATTAATAACAAACGAACATCTGTTTTCTATCGCAGCAAAGGGCAGTTGACATCTGTACAAGGCTTTGGCTGTGGTCAGCAGAAATTTGATGGAGAGTCTGGTGCTTCTAAGGATGACAGCAACTTGGTTAGCACATTTGTACACGTAGAACTGGATGGTAAAGGAGTAGAAAATAATGTGCAAACGGTGAATATGGTGGACCCTTTAAGTACAAAGTGCAGTAAACAGTTCTCAGACAAGAGTTACTTCTCCAATTGTGTCAGTTCACATACAGAAGAGAAACCGTACAGGTGTGATATTTGTAAGAAGACATATTCTAGTAAAGATTCTTTCAGACACCATTATCGCAGCCACACTTCCAAGAAGACATATGTTTGTGATGTGTGCAATAAGTCATTTTCAATACGTAAAGTCCTCAAGAACCATTATCGTATACATACTGGTGAGAAGCCTTTTGAGTGTAATGTGTGTAACGCAAAGTTCTCACGTAGTGCAAGTCTCCACAGGCATCATACTACCCACACAGATATTAAACACTACAAATGCAGTATATGTAACAAGGACTTCTCAAGGAATGATCATTTGAAGAAACATTACCGAACACACACAGGAGTTAAGATTTACAAATGTGAAGTGTGCAATAAACATTTCTCACAGAAAGAAAATCTCGTAATACACAGTTTTATTCACACAGGTAAGAAACCGTACACATGTGAAGTGTGTAACAGAAGTTTTTCTCAAGGTGGACATCTTAATGCACACAAACTTATACACACAGGGGAGAAACCTTACAGTTGTGATGTGTGTAACAAGAAGTTTCCAGTCCGAGAGAAACTGAGACGTCACTACCGTATCCACACAGGAGAGAAACCATATGAATGTACTGTGTGTGAGCGAAGCTTCACGGAACTTGGCAATCTTAAGCGGCATCACTCTCGGGTCCACGATCGGGAAATTCCGGATAGTGTAGGAGTAGTGGAATGAATAACTGACGTTGTTACATAAATATTTTGTATTAGAATTGCTGTAGATCAAATTTTAAATTGAATTTTACTGTCCAGACTTTAATAAATAAGTGTATGAGAGTTCATATAATGTACGTTGTGCATCCAGAAAGTAAGGACTGGTTGGGTGTAAAAAGTGTTTAAAGAATTTTTAAAAATATCTTTATTGCAACATGTTGGTATCTTCATTAACCCATCAGCGCAGTGTGACGAGTGTACTTGCTATGCACATTTGCTTATAACATTAGTGGTATTGGGTATATAGTCTTTATCTTGGTATCATTTTGTAGGTATTGGACTAGTCTTTTATGCAGATGAAAACTTCTGTCCCCGTCACTTCACTTTGTATGCTACATTGATTTTTGCCAAGAATATTTCTGAACTCAGTGAGTTTCTATTATAGATAGCCAAACTGTTGTGCTGTGATTTGTTGGAGGAAATGCATAATACTAACACAGAGATCATAGATAGGGATATTGGTTTATTTTCTATGGTCAGTTTCAACTTAATGTATGTAACAGTTTTACATTCCTATGCTACCACTGGCTGGTCTCGTAACTTTCTGTTGTTTTGAATGTTAAGCCGCATCTTCTGAAGTGTGTGTTGGCACTTGTAACATGACTAACAAAAATAGGTAATAACAGCAGACACATATGGTTTTTATTTCACTAAGAAGCAAGCCTTCAGAGTATTGATGAAGGCTGAAATTGTTGTTTTCGTGCCACAGGAAGAAGGTTGTAAAATCTGTCCCATAGAGCCTAAATTGTAGAGGCAGGATTACAGACCTTGTCATAATTTTGAACGCAACGAAATAGTCTGTCAAGACAGAATGCAGAAGTAGAAATATAGAAGACCTTGTGTAAAGATGGGGTGTAATAAGACTGATACAGACTCTGTGATCACACATTTGTATGCATCTAAATATATTCATTCTTCACAAATTAGTTTTTGTTTGGACCAGATCCACTTTATACAGTTTCTTTCAAAAACACTGAATTTCAGAAATTTAAGTGCAGAATAACTCCAGCTGGTGCAAGATACAGTTGGCATTTAAACCTGTCTGTATACAAGAGTTTTGTAAGGTGCTTGCATACAACATGTAATTTGTGCTACCCTCCTTATGATTGGACAGTACTTGCTGGTTATAACACAGGCTTGTTTAAACCAATCATTTGAAATAAAGACACTGTCGATATTGTTATTAAATTCAGAAGGATTTGGAATGGGACAGTAAGATGCTAGTGTCATCTGCAGATTTTAAAGGAACTGATTTATCTCATACAGACCTAAAAATGAGGAAAAGGAAAGGTCACAAAACCAAACCCTGAGGGACACCATGTTTAACTTTAGCCCAAGCTGATGTAATATCATCCTTATTATACAGCAGTGCTGTCTGATACCTGTTGGCCAGATAGGATTTGTAAAGTTTATAATGCTCATCAGTTTTGCTATAGAAATCAAGTTTAGATAATAGCATTTTGTGATAAACACAGTCAGATTCCTTTTCTCAGTCATAAAAAAAATACCATCCATTAATTTATTATTCAAAGAATTTAGTATTTTATTAGTTACTGATATGTAGCATTATCAGTTTCTAGTTTAGTTCTAAAACCATGTTGTTTGTTACTTGAAATAATATGATCAGTCAGATGTTTCAGCAGTCCAGTGTGCATTACTTTTTCAAACATTTTTGAAAGAGGTTGATATTGGCCTGCAGTTGGATGTGTCATTATTATTACCTCTCTTAACTAGAGGTCTTGTAAATCCATGTTTTAACCTACTGGGGAATACTACAGTAGGAAGAGCTGTGTTGCATATACAGGGTGTCCCAAAACCGATGTCACAAACTTCTCCTGGTTATTCCCCACCCCTAATTAAGTAAAAAAGTTCCTATCAACATGGGTCCAAAAGTGAACAGGTTCCGAGATATGCACTTACGTTCATGTGCGGGTATCCTTTGAGGCATTACATGAGATGTTCGAAGTGCTGACCATTTGCCGCAACACATCCGTTCAGACGTCGCATCATGGATTCCCTGGCGCGTTCCAGCTGACCTGGTCGGTTCCTGATAGCACCAAATGTAGCTATGATGCGTTCCCATAACTCGTCAACGTTGGTAACGGGTGTGGAGTAAACTTCACTTTTAACGTGGCCCCAAAGGTAGAAATCGATAGGATTGCGATCCGGGGAACGAGGGGGCCACTCTACTGGCCCGTTACGCCCGATCCACTTCCCAGGGAAATGGTCATTCAGGTACTGACGTGCTATGCGGCTGAAATGTGGTGGAGCCTCATCATGCATGAACCACATGCCTACTCGCAACTGCAAGGGAACATCAAGCACATCAGGCAAGATGTCTTGCGTCAGTCGTTCCAAAAATTCCCGGTACGTAGTCCCCGTCAACGTTCTGTGTTTGTTCGCGTGACACTGCTTACGCACTACTCACTGGATACGAGTTATTGCATACCCTTCCGTACGCTAAGCATTACTCATAGTAGCGTGTTTCTTGTTGATCACAGAATTTCTCGGATTTCTACACTAGTGGATATTTCGGAACCTGTTCACTTTTGGACCCATGTTGATAGGAACTTTTTTGCTTAATTAAGGTTGGGGAATAACCAGGAGAAGTTTGTGACATAGGTTTTGGGACATCTGTATAATTTAGCGGCGAGTTACTGAAAGGGGAACGTAATTTTAATATCTTAGTAGGAACTTCATCATAACCAAATTAATGTAATGATTTAAGAGACATTATTATATTTTCAGTTTCTTGAAAGTAGCACATTTACATTTAATACGAGGGAATTAACTTTGTAATGCATGGTTCAAAGAACAGGAAAGCGTATCATGCACGTTGGCAAGTTTTAGTAAGACAGTTTTGCAGCGGGGTTAGTTTTTAAATGTTTATTGAAGGCATCAGTTATAGCGTTGTATTAGTACCAACGATCGCGATAGGGACCGTTATCATCGTAACGGACATGTTATGGGTCTCAGTTCACAGATAACAGGTGAGTCACTTTGCCGATTTTCATCATTGACTAACAAATCTTACATGCAGTTGACCTGTGGATGCTAGTTCACATTTCAATAGCACCTGTGCAGCATAACGAACGGGTTAGCAGCTCGCCGGCCCGACAATCCGCGAAATAACCATATGGTTTAGACTCGGACATAACCAAGTGTGTGTAACGTAATGTAAACACTGATGTTTATGCTTGCTGGCATGTGTGACAGTACGAACTAAAGCCGTTGTTTTCGCTTCTTAATGTTTCATTCAAAATGCCAAGTGTTAGTTCACGTGTGTGTATTGGCATTAATGACGCCAGGTTTTGTACAGACCTAAATTATTTATACACGTGTGTGTTAAGTGACGTTGCGTACCTAAACGCTGTTGGCCTTCCATTTTGTAAACTCACGTGTGAATATAATAGTTCAAGTGACGACGGTGTCTTACAATATTCACGTTATCATCACGTATGTGGACTGAAGTCAAACGAGGTATGGCTATTAATATGACATTTGAGGTTACCATGGGGATTAATGTTAAGAACAGGGACTTTTGGGATGTCTCGCCGTGTAGTTTGTTACCTAGTTGCCACCATTCCAGATGAACGTTCTACGCAGCCTTAATAGTACCCATTTTACTTCTACGAGTACGTCCATATAAGCTGTTTCTTTCTCATCTTGGTTTACATAGACCTGGAGAAGAAGGCACTATGTTGCTCCAAAATGTGATTAAACGCCAACCACACAACACGGTTTCATCCCAAAAGATAGCATTGAGGTATTATTTGATATTTTATCACTAATGATTCCAGTTATCCCGTTAATTTTACAAACTACGTAATTTTGTGTCTTACGTGTCATCGCCAATCTTCAAACCACACTACTATAAATGACACGAGTGTGAACATAAAAAAACTTAGAATTTTATGTAGTTCGATCCACAGAACAAACCACTCTGCTGTGAAGTGTTTTTAAGGACCAGCTGTACCTCACTGTACACACAAGGTCCTTGTTTTGCACCTCACTCTTATTATAACATAATGACCAACGGAATCCATCCTCAGAATATCTGGATGTATGCTATAGGAGTAGAATAAACTGCCTTTTATTGATACCTATAAGGTTCTGGCTGCCAGAGTGGCAAGTTCTTATTGTATTGTAGGAGAAAGAATGTATTCGGAGGGTGCCTCGTGTTATCAGTTGATTCCATTAAGTTTATCAACGATGTATGAAATTATTGTGTTAAAAGTAATATGGAAAGATATGTGTTTAAGTGATGGATTTTATGAGGATGTATAAGGAATCGGTTGTGGTGTATTTTGGCACGTAATTTCGGTGGAGTAACTGAGGAAACTTGCTGAAAAGGTCTGGTCCTCTCTTTGAATTTATAGCCGGGACTTGGCGACTATGAATGAGTGCTAACCCCTATATGGCGAGTTTCTTTCGCCTTTGAGTAATCGGTCGATTTATCCAACCGTTCAAAAATTCCGTCCGTCCTATCTGTTTTATGTGTCTGTATGTACTTCTTTTCATTCCTCTACCAGTTTACTCATTAACACGACCGCTCGTCCATCCACATACGCACCAACACAAATTTGTTACGACAGCCCCATTCGACAGTCCAACCTGACTACACGGCTGCCTCTTATGCTGCAAGCTACTTGTGACTCTGTAGCTCACCTGACCCGCTGTATCCGTCCACTCCCAAAGCCCTTGTAGAGTACCAATTAATGAACTTACCTTCTCGTAAGGAGATGGCAGCACCGAACCCAGTTACATTACTTTAGGCCATATAGACACTCCCCACCTTAAGTGTGTGTGTGTGTGTGTTTTTTTCCGTAGTCCTGTACATAAAAGAAATTTACTTGCTTCGGAATTCGACCCGATACACACCAAACTCATATAATCTTATTTATGTATATAATATGCGCGTCTGCTGACTGTCAACCCTGTAACTGCTCACACACTAAGCAAAATGCAGTTGTGTTAAAACGTCATGAATGATCGTGGGTACAGTAAACAGGTGAAAGGGAAAAATATTTGAACCCTATGAAGATGTCAGGTCCGGGTCAAGGTTCAAACCAGGTACATCGTGAATACGAAGCAGTTAAGCTAACCACCAGGGCGTTACGTGCTATGAGATTTTGGGATAAACACGCCTTCTGAGTTCGGAAGTTGTAGGCGGAAACAGTTGTATTTGTGAAGGTCTTTACTCTCTTGGAAACGGGGGTGCCTAATTTGGCTGTCGGGTTGGTCGCCGGCCATCCTGGCTTTATGAGGTTGTCCTCTGTGCAGACAAAACAAGATTAGCCTAGTGTCCTCCTCCCAAGTCCATGGATACCAGCAATTTGAGTTTTCTTCTAGAAAGCTTGACGCATTATAAATTGTAAAGTTTGAACAGTCAAGAACCACTGGATGGGCGGTGCAGGTGGGACGTACGGCGGAGAGGAGTGGTACTTACAGGGTTTTGGTGGGGAAACCTGAAGGAAAGATACCACTTGGAAGATCTAGGCGTAGATGGAAGGGTAATATTAAAATGGGTCTTTAACAGATAATATGGGACCGTGGACTGTACTGATCTGTTTGAGGATAGAGACTATTTATGCTCTTTTTGAACACTGTAATGAACCATGGATTTGCAAAATAATTCAGGGAAGTTTTTGACTATCTGAAGAACTGCTAGCTTCGCACAAAGGGCTACATCTGTAATTAGTTTATTAGTGGTTGGAACGTCAGCAAGCGGCATGAAAATGAATATTCTTAGTTATCGTTACGTTAACCTCTTCGGTTCCAAGCACTCCATTACCCTTCTTTGCTATCAACAAATTTCAATTGAGGCAAATTATTGTCACTAAACAATAACCGGTCATACGGAAGTTCTGCCATCAGTGGTTGAACACGATGTATCAAGAATTGTATGTCCATAATGCATTTTGGCCACCCCTGGAGGGTAATTTTATGTTTACTGTATAATATGACGTAATTAGGCAGTTATTTACTTTGTGGTCCCACTGCTTTTCGCGGATCGTTTTGTCTCCGTCTTCAGACAGAGGGAAAGAGGCAGTCTAATGGGTTGGGTCATTTAGACACAGGTTTTGTTTGTAGGCTGTCCAAATATAAAGGCTATCTCTTTCCGAAGGACCCACAACTGTAGGTTCACACTGCTGCATTTCACCTGGAGGAGGAGACAGATATACCTCCGAAACGTTGTGTTTCTTTTACCATCACATATTGTTAAAAATATCAATAACGAAACGTACAGTTTATTTCTGTGCATATATTTAACGTAGAATGTTATGAATAGGATTTGGTTTCCGTGTTGAGTGTGACGTAAGGCTAACGGAACGAAATGTTCAATCTGAGTGTATATGCTGAGTTTAGTTCAGGACGATGTTCAGTGCAGTGGCAGAATATTGGCTGGTGTCAGATCACAGAGTGCTTATGGTCTGATCTAATGTTTATATCTTAAACATATTCAGCGGGTTTGTGACGAAGTGTGACGTTGCTTTCGCGCGAAATAGTCAATCAGCCAAAGTGTTTACATGCAACATGCGATATTGGGACAGTAAATAGTGAAATTACAGATCTTCGAATGACCTTCGTAGTGCTACAATAATAAATGATAATTGTGGGAAAATGTGCCAGTTTCAAACCCTACATCAGTAAAACCCCGCACTTAGCACCAATAACACAACCGAAACGCCAGCAACATAATCATCTGCATCAGCATCATCTCAACACAAAATTCAGCCAACAGTCGATCTTCAGTACCTGCGGAATTTCAGCCGTCCACTTCCTGACGGCAGCAGCAGCAGCAGCAGCAGAAACAAACCCCACGGAGCGACGCAGTAAAATTAGGTGCTGATTTTTTGTCCCGCGCTGCCTTCTGCTCAATAAGGGTCGCTGGCTGAATCATTTAGAATACGAACAGCCACTCCATGTCACAGGGAGTTTGGTGACGTTTCGAGTCGTAGGGTTTTTTTGTAGCACGTTAGCGTTAAGTTGGCAGCCTGTATTTCGGAGCTATTACTACGTATTCTTTTTGTGTTAAACCCTTTATTTATACTCTCGGTCTGTAGCAGACCTTCAGTACATGTGTGGAGAGATTAGTACAACAGTCAGGTACAGAGTCACGGTAGGGTATTCCAGTGAAGACCCTCAGTTAACGGGAACTTTTAAGTTATGAATCTGTTAGGCACATCAATCGGTGAGTAGCACTACGCAATTAAGGAAGTGTTTCTCTTTGTTGTGTTGTTTTTGTTGTTCAACCCCCCACCCCCACCCTCCAATCCAGTCGTGCTGTTAGGTCGCGATGCTACGTTTCCGTGAGGTCAGGCAGGCACAGCACCGTGCCAGTGTGCAGGGCCACTCTGGTAGCGTAGTGTGTCGGCAGGCTGCACAACACTTGGCACTGGTTCAACCAGTGGTAGACGGAAGCATCACTTAGACAGGTCGCACAGAGACACATCAAACTGACCGTGAAACTTATGAGCACTCTGCAGTGCTTGAAAATGCAGAGGGTAGTCGGAGATTTGCCACCGATTGTGTTTATTCTGATGGTCATTTTTTGGATAGTAAATAAATTTTAAGAAAATATTGAAATTAAGAATTTATTTTTACATAATGCTTAACTTCCGTTTTATCGTGGATTCATTCCATCAACAGCCTCTCAAATCTCGAGGCTAGTGTAATGTGTAAGTGGAGGACTCTTCTGCATAGAGTTGATTAGCACACACCAGGGTACAGTTCTCACGTCTGTATTTGTCACTCTTGTTTAAGTGACGAAATGTCGTCAAGCGCTTACCTACTTACCTCCTCTTAATTTGAAGCAGTTGCTTCAGCAAATACAGAAATCTGTGACCCGTCATTTAAATTCAGTACATATAAGATGAATGTTTACGTTCAATTTAAAAATGCATCACGACAGTAGAACATCTTGCATCCAATGCGAATTAATTTTTATACAAGAAACAGTTGCGCAGCTACACCATAAATGGTGCGTCCACTCGATTCTTCTCGTAGCTCCTAGAGTGAAGCAACCCACATACGTTATCACATGAAATGTTAATTAAAATACTGCAGAAGTCGCTTTTTTGCCCCGACAGGAAGAAATACACACACGCGCGCGCACGCACAGAGAGAGAGAGAGAGAGAGAGAGAGAGAGAGAGAGAAAGGGGGGGCTGTGGAACAAAGACAACAAGTGTTTGTCTTATGATTCGAAAGTTCAATTTCAGTTTCAATTTATTTCATCCTTTTGACAACAGTGTTTATGGGATACACCCATTTCTTATACTGAGTTTTTATAATTCTATTTAGTTAATGCAATTCATATACAATAAAAATAATGTACATAACTATGATTCATATACAGTATAAAAACATACAACTTTTTCTGCTAATACAGATAAACATTCATATGACTCTTCATACGCGTTACCCAGTTATCATACCTCTACAGAAGTGAAGTACTGCTACAGAAGTGAAGTACTGCTACAGAAGTGAAGTACTGCTACAGAAGTGAAGCACTGCTACAGAAGTGCAGTACTGCTACAGAAGT
>Ga0123354_10016437_pt1 | contig 11596 bp, 5 predicted proteins | sample TergutLab28metaG_2_FD_97872 | JGI IMG/M metagenome (GOLD analysis project Ga0123354, IMG submission 97872) | Labiotermes labralis P4 segment gut microbial communities from Petit-Saut dam, French Guiana - Lab288 P4 | ecosystem: Host-associated > Arthropoda: Insects > Digestive system > Gut ... | reverse complement strand
TGCGTCCTATCCACCTTTGTGGCAAGTTTCGATTGAGATACCCTCGCACGTCTTTGTAGTGAGCCGGAGAGCCGTCTTGTTGAAAGATGTAATCATTACTGTCTTCATTCAACTGTGGCATCAACCAGTTTTCTTACATGTTTCACAGACTTATGAATAACCCTGTATGATATATTATATAATATTATAAATATTAAGTAAAATAATAACTTATTGTATTGTATCGTTCTTAAGACACGTAAGCAGCTCTATCATTTTTCCAAAATCCCCCTCACGACCGCGAATCTAATCCGCACGCGATTCTAATCCACATCTGACATTTTAGCCCCCTGAAACTGTAAAAAGGTTGCGGATTAGATTCGAGAATATACGGTAACATATGTAACATGTTTAAATTGAACGTCATTTGCATTTGTTTCATGCCATATTCCGCAAAGTTTTTATAAGGACCTTATTTCAATGAGATAAACAGTTTTGTTTCAATATCTGTATGAAGTTAATTTAAATTACATTGAACCGATAAAGCTCAGTGAATTTAAGTGAAAATTTTTACGTCAGTTTAAATTCTCTCTGCTAAATTTTAAATAAGCTTTAAGGACTAAGAGACAGTCATGAACTAATCATAAAAATACTCTATATCTCATTCGAATAATCACAACAGATAAATCTCTCATTGTTGACAACCACTTAAGACCCCTTTTATCGGCCAAACACTGCAATGGCTGCCCACAGAAGGGGGACGTTCGAGTGGTTGGAGAATATGTTTAGCGTGAATATAAAATGGGGCTTTTAAACTCACGGTTCCGTGCATCGTAATTCAATGTTAATAAAAATCCAACGAGATGCAACAGTATGCAGATATTTATTTACTGCAAAGTCACTCCACATGTTTCGGCTGTCACAGTACCCATCATCAGGAGTACTAAAAACTCTAACCGCAGCCTCCGGTACAGGTCATAATACTGGTACAGCTACTTCCCTCCAACGTGGCCGATCAGGCCACGTTGGAGGGACGTAGCTATACCGATATTATGACCTGTACCGGAGGCTGCGGTTACAGTTTTTAGTACTCCTGATGATGGGTGCTGGAGCACCCGAAACATGTAGAGTGACTTTGCAGTAAATAAATATCTGCATACTGTTGCATCTGGTTGGATTTTTATTAAAATTGAAAAAATGGGGGCTAAGGAACGTTGTAGAATTGTGTCAAAGTGGAAGGAAATTGTTAGTGTCAGACTGTGGAAAGTTTAAAATAAAAGAAATGATCTAAGAGAAGTGAACGTGAAGTGATGGGGGTAAATATCAAGTAATGTAGAAGAATGGGTGTATGTCACAAGGAAATCCAGGTGGATCCATAATGCGAGCAAAATTTCAGCATCGACAATCTTCAATGAAGAACCAGAATATGAACATGTGGTTTCCAAGACGATATCATGCTCTGTACCTTCATCGTGACTGTGCATAACAGATAACTTGGTAACTTGGTCACTAGGAGAACCTGACAGAACACCGTCACCCTAGTCTTGCGGCAACCACTACAACAGCTGATGCTATTTCTCTCTCGGTGAGTGCTTTCAGTGACGCTAATTTACAAAAGCCTTGCCTCCATAATTCCATAACGCCGATAAATTATGTTTGAAACGATAGCGTTCTTAAATGACGAGGATTCACTACTTAGAAGCATCCGATTTCTAAAGATAAACGGTACTTTTCGGTAAAAAAAAAATGCAAATTTCACTGGGATAAGAAATTGTCTGCCTCTTCTCATCCGTTATTTTCTTTGACACATTCGAAAAAAAGTCGCTGAATTGTAACACGAGTCTAGTGAAATATACTACGTAAATTTCCTTTCACCGTTGACATTCCCAACTATTTCTTCAAATGATATTTCCATTTAAGGTGTTCGTACAGGAAATTGAGACGTGTTTTTCCTGTTGGATGCGCACTGGGTGTATGTCCCGAAACGTTGACCAAAATAAAAATTGAGATACTGGTCTCTACACGACTCTATCCAGCATTCTCTTTTACTTACTTTCTCACCAAGCATTTTCTCGCCGAAACCTTCAGTCTATGCTTCTCGCCTTATGAGAATTACATAAATTCACGCAAGTAAAAACAATACACAGGTGCAATACTGTCCCTGTGTTTAATTAAGAGCTGTACCATGAAGATGTCTGGAGGAGTAGAAATATAGGTCAATGCACTTTCTACCTAAACATTAGATGTCTGAGTGGTCAGCTTCAGGCCCCAACCTCTTTACTTCCAAGCAGACAATTTTCAGTACCCTCTGGTATGAGACACGGTACAACCTAAAGCGGTCAGTCAGTAGGCTGTGAAGATCAGACGATGCCTAGTTCATTTCCTGAATCAGTTACATTATTGACTGATCATGGAAATATGAGACTTCTAAAGTGCAGTTATTTAGATTATATGCATTTTGAAATTGGTCACTTACAAATTCTTAAATGCCTTTAACTAGATAATCCACTAAACAGATTAATCGTAGACAAGTAATCACGTGTCAGCATAATTTATAGCTATAATCTGGATTAATCTGTTTTTGTTGCCGTTCGACAACACGCACAATCCCGCGGAGCTCTAGTAACAAAGGACTCACTTCGACGTCTCTAATAAAAAAACCCCACATCTTCCTAGGAATACTTAGCTAGTAACGGCACCCGGTATTGTAGCTGATAAACACCGAACTACCATTTTAAATATTTTAACTACATATAGTTATGTAATACATATATCACTCCTTTCTTGGTAACTGACGGTCTGATTTTACGTATTTTATCGATGTAAACATATTGGGATCCCAACATATACACAGCATCTGTTGACTCAATCTGTTAAAAGGCCTGAAGATGACCGTTTAAAAGGTCGAAACGTGTAGCCTTGTATAATAAAAATAGTAGTGCTGACGTATAATAATCAATGTTTTCGTAATCTAGGTTTACCTAATTGCGTCTTAAAGGGATAAGGTTACACATCTGCAAATGTCGGAGTTATAAGTTAATAGTGGAGTGCAAAAGACGTAACATTAAGCGTTATCAAGACAGTTTTATGCATGGGTGGTCAGAGATCAGTTTAGGACTCATAACGTTGTAAACGAAGAAACCTATATTCATTATGGTTAGATCGGGGGATTTCTCGCCGATCGATTATCGCAAATTTCCAGCGGTGAAGCTGAATCTCGACGGGCACAAATTGAAATTGTTCGCGTTGTGGCAACTTCCGTGGCACGACAACATGTGCAAATATACATACGGGGAATACAGACGCTCGTACAACGATGTGTCAACTGAGTCGGTCGTAGTAGGGACTATGAGGGAAATGGTGGTGTAGCAGTACAGTTCAGTCTGAACTGTGTTCTTAGACACGGTAATGAAATAATGAAGGTTGTGCTTTGTAAACTTATTTTATGACCGATTTTTTAGTTGTTCCGGAATTTGTCTAAGAGGGAATGATGAATAATCCAATGTATTGTCACTCTCCTGGTCCAAATTTTAACTCAGATCCTCCGGAATACGAAACATTTGTGCTAAACAGTAGACTGCACGTTCACTGTTACGGCAAACATTTTAAGAATGTCGTTCTGAAGGCACTCTAATTCCAACAACGTGACATTCAGACCAAGTTTCATGTAAATCTGTTTTGAGTTATCAGTGAAACACTTGCACAGACAGGAATGTGGATCACTGTTTAAGACTAATTTCTCAACCCCCCCCCGCCCACCCCCCCGGAAACTTGCTTGAAAGCAAGTATAGCTCACAGCACCCTGACACTAAATAACATTGGAAATTGACAGGCACGTTGTGCACTGAGTTGTGCAGGCACGACACGAGCTGGAGGCAAAATGTTCTCCGGAGGCGCAAGCAGGCACCACCTGTAAGCCGATATTAACTCCCTCTCCTCCTTGCAACCCCTCCACAGCAGATAATTAATGAGGAGCACTTTCAAAGAGGCCTTTTCATTACTCTGCCTTCCTACCTACTCCTCACCCTCTCTTTCCTCAAGACTTTGACTGCGCTTTCTTCTTCATCAGCACCATCATCGTTATCACATACTTTGTAATTAATAACACTTTTTAAACGCCACTTCCTTCCTTCCTTGCTTTCGGCTGTAGGTACAGTCGCTTCAAATATTATTGGATACTATTCTTTAGGACGGTAATAACAAACATCAAGAAAAAATCGAATTATATTTGAAAGGAACTTTGAACCGATTTGACTCAAGAAGAACCACATTGCATACAAAAACACGGCTTCTTAGTGGTTGAAATTTCTCATTCATTTTGGAAGGTTCCTATTTCTGCCCCGGTCTGGGTGACAGAAAAGCCTACTGACTAGTCTCAGGGCTATGATAACCCAGGATAATTCTGGGAAAGCACTTTGTCGCGATGTATGAGTACTTCTCAATGCTTACCTAGTCATCGTTTCAATACCATGGTCACCCCGAATATATATATATATACATGAATATATGAATACATACATACATACACACATACACACATAAATACATACATACACACACACACATACATACATATAAATGCAGTGGTCAGAGGTTTGTTTAATAAACAAAAATAATATCGATAATACGTCTCCAAGTAGTTAGTTGCAAATACTAAAGTTCTACGCCCGTAATCGGGTAATACGCATTCAGAATATTGCCCGGTTACTGAGTCTGGTGACGTCTGCATGGCCGAATGTGCACATTGAGATTGTGTCTTCCACCGCTTCCTTACAAATCCTTATCTACCATACACTTACGAAGATTTTCCCACAGAAGAACATAACATACCCTCTCTGTTGTTACAAACAACTCTCTGTCTCTATTGTGTCAAAGGCAAGTACGGCACGTAGTCTTCGTCTTCCCGAGTTCTTCTGTTATAGGTTTACTGCACCGCAGCTGTCGCTGGTTCCCTTCATTCAAGCAGTGAGCAGTGTTGCTACCGTACGTTTGGCTTGATGAATAAAGACAAAGCTCTTGCCTCTCGAAGCTCCACTAGCTCGTTATTTACGTGAGCTGTCTTGGGAGCAGTCCACAGGCTTTTCCAAGGGACTTGCCCAGATAGTGCAATCTAGTGTTTCCTGCTTAAAAGTCCACTGTCTACTATTTTGCTTGCGGTAATCCAGCACCTTCTTACTTCTTCTTCCTCGTCTTCTCTTCCCTTCTAAGTTTTCTTGCATTTTTCCTTAAATAACGTATTTCAGAAGGTAGTCCTCGCGCAAGATTTGAAAATTTTATTAGCCTTTTTTTTTTGTTTTATTGTATGTAGGATTTTCCTTCTTGTTTTCTATAGCCGGCCGCCCTTAATCTACTGTATAGGTTTCTATTCCTCACTTTGTGTGTTGGTCAAACTATGGCCTTCTGTGTTTTTACACAGCATAAAATAATTTCTGTGTAATCGAAACACCTTGTCCCAGGCACTTCAACACCATCAGAACCCAACACTGTCACTCTGAAGATATGTTAATAAAGGAGGCGTTAAATGGAAAGTTCAGAACGATAAATTGCTGATAACATACGTAGTAAGAAGTTATTTATCCAAGTAGCTACAAGGGACGTAAGAAGTTCACGAGAAATTAGAGTTTGTACGGTTGATCTCTGTGTCGGAATTTAAACAAGGAACCTTCAGAATACATAGCAGAATTCTACCCGGTCTACAATGAAATTCGGTGAAGAAACAATGGTTTGAAGAAGAAATGCAGACCTAATAATTAAAAAATTGAGTAATAATAAATCACTACACGCTAAAAATTAAATGTCCCATTAATGAACATCAGCTTCTTTCACTGTGATTAAGGCCTAATTTGAAGAATTAAGGTGTCCGTACAACGCACCCAGTCCTCCTATCTCTATTACTTCACTGTTTTTGGCTCCTTATTAAAAACAAATTTCTCTCCCTGGATATAAAAAGACAATTTTCTTTACTTTCTCTTTATGTATATAAAATATAACGTGTTCTATAAGCCTGCAGATGAGCCCAAGGGGTTGAAACAAGTAGCTTTGTTAATTGTTGTATAACTTAATTTCACACCACAGTGTTGTGTACGACGGACAATAAATAACAAATAAAGTGATTCCGTTACAGGCCCGGTGTGGCCCAGAGGGTGGGTAAAGGTATAGCTCTACTCTTCCATGACCGCGGCACTAGAAGGGGGTGAGTGGTCAGCAGCACTCCCCGGCCGCACTTTACCCACGGGAAAGACCCGGTACCCATTGTACAGGAGGCTGGGTGGTCTCCAGGGCCGGTCTGGAAGGGCGGAAAAACTCGTCCCCACCGGGATTCGATCCCGGACCGTCCAGCCCGTAGTCAGTCTCTATACCAACTGAGCTAACCGGCCCATATATATATATATATATATATATATATGCATCCCTAAGGCAGTGACCGCGCCGTATAAGGTGTGGGTCTGTGGCCTCTCGCTTGCTGGGGTTGTGAGTTCGAATCCCGCCGGGGACGTGGATGTTTATCTGTTGTGAGTGTTGCGTGTTGTCGGGTTGAGGCTTCTGCGTCGGGCCGATCGTTCGTCCTGAGGAGCCCACCACGTGTGGTGTGTCAGTGTGTGATGGCGAAGCCCCGTAAAGACAGGTCATGACCCGAATTCAGGTCGAAGCGCCACAGAAAGAAATATACATACAGACTAGTCCACACATACGTGCACTTTAAGTAGTTACGAATAAGGTCAGCAAGTGGAGAAATAAACAAGTGTGAAGATATTTAAGTCAGTATGGCAGTGCCAAACTTGACAATAGATGTCAGTAGTGTACCTATAGATAGAAGGACCGTTTAGTGTTCACTGTCACTGTATCAAATTTAGTGTCTTAGTTCAAGCTGCCACTTAGGTTTATCTCCAGAATCCATCAATTGATTCAGGTCAAACATTTCTTACGTTCGTTCTCACAGGCAAAACTGATGCACTCGCACGTCATATATTTCCCAACAACTATTACTGTCTTATAGTAGTGATGCTTTGTAGTACAGCACACCGATATATCTGCAGAACCTGCTACTAGAGATGCAACTGGCATGAGATATGGGCTGTTCTGCGATATTATGCAGCGTATAGTGGTTATGGGCTGTTCTGCGATATTATGCAGCGTATAGTGGTAATTCCTTACCGACATTTTGGGACCGCTAGGTTGTCTCGAGACGTCAGTAAGGAATTACCACCATACGTTGCGTAACATCCCAGGAGAGTGCAGATTTTCTCTACATCGCGGCGAAATTCTGAAAAATCAGGCATGAAAATATTACGATTCAATGAAACTTTGGTGAATTTAACATTCAGAGGACTGTGTATCATGATATATTCTTACAATAAAACCAACGAGATGCACTAATATCTCAAATTTAGTTTAGAAATGGGACTCTACATGTTTCGGACAGTTTCTCTGTGCATCCTCAGCAGTCTACCACTGTACACACAGCAACAGGTATATGTCACCCACATTTTGCTGACTGCTTACTAGCGGGATCAGGATGGATCCTGATCCCGCTAGTAAGCAGTCAGCGCAACCTGTATGACATATACCTGTTGCTGTGTGTACAGTGGTAGACCCCTGAGGATGGACAGAGTTACTGTCCGAAACATGTGGAGTCCTATTCCAAAAATAAATTTGAGATATTAGTGCATCTCGTTGGTTTTATTGTAAGAATAAGAAGAACATTTAGTGTTTATGCATCAGATTTCAAGACCTCATAATCTAGAATAGTTTAAGCTGCATTTTAAAAAAAAGTCGCAATAATTTCAAACCTGTTATGTCCTTTCAGCGGGTTTTATGTTTAAAATTAGGCCATGCCTTTGAAAATTGCAACAGTTTACCTGTTGTGACTTCAACAGACGTTTTGCTGCTTACGCACAAAAACTAAACAGGTTTATCGTGCTAAAATGGCAACCTGGAAAATTAGGGAGTGAAGACACGATAGAAGAAGACTGGTGCAGAGACACAGAGTGAACACGGGAAATTGAATTTAGAAGCTTCTACGCTAGAGAAATCAGAAAATAATACCGCTGTACACCATGTATGTAGAGGTACAAAATTCCACTCGAAGGTAAATAGATGTTGATATAAACTGCAGCCTGTGTGTTGTTTCCCTCTTCCATGTCACAGAACAAGAAGAAGAACAAAAGGAAAGAGGTAGAAGGAAATTAATTCTCTAGGTCTGTTGTCAATCATTCCTCTGAGCGGGAAAACAAGAGACGAGCGAGACGCGATAGTGAACAACACGGGCCAACGCACTAATTGTTACGCGAATAAATAATTGTAATGAGTAAGATAGGGAAGGGCTAATGAGCAGCTAGTGGCACAACAATGTCTTGCACTTGTGTGACGTCAGAGTGACAGACGCGGATAAATGATGGGAGGAAGAGAATTTTGTGTCAAGGGGTCGGTAAAATGTGGCCAAACCACAAATATAAATATCTTCATACATTCTTTAGTTCATCTAGAGGAGAAGTTTGTAACGTAGGATGCTTATGGCGCACCCAAACTATAAGCTGATGAGGACTAAACGAAGAGAAATACCGGGGTGCTGATAAGTCCTTAGCCCGACCAAGAAGGAAATAAGCTCGGAAATATGTCAGGAACGCGCGCGATTTCAACAACATCGAGATGCGAGCTGTCATCAAGTTTTTTTTTTTTTGCTAGGCAAGGCGCCGAAGGAAATTCACGCCATTCTGACAGAAATATTAGCTTGTTTGCTTTCTAGTCCGGCTAAGGGCTTATCAGTACCCCTGTACTTCGTAGCATACTGTAAGTACGCCTAACCATGCTTCTTATTCTAAGTGTAAAGGTTTAAATGTCTGAGCACTTTGGCTTAGGTTTCCTCACACATCAAAGAAATTTCTAATAGAGGTTACAAACTGTATTATTATTATTATTATTAAAAGAAACTTAAACTTCTTTTCTGTAGCACTCAGAAATTACCTTTTTAGGTGTACAACAAATACCCAAATTTGATATTCAATTATATACACATAATATTAAGCAAATTAGTGCTCAAAAATCTTTATGGAAACCATCCCGTTGTGTTTATCACTAAACAAACCATACATACGTATATTCCGTCTAATACAACACAGGTTTATTTCAATTCAGTTGGTTACACTTACATGTATGTTACATGTTTCGGCCTGTACTTAGGCGATTCTCAGGCATGACAACACAAAAACCATCTAAGAAAGATACAATAAAGTGTAAGTGGCCCCTTTTTACAGTCACCTTATTATGATATTAAAATAAAGAATATACATAATACATAATTTTAATATTGTATGCATAAAGACTTTTTTATACTAGGTCCTTGTATGCCGTAGTAAGTGGTCGTATGAAAATTCTTCTATTATTTTTGTGTATTTTAGCTAACGCGGCTTGTCCTCAATGTAGCGTGTTCTTTTATAAAATCCTCGTTTGAATTCAGTTTCTATATTATGGGTAAGGACAAAATTTAACGTGGCGGTGGAATTATGTTTATCTCTACAAATATGCATTTTAAAATTATGTAGGCCTTATATTTTATATTTGAATACTATAAAAACCGTGAGTGTAAGAAGGCGTCCCTTAGACTCTACTGTACTTTCCTTTGTATGGTTTTGTGTTGACATGCCTGAGGTTGACCTTAGTATAGGCCGAAACATGCAGCATAATTTGAGGTTAACCAACTGAATTAAAGTACGTGTACACCTGCGTTTTGTTAGACTGAAAAAGTGTAGTTTGTTTAGTGCTCTGTGTTGATAGCACGTTCTATTTGTGTTGTAGTTTTAATTGTTCAGTTAACATTAAATTTACATCACATATCCAAATTTTTGTTGAATATTTTTTGTTTTTGTATGTGAGTATGTGTTGGGGTTATTTTTGGTCCTTTTGTAATTGCCCTTCACGCTCTTAAGTTTACAATTTAATAAATGAAAATTATTAGTATTATTATTATTATTATTGTTATTATTATCATCATCACCATCATCAACCCTGCACAAAATATCAAAACCTGGGATTACTAATGAATTCCAAATTACACTGCCATCGATATATATGTCAAAGTGCTGCGCTTAATTCGAAAGAAAATGTTTATTTTTCTAGAGCTCAGTGTTTATTGATGTTGCGTCTAACACTATTAGAACTAATATCGATTAAGTCTCAATATTATGGAATTCTGTAACGTCTAGTCACGACAGAAACTTGACACTTGTCTGACTAAATTTCGCAGCCCAGTGTAAAAAATCTCTCCCACCATAGCAGTTAGGAAGAACTGCACGTTTAAAGCTAAACGTTCTGTATGACAGAAGGCATCATTTTCATGAACTCCTTCTTTTTGTTGTGTAACTCGGAGTAATATTTTGTCCGCCCGTTTTAGATGTTAGATGTTCCATTTCGTTCTCACAAATTTAAATATTTCTCCACGTCTTCCTTACTTGTAGAAATCCTCCTTCTAATATCTATCAACTACTAACCAGACGTGCAAAGACTACTACATTCTTAGAAAAAGTAGTACGTTTTTACGACAGAGGTAGTATTCATTTGATAAACTTTTACAGATTCTGACCCATTGTCCACTTGTATTCGGCACTGCTTGTCACTAGTACTAGTAGGGTTTCGTGTTAATGTGCGATTGATATTTAGGGTGATATGGTAATGTTGAAAGAGTGATTGTTTATTTTTGTTGCTATTTGGGTTGTTTTTGTGTTTGAAGTTATTGCATTTGTGCTGATAATTCCGCACGATAAAAGACAAATATTTATGTACATTGAATTTAACCTTTCTTTGTTGAGGCCCGTTGGTCTCTCCCAATCTGGAAAAAACCTATAACATTATGAAGATTTTAAGTGATTTTTGGAACAACTTGGACAGATTATCGACAGGTCCTGAGGTCAGTACCTGCACACGATCAAAACAAGGCAGACAATGTAAGTATAACGTAACAGTGAGGTGTGTTCAGTAACCATTCTTGCAGTAGGAATAAAGGTCACATATTCTGAGTGTGTTTTTTTACCCTTATTAATCCAGCGCATGGGCGTTATTATATTGCTGCGTATGGCCTTTTCGGCTGTACCATATTTTCCCACATTATATCATAAACGGCACGATTTTTGGAAAAACTTTTGAACATAATATTTTACAGCGTGATTTAAAAAGATGGACTCAATTTCGTACGTCTCTATTTCGTGAATTATACATGGTATATGAACGATCTACATAACATTGGAAAGAGGAGATCCTATGTTTTCGAATAACATTGCTAAAGTGCTAGAGTGCTCGACCAGCGCACAGCCGTGCAGCAGCATCTTTTGCGATCAAAATGGCTATTATGCAGCTCAAGATATTTTGCGTTCGTGAGTTCATTAAAACTGAGTTGGCGACTGCTGTGCAGCGTGCATTTCGTCTTCGTTTCAACATTCAACCTCCAACGAGGAAGAGCGTTTGTCGTTGCAATCACCAATTTGAGCAAATAGACTGTATGTGTAAAGGCAAAAGCTCCGGCCGACCACGTGTATCAGAAGAGAACGTGAGACGAATTCAAGAGAGTTTTGAGCGTAGCCCACGCAAGTCAACCCGTAGAGCGAGCAGAGAACTTGGAATACCG
>Ga0123354_10016436_pt1 | contig 11596 bp, 2 predicted proteins | sample TergutLab28metaG_2_FD_97872 | JGI IMG/M metagenome (GOLD analysis project Ga0123354, IMG submission 97872) | Labiotermes labralis P4 segment gut microbial communities from Petit-Saut dam, French Guiana - Lab288 P4 | ecosystem: Host-associated > Arthropoda: Insects > Digestive system > Gut ... | reverse complement strand
CGGAATGCTCGCACCCGAACAATATGCCGTTACAATTCCGGTAAATGTCGGTGTTATATTCGAGCCAATTGTAATGGTAATAGTTGTTGTAGTAGCACATTGACCCGCAGTTGGCGTAAAGGTATATTCCGTAGTTGCCGTGTTATTAATTGAAGGTGACCACGTACCGGTAATGCCATTGCCGGAAGTTGTCGGTAATGCAGGAATGGTGGCACCTGAGCAATATGCCGTTACAATTCCGGTAAATGTCGGTGTTATATTCGAGCCAATTGTAATGGTAATAGTGGTTGTGGTAGCGCACTGTCCCGCGGTTGGCGTAAAGGTATATTCCGTAGTTGCCGTGTTGTTAATTGAAGGAGACCATGAGCCGGTTATGCCGTTGCCGGAAGTAGTAGGTAGTGCCGGAATGCTCGCACCCGAACAATATGCCGTTACAATTCCGGTAAATGTCGGTGTTATATTCGAGCCAATTGTAATGGTAATAGTTGTTGTAGTAGCACATTGACCCGCGGTGGGCGTAAAGGTATATTCCGTAGTTGCCGTGTTATTAATTGCCGGAGACCATGAGCCGGTTATGCCGTTGCCGGAAGTAGTGGGTAGCGCCGGAATGGTGGCGCCTGCGCAATATTCGGTTACGATGCCGGTGAATGTAGGTGTAATCACTATCGGTGCAAAGTTTGCCACTAAAGTACGATTATCGTCTGCATCAAAGATATAAGGATTCTCGGTTGAAACCACAATGTCGCCTTCTACCCAGCCTGCAAATTCGTAGCACTCGGCGGCAATTGCCGTCAGGGTTACTTCTTCGCCTTCTTCGTATTCTCCGTCGCCGGTAACAGTGCCGCTTTCTTCGGGCTCTATCGTAACGGTGATGGTGTATTCTACCACAACAACCGGAATGATGTTAATGGTAACCGTTGCCGTTGTAGCGCATTCTCCCTCAGTCGGTGTGAAGGTGTAGGTGGTAGTTGCCATGTTGTTGATGGCAGGTGTCCATGCTCCGGTGATTTCGTTATCGGAAGTTGTCGGCAATGCCGGAATGGTTGCACCTTCGTTGTAGGTGGTTGTTATGCCGGTAAAGATCGGCGTTGCTTTCGGTATGATGTTAATGGTAACTGTTGCCGTAGTAGCACATTGACCCGCGGTTGGCGTAAAGGTATATTCCGTAGTTGCCGTATTGTTTATTGCCGGAGACCATGAGCCGGTTATGCCGTTGCCGGAAGTAGTGGGCAACGCCGGAATGCTTGCACCTGAACAATATTCTAAAGTAATTCCTGTAAAGGTTGGAACCGTGTTTATTATTTCAAAGTTCGCAGTTAAATTACGATTTTCTGTAGCAGTGAAACTGTAAGGATTGTCGGTGGTGTTGAAAATCGGATCATCATCATCAATCCAATCAATAAACTCGTAACACTCTTCTGGAGTTGCTGTTACTGTTACGGTTTCCCCTTCTTCATACTCTCCGCCGCCGGTTACTGTACCGCCATCTGTTGGATTTGCAGATAAAGCTATTTCAAAAGTTTCGCCGCCTAAGAGAGATTTAAAGTTGGCAACTAAGTTGCGGTTTTCTGTTACAGTAAATGTTAAAGTATTGGTAGTATAGGTGTCTGTACCTTCTGTCCAGTTCACAAATTCGTAGCCCTCTTCGGCAATTGCCGTTAAGGTGAGCGATGTGTTTACATCGTGAATCATGGTGGCGTTGTTGCCGGTAATGTAGCCGGCAGAGGCAGGAGAAACCGTAGTGATGATATCGTAATTAGGAATAATAGTAACTATGAAAGGAGCCGTCGGCGTACCGGTAGATGTCGGAAGCTCTGTCCAAACTAAAGATTCGTGTATGGTATTGTATTCTCTTTCGGCGCCATGATCATACACTTTCAATATAATAGGCTGATAGCCTGAAGTAAATCCATAAATTGCGGTCTGGGCGGTGTATCTACCACCGGTTATTGTCCAAAAAGGTTCCCCTAAGGGTTCTAAAAACTTTGAACCACGAACCGATGCATCTGTTTCGCATATAGCGCCTACTTCCAGCATCGTATTTTTGCTCTCTTCACCGTTAATCATTATCACTGCGCGTACTGCCTTCCAAAAAGGATAATCAGGGTAGTAGAAATTATAGTAGGGAACAGGTGGTTCCTCTCCTGACCTCATTACCTGAGAACGCCCGGGAGACTCCGATGGATAATAGAATGATTTTTGTTGTGCCTCTTCCGAAGATAATACATAACCGTATCCCGGGTGCATATCAAATTCAGGAAACCAAAAGTTGCCCCATCCTTCAACAACATAATACTCCGACATATCTCCATTCTGATTCATTATCAAGTCTCCCTCTACTGCATCCAATCCTTCCAATGCGTACCCTACCGGCGCCGAAAAGTTGGGGATGTAGCCAATCCAATTTTGTCCTTTCCGTAAGGGGATGTCAGTAGTAGCAGGGTCTGCTAATTCGCCCACAAGATTCAAGTCTAAGTTGGTGGTTAACTCAAACATATACATCTCTTTTTCGGATATTTTAAACGTTGAAGGCTCGGAGTACCAAAAACCATAATCAGCGTAGTACTGCGACATACCGCCATTTTGACTGGTAATCATCTTATCTCCTGTTCCTTCAAGCACATCTTGCATTTGTTTAAGAATAGTTGGGTTATCGTTCAACACATTAATAGATATCCAATTCGATCCGGATATTAAGGGGATTATCTGTACATCTTCTTCTTCGCCTTCGCACTCAATATTTTGCCAGATTAAAAACGGCAGCGTTTCGTTTTCGCAAATATCCCAAATGAAGTTAGGCTCTGCTATAGGCCACGGCGCTCTGTACCAGTTGGCATCGTTGCTGTAGAAGTTTATAGTCATTAAGGTCATTAAAGATACTGATGACCCGTTTTCATCGTCTAATGTACCGGTTGTTGTTGCGCCGTTTATCGTCATTTCTTCGTAGGCGTAATTGTTAGTTAGCGTAGAGCCATAAGTAGCGGTGTTTTCGCCTGTAATACGGTTAAAATCCAAACCCTGTGAAGCCAAAATGGCAGCATTTGCTGCTACGCTGTTTCTAATGGTAGCGTTGCCTGCATTGATTCCCACCAAACCGCCAACATACTTACTTCCTGCTACTGTTCCTGTGGCGTAGCATTCATGAATTTGAGCATCTTGATAATTGCTCCCCACTAAACCGCCAATATCTTTGGCTCCATCTGCATTTCCGCTTACATCTCCTGTAGCATAACAGTTAGTGATTTGAGCGCAATTAGCTCCTACCAATCCGCCTGCCCCCATTACATTTACACTTACATTTGCAGTAGCATAGCTGTTTGAGATGGTAGAATACATAAAATTACCTCCTACCAATCCGCCGGCATTTTGCGTAGTTGAAGTTACGCTTCCTGTAACATAGCATTTATTGATGGATGCATGGTCATTAGTAAATCCTGCCAATCCGCCAACATATTGTTTTCCGGTAACATTGCAGTTTTCTATGCCCACATTAATAATAGTAGCGCCATTAGCTAAACCAAACAGCCCTATAAAATTTTCATCCGGTTTGTTAATGGTAAGATTGCGCACTACTTTTCCGTCGCCGTCGAACGAGCCGGAGAAACTCAATCCCACATAATTTTCTCCAATGGGCAACCAGCCTTCGCCTGCTGAATATTCGCTCAGGTCAATATCGTTATTAAGTTTAAAATGTTTGTCCAAATGGAAACGTACGGTGTTTAGCTGTTCGGCATCGCAAATCAGATAAGGGTCTTCAGGGTAGCCTGTTCCGCCGCAAAACTCAATCTGATAAAGCAAGTGTTCTGGCATCTCTACGGCATTGCCGAAAAGTCCGGGCAGTTTGCCTTTTTGGGTTGTCCAAACAGGCGCACCAAAGCGATTGCCGAGCGTACCGTCGGTGTTGATGGCTTTCGCGGTCATATCTGCGCCGTCTATTTGGTCTGCGCCAATGTTTTCCCAATATGTATTACCATAAGTATTTAATATTCCGTCAAAAGCGATATTGTTGGAATATATTACTGTTTCAAATAACAAACCTCCTTCAACACGACCGGCAACATCTTGATATGTTGCCTCAACTTTCGGATTAAGGGCTGCACAGTTTGTTACGCTGCTGTACCAAGCAGTAGCAACCACGCCTCCAACTATATTACCTCCGCTTACTTCGCCTGTAGAATAACAGTTGGAAATGCTTGCGTTGCTAAGATACCCGATAACTCCTCCAACAGTTACACCACTCCCGTTTACAGTAACTGTAGAATAGCAATTTGTTACACTGCTACGAACAAATCCTCCCACGCCGCCAATAAAAGAGGTTCCACTTAGGTTACCTGTAGTATAGCAATTGGATAGGCTTCCGCTGTAACTAAAGATCTCTCCCACTATGCCGCCTACTCTGCTACCTGCGTTAATATTTACATTTTCAACGCCGAGATTTTCAATTGTTACGAATGTCCCTTCAACAGCACCAAACAACCCTGCAAAGTCAAGATTTTCATCGTTAATATACAATCCGGTAATTACTTTTTCGTTGCCATCAAAATTTCCTTTAAATAGCATATCAACTATTTGAGGTTTGTATATTCCAATCGGTATCCATCCTTTTCCGTTGTTGTAATTTGCGCCGTAGTAAGAGAGGTCAAGGTTGTTCATCAGTTTGTAGTACGCGGCGTTGTATTTGGTAATGCCTTCGTTTACTACCGCAGCCAGCGTGGCAAGCTCTTCGGGGGTGTAAATCAGATACGGGTCGTTTTCGGTGCCGCTGCCTTCAAAGGGAGACCCCCACATTTGAAGGTGCTCGGGCATATTCACAGCACTGCCAAACAAGCCGGGCAGTTTTCCCTCTTCTACTTTCCAGCCGTTTGCAGATAAAAAGTTATCGCCCAACGTGCCGTCAACATTAATTTTTATTTTGCTGATGTTGGCGCCATCAATCTCATTATATCCAATGTTACTCCATAAAGTGGTATTGTAATGGTCTAACATTCCTGCAAAAGCATAGTTATTATTCAACGATGCTTCTAAAGTGTTGCCGGTAATTCGCCCACCCAACGCAACGGTAGCCGCAACCTGACGACTCAATGCTACACAATTCGATATTGTAGCGCCGCCTCCGGCAACTTGTCCGGCAATATTGCCCACAAAATTATCACCGCCCACCGAGCCAGATGACCAGCACCGGTCAATAATTCCTTGCGGGTATGCCACCATGCCTGTAATGCCTCCCACATAATCCATTCCAATTACATATACCGTAGAATAACAGTTGTTTATGCCTGAATTATTGGCATATCCTGTTATACCGCCTATAAAATTATTTCCTTCTATACTTCCGGTATTGGCAAAACAATAGGAAATGGAGCTGCCGTTTTCTGCAACGCCGGCAATAGTGCCAACGTAGCCGGTTCCGCTTACATCTGCCATTAAAAGACCAAGATTTTTAATGGTGGCACCGTCAATATAGCCAAAAAGACCTACAGGGCTGTTGCCATAATAATCTTTTATTAATAAATCAGCAATTAGTTTATTATTGCCATCAAAATTTCCTTTGAAAGGATAACGATAATTACCGCTACGCGTTCCAATGGGAATCCAGCCTTTTCCGCCGTTGAAAGTGGCGCCGTAAGCCGAAAGTCCAATGTTGTTCATCAATTTGTAATGTTTGTCGTTGTAATTTACATTGCCCTCATTTACAAACGTTGCCAACTGCGCCAATTGTGCAGGTGTGGTAATTTGGTATGGGTCGTCGTTGGTGCCGCTACCGGTAAAGTACGGCATAAAGATATGTACGGGCATGGCTACCGCGCTGCCAAATAATCCGGGAAGTTTACTGTTCTCGGTTGTCCATACGGGAGCCGTAAAGCGATTGCCGAGCGTACCGTCTGTGTTGATGGTTTGTTTGCTCATATCTGCGCCGTCGGTGCCGGTTGCCCCGATGTTGCTCCATGTTGTATTGCCTGCGTTGTTTAACAATCCGGCATAAGCGATATTATTGGAAAGTGTACCCCACTCGGTACCCACCACGCGACCTGCATAATTAGTACCTGTTACGCTTGGGTTTAGGGCTGCACAATTAGAAACTTCACTATCGGTAACATAGCCTGCCACGCCGCCAATATAAGAATTTCCGCTAACGTGTCCGGTAGCATAACAGTTCAGGATAAAGCCTTCTTCTACATTTCCAACTACGCCGCCGGTCTCTTCATTACCACTAACATCACAAGTAGAATAACAGTTTGATAGCGTTGCTTCGAAAACAATTCCCGCTATGCCGCCAATATTAGCATCTCCGCTTGTTATACTCCCTGTGGTGTAGCAGTTTTCTACCATACCATAAGAATCAACAGCGCCTGCAATGCCGCCAACTCGTGTGTTTACATTAATATTAATATCTTCAACACCCAGATTTTTTACAGTTCCTCCTCTCACGGCGCCAAACAATCCTACCGCCCACAAATCATCGTTCCCTTGTCTATTAATATATAATCCTGAAATTTTATGATTATTACCATCAAACACACCTTTAAAACAATTGTTAATATTAGAACAAATCCCGATTGGAACCCAACCTGCGCCATTGTTAAAACCTGCACCATAATCGCTTAGGTTAATGTCGTTGCCGAGTTTGTAGTATTTATTGTTGTAAAAAGTGTTTCCTTCATTCACAAACGTTGCCAACTGCGCAAGTTGTCCGGCGCTGGTAATCATGTACGGATCGCTGCTTGTGCCGCTGCCGCTGAATGGGTTAATAGTTAACAATAATTGCGTTGCGTTTGTCGAAAGCGCGTGGTTCATACCTGCCACGCCGCCAAATAAATCAACACCATAGCCAACACTGGAAGTTACCGAAGCAGCCTCTATCAGTACATAATTTGTTACGATATTATTAGCCGTAATGTTGAGCAAGGGGCCGATTGTACTCCATGTTTGTGCACCTGTAACCGAAAGTTTGGAAGGAGCGCTTCCGCTCAGGTTAAAGTTTAGTGTGCCGCCGTACATACTTAAATTTCCGCCGATCTTCACATTTCCGGTAACGGTAAGGGCAGCCTCCGGATTTATGCTATAGTCTCCTGCCCATGCACCGCTAAGGCTTACCCCGCCTTCTCTATGGTAGAAATAGCCGGTTGCGGTGTTATTCCCCGACAGGGTTAATGTGCCGGTTCCCAATTTTTCAATATTGCCTGAACCGGAAATAGCCGCCGATAAATTTGTATTGAAATTTTGATTAAAACGGAGCATTGCATTCGACGTAGATAAATGAATGCCTGAACTATTTTGAATAGTACCGAATAAGCCGTCTCCAACTTGCAATATACCTCCGTCGTTTACATAAGTAGATCCTGTATAGGCATTTACGCCTGATAGGAGGAGCAAATAATTTCCTGATTTAGAGAATGATCCGCCGCCTGTGATGACTCTTGAGAAAAACATGTCATACAACGGATAAATCTCAAACATTGCGCCTGTTGCTACCGATATTGCCGAAGTGGCATTTCCAAGGTTGGAAGGAAAGTTGATTCTCAATGTTCCGGAATTTATGGTAGTTATTCCGGTATAAGTGTTTTCGGCAGCTACATGTACAGTACCCAAACCTCCTTTTTCGAGGTTTCCTGCACCTGAGATAACTCTATTGAACGTTGTTGAGAGGGTAGATTCTAACCTAAGCGTTCCATCTTGCAATATGGAAACCTCGCCGGTTGTTCCCGCGAGGTTTCCGGTTATGCGCAAAACGCCGGAGGATATAGTAGTTGAGCCGGTGTAATTATGTGTGCCGAAAAGTGTTAAAGTGCCTAATCCCGCTTTATCAACATTTCCCGGTCCTTCAATAACTCTGTTGAAATTTATATCGGCAGAGGGTTGAAACCGTAGTGTTGCGCCTGCATCTATCCAAATTGCTGAGGTAGCGTTGCCGAGGTTTGCACTTTCGGTAATTCGCAATATTCCTCCACCTACGGCAGTTGTTCCGGTATAAGTATTTATGCCGGTAAGAACAGAAACGCCTGTTCCTATTTTTTGCAGGCTTCCGGCGCCGCTGATAACTTTTTCAAACACCATTACAGTAGTAGGAGCAAGTATCAGCGTTGCGCCTGAAGCTATGGATACACCTCCAATTCCCGACAGGTTTCCGGTTACAATCAAAGCGCCTGCGCTTATGGTCGTTGTACCGGAATAAGTGCTTATAGCGCTGAGCGTTAAATTTTCTGCTCCTGTTTTCTCTATGTCTCCGGGTCCGCTTATAACTTTGTCGAAACTCATTGCGGTTGGGTTATTAAATCTCAACGTTGCGCCTGAGCGCGCTAATAATACTCCTGAAGTGGCGCTGAGGTTGGCAGCTGAACTGATTTGCAATGTACCATCAAATATTTCGGTTCTGCCGGTATAGGTATTTGTTCCGCTGAGCGTTAAAGTACCAAACCCCGATTTTTGTGCTCCGCCGCCGCCTGTGATAACTCTGCTAAATGTCATTGTGGTAGCAGGATCAAACTGTAAGTATGCAGCTGAGGCTACTGTTACCGCTGAATTTGCACTACCGAGATTTGCAGATGAGGCAATGTTCAAGATCCCTTCATTTACAGTAGTTGTTCCGGAATAAGTATTTGTTCCCCTGAGTGTTAAATTCCTAATGCCGGATTTTACAAAATTTCCTTCTCCGCTAATAACTCTACTAAACGTTTCCGGTGAATTTTGGTTTTCAAACCTAAGCGTTGCACCTGAAGCTATCGAAACTGCTAAAGATGAGGTTCCGAGATTGGCATTTGTGCTTATTTCCAACGTGCCTGCGCTTACGGTAGTTGTGCCAACATATACATTGCTACCGCTTAGAATTAAAGTACCCGCGCCGGTTTTTGTAATATTAAATGCACCGCCGCCAATAACGCCGCTAATCGTAGCCGTTCCGGATGCCACATTAATTGAAACACTTCCCGTAAGGGTGATGTTTTGGGTAATGACTTGCCCATTAGTAAGGTTTTGTGTTCCCGACCAGGTTAATTGCGCCATGGCGCTTGTAGTAAATGCTGCTACAATGGCAACGAAGAGAATGCTGCGTTGCAGGGATTTTGAAGAGAATAGACTTTTTTTCATACGATTGATTTATGGTTTTAATAATTAAAATATACTATGGTGTAGTAAAGTGCAAAAAAAAAGAGAATGAAGTTAAAACACCCTGCTAATTATACGTGGTTTTGGAGTAGAATGCCCGTAATAATACGGGGGTAAGGATGAAAAGATTAAATATACTTTTGCCGCATGAATCCCATGAACCGCTTTTCAATGAAGATGACCAAGATTAATGCATTTATTGTTGATGACCACGAATTGTTCCGTTTGGGCTTAAAAACGGTCATTGAAAATCATCATCCCGACATCAACATTGTGGGGGAAGCCAAATCGGGGGCAGAGTTCTTCGCTTTGCTTAAAACTACCGCCGTTGATATTGTGCTGCTGGATATTGCACTACCCAACGTGAGTGGCATAGAAATAGCCCGCCGGCTGAAAAATGAGCGCCCCGAAATTAAAATCCTTATCATTTCTGCCGAAAATTCTACCGCAACTATTGAGGAAATGATCCATATCGGCGTTGAAGGTTTTATCAGCAAATTCAACAGTAGTCCCAATATTCTTGTTGAAGCCATACGCACTATTATGCAAGGACTTGAATACTTCGGAAGAGACATATCCGAAATCATTCACAGAATTTATATTGCCAAAAGAAGAACAACGCAGGTAACCTCAGAGTTTTCCGATCAGGAAAAACGTGTTATCGAACTTTGCTTGGAGGGGCTTTCTGCTAAAATGGTTGCCGATCGCCTCGACATCTCTATTCGTACCGTAGATTGGCATAAATCCAATATCTTCAAAAAATTAAATATCAACAGCACCCTCGAAATGGTGCAGTTCGCTGTGAAAAACGGAATTATTCCCAACTTGTAATTTTCGCTACCAGGTTTTCAGGTTTTCGCTTAAAATTTCATACACTTCCCCTTTTTGATGAATGAGTACGATGCCTTCTTCTTCGGCGCGTTCCCGAACGCCTTTAGCAAAACAAAATGCTGCCAAACACAAATAGGTTTTATAATTTTTAAACATAGGATAGTTGGCGCGATACGTTTCTAATTTGTGAAACATTTTTCTCACATCATTAAGAGACCCTTTATATTTTATTTCCATAATAACAAGCGTGTTGCCGTTTCGCAGCACCAAATCGTATTGGTCGTAAATTGCAGCGAGAGCGGGATCAGGATAGAGGTCACACAGTACATAATCGTACTTTTCGCCTAAGAAAACAGGATTTTCTCTAAAAGCATCTACGAAATACTCTTCGCTGTACATACCATTGCTACTTGATATGCCGAAAACTTGCTCGTTGGTTCTTTCAATCTTTTTTTCGAGGCGGTCAAGATTGCTGCTGGTTTCTTGTATTCGCCTGTCAGTTTCTTGCATTTGCAGGTCGGTTTTTTTCTGTAGCTCCCTTATTTCCTTGAAACCTGCCATTACACTTTCAAAGGTTGGAGCGGGGTTTTGTGTTACATTGTCCATTTTTTAAGAGATTAGGTTAGTAATATTATCTTGAACCATGATTTTTACAAGATTAATAAGATTAGCAGGATATAATCTTGTTCATCTAGAAAATCTTATTAAAATCATGGTTCAAATTCATTTTTATCGCGCTTTGTAAAACAACGAGATCAAAAGATTTAATTGCAAATACTTGGAACTCTGTGCATTGATATGTAAATGAGGGAATATTAATCTTAACAACCAAGTACGCGGCGAATATACATAGAAAAAGGGCGTTTGTCAATGGGATAGTTTTTTTTTTTTCTTTGCCGAAAAATTAACAACAATGTACCACCCTTACCCTTTCAAGTTTATCGCGAAGCTTTTATCACCGCAGGCTTTTATCATGCTTACCATCCTCCTGCTTGCCACCGGACAATATCACCTGCAAGCACAACCCAACGAAGATGCAATTATACAGGAATTGGAGCAGGATATCGCATCGGGGAAATTTAGCGATGATGAGATATTCAGCAAATATGAATGGTTGCTCTCGGAATATAGTTATAGAGACCGCGAAAAGACAAAAATATGTTTTCAAAATGCGATTGCTTTTGCGCAAGAGAAGAAAAACCCCGGATTTGAAGCGCACTTTTTTGGGATAATGGGCTATATCTATCATTATTGGGATGAAAATGACTCCGCATTTCTCTATTTTGATAAAGCCGTAAAACTTGTTGAAAATAAAGAACTTCATTTTCACGAATCAAATATCTATGGTATGATGGGAGCGGTTTATAACTATTTAACCGACTCTGAAAAGGCAATGGATAATTTTTTGAAAGCTTTGGATAGTAATGAAAAAGACAAAATTGAAAGAAAAGCAAGCAATCAGAATATTACCGTTACCCTGAGAACGGAATTGAATATTATAAATAATTTAGCGATTATTTATTATAATCAGTTTAATTATGATGTGTATTTGGAATATTTGTTGCGGGCAAAAAAAGTAATGGATGACAACCCAACTGTTGGTTTTGGTACCGTAGGAGGCTCCATTATAAGAAATATTGCACAACATTATATACAAAGAAAT
>Ga0123354_10016435_pt1 | contig 11596 bp, 8 predicted proteins | sample TergutLab28metaG_2_FD_97872 | JGI IMG/M metagenome (GOLD analysis project Ga0123354, IMG submission 97872) | Labiotermes labralis P4 segment gut microbial communities from Petit-Saut dam, French Guiana - Lab288 P4 | ecosystem: Host-associated > Arthropoda: Insects > Digestive system > Gut ... | reverse complement strand
GACGCCTAATGTCAACTATAGTTGACGTACCGCACCGCTAACCTCCAAAGTTGCATTTTATATATTTATTCAACAAATATAGGTACTGAATATTTTAAACATGGTATATACTCTCCGTTTTTTCATTTCAAAATGCAGTTTGTCTCATAATTCTAACGTATTTGGTTCCTGTATTATTCACATTTTATATACAGGTTGTGCTAAAATTAAAAAAAAAATTCCGGCGCCAAAAGGTTTAAACAAAAAAACGGATGTAGTAAGGTCTCTTTTAGACGATATTAAAACCAAACAACTTCAATGGTATGGACATGTTCAAAGAATGGAAGAGGGGAGATTGCCAAAAGAAGTAACGAAATGGAGCCCACCAGGAAGAAGAAAGCAAGGTAGACCTAAACTTACCTGGGCGGAAGGGATTAGAGGACTGAAGGGAGAAAGGGGATTAATGGAAGAATATTTGAATGACAGAAACAACTGGAGGAAGAAGATAATATAATTGTTAAATGGGCGCAGGAAAATGTGGAAACATTGTACAGCCTGACAACCTGCTAATATATATGTACGAGTATAATCTTAGTCAAGACACTTCTTTCTTTCCACGTGGAAAGACGAGTATATTGTGTCAAGAGCAATGCTGATTACTCGGTAATAAGTATGGCGTTACGTTTAATTGATTGCATCTAAAGGCATAAGATTTAATTATATTGGGTTTCAAATATGTGCCCCGTTTTCACTAAAACTTCGGCCCCCAGACACTTTCCACTACAAACAATGTTTATAGAGTTAGACTTCAATTTGGCACTAAAAATTACAAAGGCCTTTAAAAAAACAGACCTTTAGAATTAACGGAAAATAATTACATCAAAACCCCTAGATAATTTTCTGTAACGTTCTCCAATATAAACCTCGTTGATATCAATGTATAGAATTTAACATTCACAGGTCCGTGCATCGTTAATATATTCGCAGAGTACAACCAACAAGATACAACGTTCCACAGTTTATTTCCGTAAAACGCTCTACATGTTCCAGACGGTTTTTCGTCCACCATCAGGAGCTCAAAACTGCACGTAGAGAGTTAGGTATTTGTCAGAACAATACCTAACTCTGTATGTGCAGTTTTGAGCTCCTGACGATAGACGTAAAACCCGTCTGAAACATGTAGAGCGTCTTACGGAAATAAATAAATAAATAAACTGTGAAACGTTGCATCTTGTTGGTGTACTCTGCGATCAATGCAAAGGTTCGCGAATTATGAGATGTGTACAGACAGACGGGCAGACGTGTTCGGTTTGAACAGTTGTTGAGCAAGAAGTTTAAAGCTGCTAAAATAAAGATATGGGCAACAAATCGGGCAAGGTACGTATAGAGTACCATTGAGGCGCGTTCGTGCAGCCATTGTTACAGTGGAGGAACAATAAGTATTGTATATTCTGAGCGTGTGTTTGTAGCCTGGGTATGCACCATGCAATGTGCAGGCAGCATACTGTCATCCGTGGGCTGCCCCGCTCTAAAATATTTCCCGCATTATCTCATAAACGGTAATTTTTTTTGAAAAAAAAAACGTTATTGAGCACAAAATATGAAGATTTCCTATACAACATTTTGCTAATACATTTCTCATTCTAAGAAGAACAGAGCGAGATGTGATCAAAAATGTATATTGGTCTTAATGTAAAGTACCCCTTATTCTTCTCAGATTTTAATGAAACCTGGCATATCGGACATGTAATTTGAACTACCAAACAATATCCTAGCAGTTGTTACGTCATGTATACGGGGCACGCGGTGGTCCAGTTAGTTGACGGAACTGTGGTACAAGCCGGAAAGTTGCGGTTCGATTCTCGATGGAGTCACTGGCATTTTTGATTGACATAATCCTTCCTGCCGCACTATAGACCTGGGGTCGAATCATTCTCTAACAGAAATGAGTACCAGGAATATTTCCTGGGGGTAAAGGCGGCCGATGCGTAGGGATGACAACCTTAACCACCTTCATGTGCTGATCGTCGGGAAATCTACAGGTTAGTAACGGGATAGCTTTAACTTCACGTTATGTATACTAATTCCATGAGATGTTACATCAGTTGTTTCCGGTAACACATAACATCAAAACTGCCAGGGCTCTGGATTCAAATCGTCTTACGAATGACCACGTCTGTTAAGGAAAGCGATAAAGAAACAATAAATACCCACGCAATTGCAAGCCTGTATTTCCTCAAAACTTCCAGTCAATTTGTATATTCTGACAGCTGTCAAAATTAACCTAAAAATTCAGAAGTTGGGCACACTTGTAACTTATAACCCATTAACGAATATTCTCTCTTTGTAGACTTTTCGTAAAAAGAACATGAGGAATTCAATTGCTATTGTGCTGAATATTGGCATTATTTACTAGTAGAATCTGCGACGTTTGATCAAAACTGTAAAAGAGCTACAAAGGAAAAGCTTTTCTTAGATTAAACAGGGAGGTCTCTTGTCAGAAGGGTTTGGGGCAAAGAAGGTACTTCGCCAGGGATTTGAATATCACCAACTTTATTTCAAGTCTATGTAGAGAAAGCCTTAAATATTTGGAAGAGAAAATGCTCTGGTATGGGATATAACGAACATGGTGTTGAGGAAAATATTTGAGCCTAGGAGGGACGAGGTTACTGGGGAATGGAGGAGATTGCATAACGAGGAGCTAAATGATCTGTACTCCTCACCCAATATTGTGCGGGTGATAAAATCGAGAAGAATGAGATGGGCTGGGCATGTGGCGAGTATGGGTGACGAGAGGGGGGTGAATAGGGTCTTGGTGGGGAAACCGGAGGGAAGGAGACCACTGGGGATACCTAGGCGTAGATGGGTGGATAATATTAGGATGGATCTCCAGGAGGTGGGATGTGGGTATATGGACTGGATTACGCTGGCCCAGGATAGAAACAGGTGGCGGACGCTTGTGAGTGCGGTAATGAACCTTCGGGTTCCGTGAAATGCGGGGAATTTCTTGACTAGCTGCAAACAAGTTAGTTACTCAAGAAATACTCTGCACCATGGAGTAAGTAAGTATGGGATATAATGTGGATAATACAACGATATATATATATATACGCTACAATTTGCAAACGATCAGGTGGTGGTGGCCCAAAATAAGGAAGATTTAGAGTATATGTGCAGGAAGCTCCAAGAAAAATATTCCAAACGGGACCTTACTATGAACATTGCTAAGACAAAATACATGTCCTTGGGCAACGATACACATCACGTAGAGTTGGACAACGGTGACAATCATTACTGGTTATACCGAATTTAGGTACCTGGGATCCATATTTACCAAAAACGGAAGAGACACTAAATATGTACGCCACAGGATAACACAAGGACGGAAAAAATAGGTGCATTAAATGGGGCATGGTGGTCAAAGGACGTAACAAAAAACCTGAAAAAGATGATCTATAGCAGCATGGTTAAAAGTGTCCTGATGTACGGAGCCGAAACTTGGAGTTTATATGAGGATGATAGGAGAACAGTTAACGCAACTGAGATGGATGCATTAAGACGATCAGCAAGGATTTCTAAACTAGACAGAAACATTAATGAGTTTATTAGAGTAAAAATGAATGCGCAAGATACGATATTGGATGAGATAACTCGAGAACAACTCATTTTGTATGGTCATGTCGAGAGAATGGAAGCAACGCGATTACCAAAAATTATGGTTAACTGGAAACCTGAAGGAAGAAAAAAAACCAGGTCGTCCCCGAAGAACCTGGAAAGGTGTGATATATACAGCGATGAGTGAGAGAAAGCTAAGAATGGGAGAATGGAACAATCGAATGCAATGGAATATGGAAGTCGTAGGGCGCCGCCAGACGTTTTAAAACCGCGCAATATATAGAATCTGCAAAGTTTGTGTCAAATATCCTGCTGTCATGGGCTACGGCACCCTTCCTCCATGTCCACCCTTACTCACTAACTGCTTCTGTTTACAAGTCTGAGCCACAATTAGTAACTGCCACAGATAAATGCGTCTGAAAGCAAGCACCCACCGTATATATTCATATTTCTATGTTTTAGTTGTCGATCAGCCTCATGGTCTAGTGGTCAGTCTCTGACAACTAATCATGAGGTCCCGGGTTCGATTCCCGGGTCTACCGTGGGAATTTTTCCTGAAGGGGAGGATTTCCGCGGTGACCATGGTCTGGATAGGTTAGTAGAATTTAGGTTTAAGGGCCCTCCTGGCACTACATCCTTCTATATCACCACTCACATCATCGGGACAACGTAACTGCGCCTCATGGGCGTCCCAACCTCAGAAGTCGGTTACACTCTTGCCATGCCCAGGACGGAGGATCACGAAGTCCACAAGGACATGTGGGACATTGGGGGAGGGGGGGGGCAGTTTTAGTTGTTTACTTAAGTGCATAATGGGTCAAAGATTTTTTAATACGAAATTAAATTTTAAAAAAAGATAAATAATTAAAATTTTTAAGCACTTTTGCATGGAATGTGTGATGTTATATGCACTTTCTCACTTCTCCCAGAAACTATTTGGTAATAACCGATATATAGAACCATTCATTGTTGTTTCATTGCAATTATTTTTGTGGCAGTAACAGTAATGACTGTTAATTGCGTTCAAGCGTTTGATTACTGTCTAAACGTGTTAAGTTTGTTTTTCCATTAATCGCATACGCGTATTTAGCTATTAGTGTTTTAATTCAAAATAATTGAATTAGGATCTGCACTTTTCTGAGTAAATTAATGACAGACTATTTCCTAGAAACACAGACCACCGAAATTAGAATCAAACACAAATTACCGAAATCAGGCGAAGTGTTAAATTCAGGTGCATGCGTTAGTTGTCGACTGTAAGAGTCGAGGAAGTTCATATACAGTTGTAAATATCTACTCTTAAATTTTTGACGTTCAGGTGGCCGTGCATCGTGCTAAATTTTTATAATAAAACCAACCAGATGTTTTTTTTTATTTTTTATTTAATGTTTGCCATTCCGAAGTGTTTAACACATATATGAATATGAGGGTGAATCAAAAAAGTAAAGAAAATTTTTAAATTACGCGGTAACCGGGACAGAGAGGAGCTGGCGCGTTGCGCAGTATTGACAATGCCTGTTGAAGAGTTCAGTCATGTGCAGTACAGCGCTCTGCTTTCAGTCGAGTGGCAGCAACGAGGGCGAAAACATGGACGCTCCTTTGCAAAATTGCACCATCGAAGAACCACGTGGAGTAGTGCGATTTCTTTGGGCAGAAGGAGTGAAACCTGTGGAAATTCACCGTCGTTTGTTGGTTCAGTATGGACAGAGCACCGTGAGTCAACGAAAGGTTTATGAGTGTGTGGGAAGGTTTAAATCGAGTCGAACACGTGTTACTGATGAAGGTCGTTCTGGTCGGCCACCAACATCACGCACACAAGACCACAACAGCAGCCGAAAAGCTTCTTCTCCGCAGGAAAACAGAAACTAGTTGAATGATATAACAAATGCATTGTGTTGCAAGGGGACTATGTAGAAAAATTATGTGTAAAATTGCTCACAGTTACTTCTATCAAAGCCGTTAAATGGATTTTGCCTTTACTTTTTGATTCTCCATCGTACGAGTATATAATGTATCAAACAAAACAAAATTTTTTATTATGTGTTTTATTACTTAGGGCAACATGTTTCGATTCCCATAGAATCTTCTTCAGGCCCTTCTAAGATATAGATCCTTACTTAGCAATGTTTAAAAGGCGTCGTGGAATCCCAAAACTTACATTCAAGAATGTAAGCATATCTTAGAAGGGTCTCAAGATGATTCTATAAGAATCGAAACATGTTGCCATAAATAATAAAAAATAACAAAAAAAATTTGTTGTGTTTGACTGATATATTATATATTCATATACCAAGTAGATGCATTAATTTCTCAAATTTATTTTTGGAATAAAACTCTACATGTTTCGGAATGTTCCTCTGTAGATTAGGAGTTTTTCACTGTACACACAGCAATGGTATATGTCATACACGTCTGCTGGCAGCTAGCGAGCAAGCTGTCAGCAAATCTGTAACATATGTTTCCTGTAAGGTTAGTAGAAACAAAGTCTGATTCCGGAGTGTTGCATTCACCATAGCTGCCTCTTGAAAGTGTAGCGATTAATTACATTCTAATTACAAATTAATTATTAACTTAAAGGCGAATACCATGCCAGAACGAGAGAAAGAGAGAGAAACAGCATTTCATACGAGAGCCGTCGCGGTTAGCGCCAGTCACCCAGCATAACGACGGCCCACCGGTGCGTCTGTGCTCAGTAGCACTATGCAGCTCTGCATAACATTTGTACACATCGACAGAAAGTTTACGGTTCCATTACCTTCAGTTCTGACGCCATCCCTGAGGTACAGAACATCTACAAAAAACAAGAAAATGAAGGAATAATCCTCCTTCATATTACAGCAAGAATGCGTTTTACATTAACAAATAGAAAACTAACTCGTTTGTGTCTACAATCAAAGTCTTATAAATAAAACGGATATGAAAAAAGCATGGAAGAATATTAAAGTTTGGCAGTAGCTAAAAATTAAAAGGAATATTATTTTGTTAAAAATTTGCTCTAATTCAACTGATTCTGTGTATAGACTTTTCAACATAGGTACATGTCTTATGTTGCATGGCCAACAGTAACATTCAGCCACAACATTTGTCTGGAAGGACAGTATAAATAAATGTAAGTGGTATGCACAAACTATATATTTACGTCCTTAAGTGACATAAATTTTGCTCTGAATTAAAGTGATTAGAATACAGATAAAACATCACTTACATAATTGGATTTTTATGGATAAACTGTAATGCATGTACGTCAAAGAAACTGGGTCTGAATAAAGTACGAGGAAATATAATTCAATTTACGGAAGAATAAGTGGATGTAGTCTTGTTTAAAGATAAAGCACTAAGCCATCTACATACAGAGGGGTAAATGTAAAGTTCGATGCTTTCCTAAACTTACAACTAGACGGAAGTGAATGGTCGGCTTCACGCTACGACTGCTTTAAACCGTGTGGAACAGCGCCCGGTATATTTTTAACAGAAGGCTGTATATGATCTAGAGCCTTACGGGACTTTGACAGAACAGAAAACTCTCATTCCCTTACCGAATTTCTACGAATCGTCAGCCACGTGGCCCACGGTCTTTGTCATGATAAGAAATGGCAATAGCCTCACTTTACAATATGAAAGATTAATATCTAGAACAGGAGGTAAATATGTTCAGTTACAGGGAAAATATCAGGTTAAAGGAAGGGGTAATTTGAAAAACTGGCTAGAATGAACAATGCAAACGACAACTTTGGCGACATAGAAATCATGGAATTCTCAAGACGAAACAGGCTATTTGTCTAATATACTACTTAATATCGAAGAAGAAGAAGAAGAAGAAGAAAAAGAAGAAGAAGAAGAGAAAATTAATATAAATCTTCGTCAAAAGACTCGAAACACGTAAAGATCCAATCACACTACTAAACACTTTGTGACTTACAAGGAACGCACATCCGTTGTTGAACAGGGAAGAATGCGATATTTATTGTAACACGACAGGCACTATACGTGTAAAGTAACATTCAGGCGCGTTTGTGCAATCATTGTTGCACTGGAAAAGCAGTAAGTATTAAACATTGTGAGTGTGTGTGTTTGTGTTTGTAGCCTGAATTACCCAGCATGCAATGCGCCTTTTATATTGTCTTCTGTGGCCTGTCCGGCTCCGCAATATTTTCCCACATTATCTCCAAAACTGCACGATTTTCGAAAAAGAAACGTTAGTGAACACAACATGTGTTTTGATTTTCTCTACAACTCTCGCCTGAAACATTTCTCATTGTAGGAATAAATCAGCGAGATACTGTCATAAATTCACGTAGGTCTTCCTGTAAACAGACCTTCGTTCTCTTCATATTTTAACCCTTAATCCACTAACGTGGAAAATATGGTGAGATCCTAATAATGCCAGCAGATGTCAGATGGGATTTAACTCGGCGTTTAAAAGGGTCAATGAGGCTTGAATTTTCCCGACAGATTTTCGAAAAACATCCAAATAACAAATTTAATTAAAATCCGTTCAGTGGGAGCCGAGTTTTTCCAAGCGGATGGACAGACAGGCATATGACGAGGCCAATGGTCGCTTTACGCAATTTTGCGAAAGCACCTAATTATAATAAGTACCAAATAAACACACTGTGTGTGGAAGAATACAGTTTTTTTGTGTCAAAACTGGCGATACAAACAGATGCAAGTAGAATCTCAAGGGTTATAAGAGACCAATTAAAAATAAAAATTATAATGATACAAAAAATTAAATGCGCTCTACAATAAGTCATATATTTTGTGTCACGCTGTATTAGAAGGGAAAAAGAAGAAGACAAGGCAAATTTAGTATGCGAAGTGGATTTCTTATTGCTTTACTGAAGTGCACTTTACAAAGGCCAAGTAGAATTATGTCCAATATTTACTACATTATTGAATAATTCAATTGCCATTATGCTGAATGGCATGCAGGAAGAAACATCTTAAAATTTATAGGGAGAAATAAATATGAAGATTTCTCTCTGTCAATATAAAATAAGACATAATACCGGTGGATATAAAGCATTATGCAGAATAAGAAAAACAGGACAGTTTGCACAATAGAGGAAAAAGTTTAAACTTTTAAAGACGAAGCACAGACTGTTTTATTTAAAGACCCAGTCCGTACCGCGCTGTAAACACTTTTTATCTCGGTTATAAAAACCAATCAGTTTATGCTGTAAGTGGCACAAGTCGCTGTTTGTTCTCAGATAAATACAAAATACATAAATACAGTGTGGGCAGAGCGTACAGTTGTTGAATGTTAAGCTGTTGGTGCATCATGTAACCAGTAGGCTTTAAAAGGTTAATTATAGGATCCACATTACAAAATTATCTGTAGGTAACACTATGCTAATCTCTTTATAGGGCAATTGACAAAAAATTAGAATATATCGGGAAGGAAACGGTTCTAACTTAGTTTCTGGAAATATTCTGGTAATTTTTTCCCAGGTACGAGTAACACCAGGGCACATTGCCTCCGAAATTTACCGCAGAATATACAGGATGCAATGCAAAGATATTTCCAACAAACCACTCGTGTTCTCAAGAATAAATGTGACCTCTGAGCTAGTAAGTGTATGGTTTGAAAAATATCTGGGAATATAGCATAGCACTTGGAAGAGTAAGCGTATGCACTACAGGACACTGTATTTGAAAACTAAAAAAGGGGCCGTTCCATTAGTTATTAAAAAACGATGATGTGTTCCCTAAAGAAATTACCTCAGGTCAGAAGACCAGCTTACGCTTACTGAGTCCTTGGCATAAAATAAAAAGTAATAGCAAGGATAGGAAACTGACTTATTAGCCAAATATGCACGAATTTCGGCTTATTACTTCTGATCATTGGAAGATTTTTTTAATGGAAAAACAAATATCGCAACTTGTCATCTTCATTCGTTTTTTTGTTGTGGGCTCAGGTAATTCCTACTCTTATTTACTGCTTCACTTTTCTTGTTATATAATAGCCTTTACTCGTTCTTTGTTTTGTTACTGTTTACCTTATCCTAAAAGCGCAAAGAAGTTTTCTTCCTTAATGGACGTTAAACCAACAGCCAATCAAGTTTCGACTACTATTACTATGGAAGGTATGTCTGCTAGGCGCATCTGGGGGCGGGTTAGCGTGTGCCTGGGTAATTGAATGGAGAAAATCCTATCCGCCCGCATCTCATGTCTACACCCTTACTCTACCAACAGCACGCAGTTTCCAAAATCAAAATCCCCAGTAAACATCTACATCATTTCTACTTATCAACTGAATATTTCCATTGAGCAGAAATACGTTAAGCTTCTTATGATCGTCCAGTAAAAAATGTATTTAAATAAGAAGCAAAAAGTGAAATCACAATTCCAACCTACAAATTGTACAATTTTGGTAACTCTTCAATGTTAGTTTACCCATAAAACTTCGTTCTATATACCTGAGCAAGTATAATTCAAATAATATTTGGGAATGGCTGATTATCATCATCACCACCACCATCATCATCATGAACACTGAAGGGTTAGGCCTACTGCCTGTTCCTTAAATGCCAAGAGGAAGTTCTTTAATATTTTCTTCTGGCGTCCTAGATTTCTTCTCTTTTTTGGTTGATACTGCAGTGCCTGTTTTGGCATCCTGTTTGCGTCCATTCTCTCGAAGTATCGTAGCCACCTTTGTTGATATTGTGGTATTACCAAGCAGGAACTTACTTACTTACTTACTCCATGGAACAGAGTCCTTCATGAGAAGCCAACCGGTTTCAGCTAGTCAAGAAATTCCCGGCATTTTATGGAACCCGAAGACTCATTACCGCTTTCACAAGTGCCCGCCACCTGTCCCTACCCTGAGCCAGATCAATCCATCCCATATGTCCCCATCCCACTTCCTGAAGATCCATCTCAACATTATTCTCCAATCTATGACAGGCCCTTCCAATTGATCTCTTTCCCTCAGGTTTCCCCAACAAAACATTGTATACAACTCTCCTCTACCCCATACGTGCTACATGACCCGCCAATCTCATTAATCTCGATTTTATCACCTGAAAAATATTTGGGGAGGTGTAAAGATCACTAAGCTACTCGTTATGTAATTTTCTCCACTGCCATCTCTCCAGAACGACTACACCGATTAAATTCAGGGAATTTTAAATGAGGGGTAAAAGTCACCATGTTTACTCTCACCTAAAATACTATGGCTCACTTTTCCTTCTTTGCTGTTACTACTTTTCGATGCTACAAGAGCCACGAAGTTGAAACAACATCGTTCAATAACTACACATCAAACAGTACAATTTCTGTGTGTTCACTGTATATACAACATCGGAACAAATGCGATACATCTTAGATAACAAACATTTCACATCAGAGTTCTGAGCAAGAAATTTTGTAATTTTTGTGACTAAGTGCAAAGAGTAGCTGCGGGCGTCTTAATGTAACACAGTATTCAGCAAGTCTCTATATAGACATATCGAAAAATACTTCCAGGAATTGGATACGTCTTCGTAAGCTAAATAGATGGGACATTTCACCACCACTGACGAAAGTAAACGGCTTGCAATTCAGTCGCCTGTCACATCCTCCGGGATTTTGTGGGAAACGTCACCTGAAAACGAGCCCTTCCCCCACTATCCTTGCCAATGAGTAATCGATAGCGATAAACATTACGAACTGAAGTCGGAATTTTCAACAAAAATACTCGAACTTCATTGGTGAAATTTCAATTTAAGAGGAAATCCTATTAGCAGAAATATATAATGAAGTATTTAAAAATAAGTATGTAAACTGGAAAAAAATTACCTACAAAAACTTTAGTTTCGTTAGTCAAATTTCAGTCAAATAAAATAAATTTATCTCGATCACAAAATAAAATGGCAAATTTGGTAGACTGCGTTTGAAATGTGATGGCACACGCGCAGAAACCAGATTTCGTCTTTCGGCGAAACGGACGAGTCCATTTAAATCAGCGGGGGCGTCAGTTCAGTCGACTACTGGCAGCCGAGGTGTGCGCATCAGCGGTAGT
>Ga0123354_10016434_pt1 | contig 11596 bp, 9 predicted proteins | sample TergutLab28metaG_2_FD_97872 | JGI IMG/M metagenome (GOLD analysis project Ga0123354, IMG submission 97872) | Labiotermes labralis P4 segment gut microbial communities from Petit-Saut dam, French Guiana - Lab288 P4 | ecosystem: Host-associated > Arthropoda: Insects > Digestive system > Gut ... | reverse complement strand
TTTACGAGCTGTCCTTTCCCCGTTCCCCCGATCGAAGGGTTGCACGGCATCATCGCCACAGACTCGATCTGCATTGTGAGCAGAAGCGTTTTTTTTCCGAGACGCGCCGCGGCCAAAGCCGCTTCGCAGCCCGCGTGCCCCGCACCCACCACGATGATGTCAAAATATTCTCCGTCAGGCGCCATTTTGTCTTCATGACAGAATTGTGGTAAGTTTTTAGCACAAAATGGCGGTTGTGTGCGATTTTTTTGCCAATTTCCGCTGTTTTTCATCATTTTACGCCTTTTCCGGCGATATTTTCACACACAACCGTCATTTTGTGCTATATTTCCCGTAATTCTCTGCTTCCTTCATTTTCCGATACAAAACTCCGAAAAGATGCGGTCTAAGATATCATCCGTATAGACCACTCCGATGATCTCGCCGAGCGCATCGTACGCGGCGCGGAGATTGACTTCCGCAAACTCCGGCGCGTCTCCGGCCGCAAAAACGGCCTGCGCTTCCCGAAGCTCCGTCGCCGCCGTTTCCAGGAGATTCCGGTGACGCTCGCGCGTCACGAGGAAATCCTGACCCGCTCCGAAAGACGCGCCGCTCCGGAAAAGCACTGTTTCGATTAAAACCTTCTCAAGCGCCGTTATTCCGCCGTCTTCCGGATATTTTCTGTCTTTCTGATGTGCCGTAAATCCGTCTTTATATTCCGCGCCGGCGGCGGCTCCTGTCCCCGGCGGAAAACACGTCTCTACGAACCGCTCTGCGAACGGGATCAGCCGCCGCACAGCCGCCTCGTCTGTCAGGACCGGAAGATCCTGTTTGTTTAACGCGACAACAAGCGGTTTCTCGGGACGGAGAATCTGCGCGATCATGGAATCCTCTGCAGAAAGCGGAAGACTTGCGTCGATCAGAAGGACGGCGATATCCGCCTGCTCATAAGCGGCTTTGCTTCTTTCGATGCCGAGCGTCTCCACTACGCCGTCCGCCTCCCGGATACCGGCAGTATCCGTCAGATAAACCGGAAACCCTTCGAGCGAGAGCCGGATTTCCAACGCGTCCCGCGTCGTACCCGGTATTTCCGTCACAATAGCCGCTTCTTCACGCGCGAGCGCGTTGAACAGCGAAGATTTTCCAGCGTTCGGTTTCCCGAGCAGCGCAACCCGGATCCCGCTTCGCACAAGCCTTCCCGTATCCGCATTTTCGAGGAGGCCGCCGATCACTTCCCGTGCCTGCTGTATCCGTCGCATCCGCGGATCTTCTTTCGAAATCCCCTCCTCCGAAATTCCTTCCCTACTGAAGCCCGTGTCAAAATCCCCGGAATCCCCCTGTTCAAACGCTTCCGGATAATCGATCCGCGCTTCCGTCTCCGCAAGCAGGCCAAGCAGAATTTCCCGTGCCGCACGCACCGGGAAGGAAAGCCTTCCGTCCGCCTGCTCGCGCGCCGCTGAAAAACTGCGCGCCGTTTCCGCGTTGATCAGATCGATAACCGATTCCACCTGCACGAGATCGATCCTCCCGTTCAAAAATGCCCGTTTTGTGAATTCCCCCGCTGCTGCGGGGGAAGCGCCCTGCAAATAAACAAGCTCCAGAATACGCCTGAGCGGCATGACGCCGCCGTGACACTGTATCTCCGCGACGTCTTCCCCTGTATAGGAATGCGGTGCGCGCATCAGTACCGCAAGCACTTCGTCAATCGTTTCGTTTGACAGAGGATCCCGCACAAATCCATGCCGCATCACGCGATCCCGGAAAACGGCGGTGTGCCCTTCGCCCCCGAGAAAAACGCGCGCGAGGATCTCCTCCGCGCGCGCGCCGCTGATGCGGACGATTCCGATGCCGCCCGCGCCGGGAGCCGTCGATATCGCCGCAATCGTTTCTTCCGAAATCACTTTCTCTCGATGATCACCCGGCGATAGGGCTCATCTCCCTCGCTCTTCGTCGTAATATGGTCCACATTCTGAAGCGTCGCGTGGATGACTTTGCGCTCGTACGGATTCATCGGTTCAAGCCGCGCCGCATGCCCGGTCTTGAGCACTTTTTTCGCAAGTTTCACAGCAAGTTCCTCAAGCGTTTTTTCACGCCGGGAACGATAGCCTTCGACATCGATGATTGCACGTTTATAATTTTCCTGCTCTTTATTGGAAACCAGATTGGTCAGATATTGGAGCGCGTCGAGCGTCTGGCCGCGCTTTCCGATAACCATCCGTGAATCCGTGCCCTTTACCTCGACGTAATTGCACTCGTCATTGTGAAAACCTTCAACCTCGACTTCAAGGTTCATTTTTTCAAGCACCTCGCGCAGGAATTTTGCCGCCTCGTTCTCCGGATCCGGCGTAAGGTTTTCAATCGGATCCGCGACACCGGCCACCTGGGAGAGATCGATATTGATCTCGACACCTTCAAAATTCGGATGCGGCGCGCGCGTGCGGTCATGGTCACGATCCCGGCCGCGGCTATGGTCCCGATCCTTTTGATCCCGGTCGCCGCGGCGATAACCGCCCTGATCCCGCCCACGGCCGCGATCCCGGTCGCCGCCTTCACGGCGTCCGCCGCGATCCGGACGTTCCTGTCGCTCCGGACGCTGATATCCCGTGTCCTGTTCGCCGTCTTGCTGCTGCGCTGATTTTTTCTTCCGAAAATCATAATTTGCTTTCGTCTGTGTTTTTCCTTCGGCCTCCGATCGCAGCGCTTCCGCCTGCGAAAGGTCGGCCAAATCACCAAGATCATCGATTCGCTCTACGCGGACTTTGGCAAGCTTCTGCCCGATGCCAAGAAACCCTTTTGTCGGCTCTTCCAACACGGTCACCATGACCTGGTCTTCCGTCAGGCCCATTTCCTCCAATGCGAGACGCACCGCCTCGTCGACATCCAATCCGTATTTTTCTGTGAATTCCATTTTGACTTCCTTCCTCTAAGCAATCTCAGCAATTTTTACGGCGTAGCTGCCGTTTTATTCAATTCCTTTTGCGGCAGCCTCCGCGGCTACGCGCGCTTCCATCGCGGTTTTTCTCATATGGCGAAGCATCCAGGTCTGGCCTACCGTGAAGAGGTTTCCGACCATCCAATAGATCGCAAGGCCGGCCGGCATGCTGCGCGCCATGACGACGATAAAAACCGGCATAAAAACACGCATCACTTTCATCATCGGCTGCATTTGCGCGTTCATATCATTACCGTCGCCCGTGGGTGTCGCTGTCATTCCCATATTTCCGGTCATAGACATCGATGCAAACGTCGTAAGTCCCGTGATGATCGGCAGGATCCACGAATCCGGTTGGCTCAGATCCGCCATCCACCAAAAACTCTCATGTGATCCGAGAAGCATATTCGAATTGTCCTGAATATATGCGGCCGGATTGCGCAGCAGGACAAAGAGCCCCATAAGGATCGGCATTTGGATAAGCAGCGGCAGACATCCCATCATGGGATTATATCCTTCCGCCTTGTAGAGTTCCTGCATCTTCATCCCGAGCTGTTGTCTGTCGCTTGCGTATTTTTTCTGCAGCGCCTGCATCTTCGGCTGGATGTCCATCATACGCATCTGGCCCTTGATCTGGCTCGCGTATAACGGGAACAGGCAGCCTCGCACGATCAGTGTGAATACGATCAACGTGAGACCGTACACGCCGATATGATCGTACAGAAAACTCAGCAGCAGCCCAAGAGGCCTTGCTATCGTTCCGAAAATTTCATAATACCAGGACAATTGTTATTTCCTCCGTTCGTTGCGTGTGTGATGCCGGCATACCGCGTCCTCATCTTCCTCCGGCACCGGATCATAACCGCCGGCATGGAAGGGATGACAGCGAAGAATCCGCAGGATCCCAAGCTTTGTTCCTTTGAGCGCCCCGTATTTTTGAACCGCTTCCAAAAAATATGCCGAACAGGTTGGAGTATACCGGCAGGTTGGCGGCAGGAAAGGCGAGATGCAAACCTGATAAAAACGAATTATGAAGACCATCACCGCTTTCATTTCAAAATGTTTCCCTTTTTCAACGCCTTGCTCATGGAGCGTCTCACTTCCTGTTGTCTGGTTTCCACGATGGTTGCCCTCGCGATGAAGAGAAGGTCAAAACCGGTTTCAATTTCCTTTTCCATCAGGCGAATACTTTCTCTCATCAATCTGCGCGCCCGGTTCCTGACGACGCTGCCTCCCACTTTTTTGCTGGCAAGAAATGCGTATCGGTTGTGATCCAGCTTATTCGCGAAATAAAACAGAACGACATATTTATCTCCGACCGATCGTCCTTTTTTGAAGAGTCGGTCGAAGTCCGCTTTTTTCCGCAATACTTCGGGCCGAAACGCCATCGCGACCGTCCGCTCTCCTGTCTTCGTTTTTTACGCGGACAAACTCTTTCGGCCGCGAAGCCGTCTGCGCTTCAATACATTGCGCCCGCTCTTCGTTGCCATTCTTTTTCGAAATCCGTGTTCTTTCTGCCTTTGCCTTTTCTTTGGCTGATAGGTCATCTTCATGCCGATCTGTCTCCTTTTCTCATCGCCGGTCTCTGAATTTCACACCGGCCTTTTTCTCTCATGTTTCTATTTTTAATACATAAGCCTTAATAGTGTATCCGCGTCGCCCGTCTTTGTCAAATTGGGTCCTGATCCGATTTTGTAAAATCTACCGCCGCCCTGCCGTTTTCAATTCGAATCATCTTTCCGGCGATCTCTTTGCGGCCGCTCCACTCCGCAGCGGTTATAAAGACCTGGTTCTCCGAAAACCCCGATAAAATTCTTTTCTGCCGGGCCGGGTCCAATTCGCTCATCACGTCATCGAGCAACAAAATCGCGGTTTCGCCGGTCTCACGAAAGATCATCTCCCGCTCGGCAAGCCGGAGAGCGAGCGCGGCCGTGCGCTGCTGTCCCTGGGATCCGTAAACCCTGAGATCCTTTCCGCAGGCGGTGAAAAGAAGATCGTCGCGATGCGGCCCGTATTCCGTCGCGCGCACCAGAAGATCACGGGGTCGTGCGCGTTCCAGTTTTTCACGAAACAGGCTTTCATATACGGAAGCTTCCGGGGGGTTTTCCTCCTCTTCAATTTCCTGATTTTTTTCTTCGGAAAAAATGCTTACCCGGTATTTTACCCGCAGTTTTTCCCTTCCGTCCGTGATGGAAGCCGCACAGGCCGCGCTGAATTTTTCAAGCTCTTTCACATAGCGCGCGCGTAAATGCATAAGCTCTCCCCCGGCTTTCGCAAGCTGTTCGTCATAGACGGAAAGCAGCGCGGATTCAACCTCTTCCTGTTTCAGCAACGCGTTGCGGCTTCGGAGAATCTCACGGTATTTTTTCAGCTTGTGATAATAAAGCGGCCGCAGCAGGATGATTTCCCTGTCTAAGAATTTTCTCCGCGCGTCCGGACCGCCTTTCACAATGGACAGATCTTCCGGAGAAAAAACAATCGTATAAACACCGCCGAGCAAATCATAAACGGAAGTTTTCTCCGCGCCTCCTACGAGATAAGTTCGCTTTGAACCTCTTCCCCCGTCAGAAATCCGCACCTCCACCGTATACGGCTTTCCCCCTTTTTCAAAAAATCCCTTAACGGAAAAACCTTCGCTTCCTTCCCGGATCATTTCCTGTTCCCTGCGTGTCCGAAAACTTTTCGCCATGGAAAGAAAATTGACGGCCTCTATTAAATTTGTTTTTCCCTGACCGTTTCCTCCGGTTATAAGGTTGATTCTGTCGTCAAATTCCAGAATTTCTTCCTTGTAATTCCGGAAATTCCGAATCTCTATTTTTTTTATAATCATAAATCAAATATTGACGGTGGAAAGACGCACGGGAAGAATCAGATAGGTGAAGACATCCCCTTCTTCCGGTTTCAACTGACAAGGACTGATACTCGTTCCGAATTCCATCCGTATATTTTTTTCGCCGCATGCACGCAGCGCTTCTTTTAAAAACCTGGCGTCAAAACCAATCTCCAAATCTTCTCCTTCTTTTTCGATGGAAACAGTCTCCTTTCCTCTTCCCACTTCCGCACGTGAGGAAACAATCATAAATCCATCCGAAATCGAAAATCTTACAAAAGAATTTTTTCCGTCGCTCTTATATATCTCCGCAAGCTCCACCGCATTCAAAAGCTCATCCCTTTGCACTTTCACCGCGGTTTCTTTTTCCTTCGGGATGACGTCTTTGTATTTTATATATTCACCGTTCAAAAGATTGATTTTAATTGTCGTATCTCCCGTATATATCGTTATGCGGTTTTCCGAAAATTCTATTTCCGCTTCCTCTCCTTCGGTCTCTGAAAGGATTTTTCCCGCTTCTCTAAGCATTTTTGCGGGTATCACGGCTTTTCTTTCTTCTTCTTTCAGCGTCTCTCTGTATTCTCTCCGGATCGCAACCCTATATCCGTCGAGCGCAGCCATCTCTATCTCCCCTTCGTGTATTTCAAATAACGTACCGGTAATGATTCCGCGCGATTCGTCTGTGCTGGCCGCAAAACAAGTCCCTTCTATCATCTCCGAAAAAGCCTCTTTGTCGATCTTTATCTTCTTTCCTTCCTGCATATTCTCCATACGCGGAAACTCGCTTTCTTCAATTCCCTGTATTTCATTGTCCGTTTTTTCGGTTCTGATGGAAAGGAGATTCTTCTCATCCGTTGAAAGTACGACATCTTCATCCGGCAATTTGCGGATAATATCGGAGAAAAGTTTTGCTTCCACAACAACCGAACCATATTCGTTTACAATCGCTCCCATTTCGGTCGTGATAGCAATCTTAATATCCGTCGCAGAGAGGCTTACTTTCATATCTCCTCCGCTTTTTATCAAAATTCCTTTTGTTATACCAAGCGTAGAAACAGGGGAAATCGCTCTTGAAACGATCCCTAATGTCTTTATTAAATTTGTTTTTTTACAAATAATTTTCACAGCTTTTCCTTTCTTTTCTTCTCATATATTTATTGTTATTATTATGCCTGTGGATATGTGGATAAATTCTATGGACAAAAGTAAAATCTCATTTTTTCAGCTTTTTTTCCTATGGATATCCTCATGGATACTTATATTATATTTATGGAAAAGCGTCAATACTCGTTCTCGATTTTTTCCGTCAATTCATCTACGATTTTTTGTAACTGTTCGTTGATGCGAAGATCTTTTTTTATTTTCTCGTAAGCGTAATGAACAGTCGAATAATCTTTTCCGAATGAACTTGCAATTTTAGGAAAAGAAAGATTGGTCAATGTACGGGAAAGATACATCGCGATCTGCCGCGGCATAGCGAGAGAACGCGTCCTTTCTTCGGAATCGATCTGTGTGATAGTGATCCCAAAGTAGGAAGCGACAGATTTTTTGATATCTTTCGGAGTAGGGCCGCCGCTTTCGCTCATTACGATCACATCCTTCAGCACTTGTTTGGCCAAAGATTTCGTAAAGGGGGCGCCGGAAAATTTTGCATAGGCAACGACGCGGTTAAAAGCGCTTTCAAGCTCCCTTACATTCGTGTGTACAATTTCGGAAATAAAGAGAATTACTTCGTTCAGCCCTTCGTCCTCCGGAACGCCGTCAAGCATCGCTTTGTTTTTTAAGATAGCGACTTTGATTTCGTAGGAAGGAGGAAGGATGTCCACCAAAAGGCCGCTTCCGAGACGGCTTTGCAGACGATCGTCAATGCCGAGGATATCCTTCGGCGGCCGGTCGCTCGTAAAGACCATCTGTTTTCCCATACCGTAAAGCGTATTGTATGTGTTGAAAACTTCTTCGACAGTTTTTTCCTTCTCACTGATAAATTGGATATCGTCGATCAAAAGAACATCAATGCTCCGATATTTTTCTTTGAATTTGTTCATTTTTTTCGTCATGCTGGCCGTCACATATTCTTCTGTGAACATTTCGGACGAAACATAGAGGACTTTTTTCTTCGGAAAATTTTCAAGTACATAAATACCGATCGCGTTCATAAGGTGCGTTTTTCCGAGACCGGACCCGCCGTAGATGAAAAGAGGGCTGTACGCTTTCCCCGGCGCTTCGGAAACGGCGCGCGCGGCCATCGCCGCAAACCGGCTATTGTCACCGACAATAAAATTATCAAAAGTATAACGGGGATTGAAAATATTTTCACTTTCCAAATCGCCATGAGAGGAGATATCTTCCCGGCTTTGGGACGGCTTTTCCTTTTCTCCGGACAAAAGAAAACGGACGGAAAGCGGCGCCTGAAAGATTTCGCCCGCCGTCTTTGCGATTAACTCCGCATATTTAAATTCGAGCTGTGCCTGGATAAAATCATTTTTGACGGTGAAAAAGAGAATTCCGGCGCTTCGGTCATAGCGTGCCGGGGAAAGTCCCGATATCCATGTCTGATAATCCCTTTTGTTGACAGTCTTTTCAAGCGACTGAAGCGTTTTCTCCCAAAGCTCGGAAGTTGAATTCATGATACTCTCCTATTTTATTCATGCCGTAGATTTCACTAAAAAAGCGTACGTTTATCATAACGCGCCGAAAGCGCGGGCGCAAGCGAAAAAATGAAATTCCCTTCAAACTTATCCATAAAAACAAGCAAGTTATCCATAAGTCTTTCCGGGATAAAAAACAGTTCAAAAATAAGGGCGTTCCGCCTTATCCTCAAAAACCCGGGTTCTGTGGAAAAAGCTGTCCATAGAATGTAACAATACAAATCTGCGCGAGGGGTAGAAGGAGAAGCCCATTATATGGTAGAATAGACCGTTAGATTTAAAGCCTATATATAATATGTAGGAATTTGTCGAAAAACCGTAAAAGCGGGAAAAGAAATATATTTCCAAAGAACAAAGGAGTGAAGTGAATGGCGGCTGACGTCGAACAACAGAGGTATAACGCGGAACAAATCACCGTGCTGGAGGGGCTTGAACCGGTCCGGACAAGACCGGGTATGTTTATCGGGAGTACGGGGCCGAAAGGGCTTCATCACCTCGTTTATGAAATCGTGGACAACAGCGTGGACGAAGCGCTTGCGGGATACTGCAAGCATATCGACGTGACCATCCAGAGGGACGATTCGATCTTTGTCGTGGACGACGGGCGCGGGATGCCGATCGACAAGCATCCGAAGCTCGGCATCCCCGCGGTAGAGGTCATCCACACAGTGCTGCACGCGGGCGGCAAATTCGGAGGCGGCGGATATAAGGTATCCGGCGGCCTGCACGGCGTAGGCGCTTCGGTCGTCAACGCGCTCTCCGAAGAGATGGTCGTCGAAATCGACCGCGACGGCAAAAGATGGCGGCAGACTTATTCACGCGGCAAGACGACGAGCAAACTGGAAGCGATCGGTGAATCGAAAAAAACGGGCTCCCGGACTATGTTCAAACCGGACCCTGAAGTCTTCGACGAACTCGAATACGATTATCCGACGCTCGAGCACCGGCTGCGCGAGATGGCGTTCCTGAACAAAGGTGTGACGATCACGCTGACGGACGAGCGCGAAGGCAAGAAACGAAAGGACATTTTTTATTATGAAGGCGGCATCATGGAATTTGTCCGCCATCAAAACGAGAACAAGGAACCGATCCACGCGGACATCATCTATTTTGAAGCGGTGCGTGAAAAGAGCGACGCCTGTGACGAAGCCGAAGTCGAGATTGCGATGCAGTATACGAAACGGTTCAACGAGACCATCTTCACGTACGCGAACAATATCAATACGATCGACGGCGGGATGCATCTCGCGGGATTCCGCAGCTCGCTGACGCGCGTATTCAACGCGTACGCGCTCCGCGCCGGTATCCTGAAAGAAAAGGACGAGAGCTTTACGGGCGAAGATGTACGCGAAGGCCTTACGGCGATCATTTCCGTGAAACTGACAAATCCGCAGTTTGAAGGGCAGACGAAGGGAAAACTCGGAAACAGCGATATCCAGGGGTTTGTCCAGAGCACCTGCAACGAGCGTCTCATGGCTTTCCTGGAAGAAAACCCGGGGCAGGCCAAAACGATTCTCGAAAAGATCTACGGCACCTACAAGATACGCCTCAAAACGCAAAAGGTGCGGGATACGGAACGCAAAGGCCTGATGGAAGGCGGCAATCTGCCGGGCAAGCTCGCGGACTGTTCCGAGAAGGATCCGGCGCTTTCCGAGATCTTCCTGGTCGAGGGCGACTCGGCGGGCGGTTCGGCCAAGCTCGGCCGCGACCGCAGGACGCAGGCAATCCTGCCGCTTCGCGGAAAAATCCTGAATGTCGAAAAGGCCAACCTCGACCGCGTGCTCTCCTCCGAAGAAATCAAAAATATGATCACGGCATTCGGATGCGGCATCGATGAAAATTTCAATCTCGAAAAACTTCGTTATGACAAGATCATCATCATGACGGACGCGGACGTAGACGGCGCGCATATCCGCACACTGCTGCTTACTTTCTTCTTCCGCCATATGAACCAACTGATCCAGAACGGCAATGTATATATTGCGCAGCCGCCGCTCTTTCAGGTGAGGCGCGGGAAAGAGATCCACTATACGTATTCCGAGAAGGAACAAGAACGTCTGCTGCGCGAGCTGGCGGAAGCGGCGCCGAACCAGAAATGGGATATTCAGCGCTACAAGGGCCTCGGCGAAATGGATGCGGAACAGCTTCAGGAAACGACGATGGACAAGAGCAACCGCACGTTGATCCAGGTGACGATGGAGGACTACACGCTTGCGGACGAGACCTTCGTGATGCTGATGGGGGATCGCGTGGAACCGCGGCGGCGCTTCATTGAAGACAATGCAAAATACGTGAAGAACCTGGATATATAAGGGAGATTGTATGACCGACCAAATCGATGAAATGAGACTTGTCCAAACCGAGATCCACGACGAGATGCGCAAAGCGTATATCGATTACGCGATGAGCGTCATCGTGGCGCGCGCGCTGCCGGATGTGCGCGACGGGCTGAAACCGGTTCACCGGCGCATCCTTTACGGGATGAGCGAACTCGGCGTGACGCCGGACAAACCGCATAAGAAATCAGCGCGTATCGTCGGTGACGTCATGGGCAAATATCATCCGCACGGCGACAGCTCAATCTATGATGCGATGGTACGCATGGCGCAGGATTTTTCGACGCGCTACCCGCTTGTCGACGGTCACGGGAATTTCGGAAATATTGACGGGGACGGCGCGGCGGCGATGCGCTATACGGAAGCCCGTATGAGCCCGCTCGCGCTGCAGATGCTGCGCGATATCGACAAGGAAACCGTGGACTTTATGCCCAATTTCGACGGCGAGGAAAAAGAGCCCGTCGTCCTGCCTTCCCGTTTTCCGAATTTACTGGTCAACGGCAGCAACGGCATCGCGGTCGGTATGGCGACTTCGATCCCGCCGCACAACCTCACGGAAGTGATCGACGCGACGGTGCTGCTTATCGACGACCCGATGGCGGATATCGACGATCTTGTGAAAATCGTAAAAGGGCCGGATTTTCCGACGGGCGCAACCATTCTCGGAAAGAAAGGCGCGAAAGACGCGTACCGGACGGGGCGCGGCAGCGTGCTCGTGCGCGCGACGCATGAATTTGAAGAGACGAAGAAAGGCAAAGAACAGATCGTCTTCACCTCGATCCCGTACCAGATCAACAAGAGCAATCTGCTCGAAAAGATGGGCGAGCTTGCGCGCGAAAAAAAGATCGAAGGGATCGCCGAAGTGCGCGAT
>Ga0123354_10016432_pt1 | contig 11598 bp, 2 predicted proteins | sample TergutLab28metaG_2_FD_97872 | JGI IMG/M metagenome (GOLD analysis project Ga0123354, IMG submission 97872) | Labiotermes labralis P4 segment gut microbial communities from Petit-Saut dam, French Guiana - Lab288 P4 | ecosystem: Host-associated > Arthropoda: Insects > Digestive system > Gut ... | reverse complement strand
TAACAGAAATGAGTACCAGGAGTATTTCCTGGGGGTAAAGGCGGCCGGTGCGTAAGGCTGACAACCTACCACCATCCTGTGCCGTTGTCATGAAATCTGGGAGCCTTAACTTCCTGGAACCCTTTGGGCCAATCCAGGCCTGTAATGGGACTGCTTTACCTTTTTTACTTAGATCCTGTGTTGTCCCATACGGAAGACATTTTACAGAACAGATGAGGTTTAATGATCATTGTAAACATAAGAATCCATTTAAATACATAAATCAGCTAGTAAATTTGAATTAGATGAAGATACAGTGCGCCAATCCCTATTGCTCAGAAGCACCTCAAAACTGAAGGTAAATACCCAACTGAAATAAGAGGTAATCTTACTCAAACCTCTTCGTGCAGATGCAATTGAAATAAACATAGAGGCTTCTATAGTCGTAAATTTGTTATTTCATCTTTTGGTGAAATACTGCTTAAATGTCATTTTGTCCGATTGCAGAATCCGAGGGTTAAATACTGGCAAATAATGTTTTTTCGTTGTACATGGTCCTGTGTGATTTTCATCCTCGTTTTTCCTTCCTAAACACTTAAAACATAGTTGTATCTTGTCTTTTCATTCATTCTCATTTTATAAGACATTTGCCCACTGATTCCCTTAATATTCCTCTGCGCATTATGTTACATTGTACCCACATCCAGAATCCACCATAGACTCTCGTTTCCGCATCCGTAACAGTGCTGTGATACTTCTATACCTCAGCAAGTCCCTAATATTCCCTTACTTCACCACCAGTAGACAAATTTTCAAAGTTTCATTTTATACACCAACTTCCGGTATTATTCCCTTTGGTAATAGAGCGGTCTTTGCTGGTGCACATCTGAAAGGGCATGTGGTGCCACGATGCCTGACACAGTGTCAGTTAATACGGATTTCTTGGAACACTGATGCTTCGAAGACGGAATTTCGCAAGTTGTTTTGAGACTAATGACGAGGATATAAGGGGAAACATCGAAGGAAGTTAGAGCTGTAGGAGCATTTATGTAGGCTGTGAAAGTAGTTTGTCTTCGCACAGTTTGAGTTTCGTGCAAAGAGAAAATTAGGGATTTTGAACCCATTTTAAAGGAATTGAAAAAAATCACGATAAAATCAGTTAGGTCGCTCTAGAAGACAGTGTGTGTAGTTTTACCAAATGAAAAGCACTGATGACTGTCCGAAGTATTTGGTAGGCGATTTCTTATATATTTATTACTAATGCCTGATATCGGGTTTGATTTGTGGCTCTACGTCTTCATATTTAGGACGTCCGATATTGCAAATTCGGCACTGAATTTGATTTTTTTCGTGATTTCCCTCAGTATCCCCTACAACTATAAAAGGCCAGGGTGAACCAGGTTGGTCCGTGACCGCATTTTGCGGGATTCTATGTACTGTTCATTAATAAGCCTATTGTTTGACGTCGTATATTCTGAGATGGTGACAGTGTCACTAAATTAACAGTAAATAACGAATATAAGCTATCACTAGACAAGCCCTTAGAGCTTCAGAAGGTTGAGGCCGTACATGGAGACGGCTAAGTTGTCACCCTTAAGCACCGATCTCCTCTACCAAGCAGGATACATCCCTGGTACTCATTTCAGTTAGGGGCTCAGTCGATACCAGGGTCATAGTGCGGCCGGAAGCATTAAGACAATTAAATATTTCAATGACCCCATCGGGAATCGAACCCGCTACTTTCCAGCTTGTGGGGCGTACCTCAACCCAATACACCACCGCGTAACACAAATACATGACTAGGAATCGTTTAATGTGCTAATATCAAAATCAATATGGTCTCGAATATTTTGTGACGTGATGAAATCCTCTGCTTGACGTACGTGCTTGAGACAGAGAGGGAGAGAGAGAGAGAGAGTGTATATATATATATATATGTGTGTGTGTGTGTGTGTGTGTGTGTGTGTGTGCGTGTATGCGTGTGCACCGGAGATCTTTCAGTGCGGTCATTACCTTGATAATAAAACACAGTTCAAAATCTCACGTAAGATAGCTATGAATCCTGAGCAGTACAGGCGAAAATATGAAGCCGCACCGTCTGGTAAAGAGTAATGATATTTTGCAGTGATGTGCTGCATCTGTCTTCAGCTTAGAACAGTGCCCAAAAAAGAAGGATCGGAAAGTTTCTCCAGAACGCCGCACATCTAAATTTCAACAAGACTTCACGAGTCATAACCCAAAAGACAGAAAACTCTATGTAGTGTTGTTAATTATTTAATTATGTCTTTCTTGTTTTCTATCTTACATTCTTTTTACTTGTATTTGTCTCTGTTTTCTTCCTCCCTTTTCATTACTGCTTCCTATTAGGTAGATTTTCACCCTTTTTTTATAGGCCACAAAGGCCCTTAAGGTGAGTATATAACTCTGTATATAATACAGTAGATTATAGCTCTACTCTCTCTAGGACGTCGACACTCTAGATGGGGTGGGGGGCCGGCCGCCTCTACCCTAAGGAAAGACTCGGTACCCATTGTGCAGGAGGCTGGGTGGGCCCCAGGGCCGGTCTGGACAGGTGGAAAGTCTTGTCCCCATCGGGATTCGATCCCGTATCGGCCGGCCCGTAGTCACTCGCTATACCGACTGAGCTACCGGGCCCATCTGCTTTCTAATATAAAATCTAATACTTCATAAGGCGTTCGCACAAATTACGTCAAAATTCGAACGTAATTTTATTTCATTATAGATTTCTTTACTGTTTTACTTTCTGTTACATCGTTAAAGATTTCCTTTTGGAGGTAACTTAACATGGGTTATTATTCTATGTTCTCCAAATCACGTTTTTCGGTAAGGGCATTTGTCAGTTTCAGGATATTTTGCTGTACATTTTCAAATAAAAAGTAAAGAAACCTCGCACCAACCCAAGTAAGCTAGAAGTGAAAGCTCTGGAAGTTGATTCGTAATAAGAGAACCGCTCTGCCAAAGTCCTCCATTAGACATGATTCCGAACCAGTCCCAGCGACCTGATGTCTCTTTGCATAGAGTAAAATTATTGTAATTTGTGTAAAATGACCAAACTATAAGGAGGATATGCATGTTATTATTCTATACACAAGTAATACCAAGGCTTCCTGAGCAACATACTTTAAAAATGTACCACATCAGATTTATATATTTTTTACTTTCAAATTTGAATGCGGTAAAGGACCCTTTGAAAGTGCTAATAATTATTTAAAACGGGATACACCATGAACATTTCGGATAATTTATTTAATTCTGCATGTGTTTGCAGAATTAATTTGACATTGGGCCTGACATAGTTAAAATGTTCAAAGAGAAGTAAAACACGAAGCTCTGGCTCTGGATAAATTGCAGCAGCGCGCATTGCAGAACACTGCCGTACTTTTAAGCATTACAGCAAGACATTTCTGTACGAACATTTGAAGACACCGCGGGTTTATTTCACCTTAATAAAGTTGTTAGACATTTCTTTGAGTTGTATTGATAATTGTAGTAAATGACAGACTTGATGTTGGGTTTGGTAGCTGCGAGAATAAACTGACATTTAGCAGAGATCGAGGGCTCTAAAATGAAACCATGTCTTAAGGCATTATCCTACCATTCTTCTAAACTTGCTCACAAACATGTGCAACTGTACCAATCGCATGATTCTTCCATCTTAGGTCCAAACTTTGTGTTTAAGGTAAAGTAGATGAGGTGAGTGATTTAGGATAAGACAGTCGAAGAATATCTCTATTACTCTACCTGATTTAATTTTGAAATTTAGGATAAGAAGTACGTACCTGAGACATAATATTCTCACTTTTGTTGTACGATACTTGTTGCTTTGGATCTACAATATAAAGAATTTTCTACTTTTAAATAAATAGGTTATTGAAACATTTTTGAAAATGCTGTCTTTAAGGTTACAATTTATGTTGAAAATTCAGAAGTGTAATGTCATCCTTCTGTGACAAAATTTGTGTCTGTCATATTGAGTTAATTATTTGGCAGGTCTTAAAATTGAATACTGTTTGGTATGGGGCAAAAGAAACTTTTGTATGACAGAGGAAAGTTCATCGTTCTCTAACATACAGAAGTTCTATGGTAATACACATTTTAATTATTTTTACATTAAGGTCATAACCTAATTAAAGTGTTATTTTATTTAATACATTGGAGCAGTGAGTAATGAATGCCTGTGTTGCAACTGTATTAATAGAATACGAGAGTAAATTGACGGGCGGCCCTCAAATACTATTTATTTAAGCTCCTGAACGTAGCCGTCTCATGTAAATTTAGTCACCCACATAAACTAACAAACGCACATAATTTATATAAAATCACAAATTGTCAATACACATGAAATCTCGTACATGTCGCACAAGTAAATCGATATCTTCAGGGATATATTAATAAAAATGTTTATAAAATTATTACATCTAATTTACATAAAAATTGTTAAAAATACAAGGTGGATGTAAATTGGATGAATTAATTTTATATCCCTTCGTATTAATGTCTCTCTGAGGAAGGTGATTTATCGTTGAAACATACAGGAGAGTTCAAATGTGCAGGTAATTTGTGATTTTATATAAATTGTGTGCATTTGTTGGTGTATGTGGGTGATTATAGTCAGAATGCAAGGAACGAATAATATTAAATAGATAAATTAGATTCATTAGTAACTTAACCCTTTCATCTTAACCTTTTGACGCCTAATGTCAACTATAGTGGTCGTTCCGCACCGCTAACCTCTAAAGTTGCATTTTATATATATGTATTCAACAAATATAGGTACTGAATATTTTAAGCATGGTGTATACTCTCCTTTTTTTTTCTCTTCAAAATGCAGTTTGTTTCATAATTCTAACGTATTTGGTTCCTGTGTTATTCACATTTTATATACAGGATATGCTAAAATTAAAAAAATAATTCCGGCGCCAAAAGGTTAATTAGATGCGATATATATATTTTTAGTCATAATTTAAAGAAATATGCCTTTTGCCCTCACCGCGTAATTAAATGCCTAATATTTTCTGAAATAACCAAAATGTTAGCCGAAATATCTTCAGAGGGTTAGTTGTTCTAGATTTTGTTCTGAACTTGATGCTTTAAACACATACGAAAAATCCTGTGCACTCTGTACGTGCTTCTGTTAAATAAATTCATCCTCTATAATTCGGTGTGATATTTCGGAAGTGATAGGTCCGAAGTGGCACTAGACCTCGTTTTATGTCGTATTCAGTTCTGTAAAATTCATGGGAATTCTGGGTTCTTGAGTGGTTCTGTAGATACCATATATTTTTTCTCTTTCGGTGATTTTGGGGCAATAAAATAAAAGGAGGAGGACAGAAAGCGTAGCATATCCGGGGGGAGACCTGCAGAACAGATTTTGGTCAAAAGTCCTTAAGAAATGAAAATTAAAGGGTTGAAATAAATCATGGGAGAGTACTAAAAAAATCTTGGGGATATATTTTCCAGAAGGGATTGAAATTACTCAAAATTCTGACCTTCCATCGCCTGGTCATTGTGTATATGATAACGAAGACGAGGAATCCATATCAATTATAAATTTCTGGATTATGTAATTAAGTAAAAAATTATTTAAAGACAAATGTAAACCGTCAAGGTAAAATCCCAGATTATGATTATACAATATTTATTCGTAGTTCACAATATCTATATGATAAACATATAATTTTCCTACGTCACATAATTATTTAAATTCAAAAATCCATAAGTGCACGTAAAACTGTTCGTACAAAAGTTGCCTCTGGTATGTTCGCATTTAGATTTTGGTGCTAAACGCTCAGGAAAGTTATCTGTACTAACTTGTTGCTGTGACTATTTTTCTCACCTTTTGATTTATATATATTTATGGTCCGTACTTATTCACGTGTAAGTAGGACCTCTTTTAATGGATGCTTTATTTATTTTTTAAACCATGTTTTACGTAATTCAGAGTTGCGTCATTACTTCTAAGACATGGCAGTGCATTTCAAAACTTCTTGTTCACGCCACAAAATCATGTGGTTCTTGCGATTCAAATAACACCATTTCCTAGACACCAGGCCAGCAAAAAGCAGTTTTCTTTTGCGTAATGTTAGGAGAGTATTTGGTATAAAATTGAAGAAGGAATTTCTTAGCTTTTTAGAATTGTATTTTATCAAAATAAATTGAACTGTATAAAAAAAGTTTGCATGCTTGATTGCTTTTGGTTATATGACCCACAAAAAGACCCAATATTGGGTTGGGACTCTGGGTTTGTGAGTTTCATATAAACATAATGGCTGGATGGCCGGCAATGATGATTCAGGAAGTACGTGAAAAGAAGCAGTCTTGTTGTAATCGAAATTGCTGTTTTGGCATTTACTGAACAAACCGAAAAACACCGCTAAATGTTTCAGTCAGGATTGTCCTTGTCCTTGCCGAGGCTTGAACTAATCATCGCTCGAATACGAGTCAGAAGGGTTAAAGCTTTGACATATTGCGTATTTATTTTCTTGTGAACCACTTCAGTTTTCTGACAGTGTTCTTGGTCTGCGAATTTGGTATCAGATTCTCTCAAGGTTTCATCGCAAACTCTTAGATTGCTAACCCATTAGTGCTCAATGTATATTTATATACGCATCACAGGCTTCAAATTACAGATTCTCTGCTCATTTTCTTATACTAGTGTTTATGTTTATTGTACTATTATCAGAAGAAGCTGCAGTTGGGTCGTTGAACTTCACTTGTACTGGATAAACTCGGTCTTTTTTGTTTGTAGGATGTGAATTTAAATTTTTGTTTGTAGGAGCTTCAGGTTTAAACGAAATACGCTATATATATATATATATATATATGTGTGTGTGTGTGTGTGTGTGTGTGCGTGCTTGTGTGTGTAATTAAAGCAAAATTTAAAACAAATCTGTTAGGAACAACAGTGTGTCTGTGTAGTGTAACTTACGGCGATAAAGTAATCTGAATATATGTGGACAAAAAAGTTTACAATTTGATTTCATAACCTTAGATCTGATTTGTGCATGCACCTTTACAAGAACGTAAAGGAGAATTCAGTGTCTGCTTAACCTCGCTCTTCCGTTTAATACAGACTGCCCTTGCTCTTGATTTCAAGATATACACACGCCTTCATTCTTTGCAGCTGAGTGTAACTTGAAGTGTTGCATCTGGTAGCACAGCTGATCATGTGGAAATGGTGAGATTTAGGATGCATATAAATAAAAGAAATCCATTATAGAGATTATGGGGTTTTAACCCATAACTAACCTGGCTAAGATACTATACTGAAAGAATTTTCGTGTTCGTGTGACCTGATATATTTTATTTCATTCTGTACCTGACAAAATCTATATAAAAAACATTACAAAACATCCCAGTCTTTGATTCGTTCTGTAAAATATTAAAAATACCACCAACTTCTGCTCATTATTATGGTGTAGTTGTAATAATAAACACTTGAAATTTCAGCGAAAATATTTAACATTCCTTAGGGATTCCATAGACAATTTTGTCGATCTATTTTATACATTATTGCCCTTGAAGGACCTTGTGATATGAATCACAGTTTCAATGAATATGCGTGAATCTTACTTATAGATGGAAATTGTTAAATTTTCACACTGAAATTTGTGACGGACTGTGGTTTGTCTTACCTGTAATGCAGTTAGCTTTGCGACGGTAAGTTTTTACTTTAGGAAGTAGCACGCGTAACAGAGGGGCATAAAATAGAACAAATATTTCATTTGAGAGATAATAATTGTACTGATTTTGGTTTTAATTTTCAAAATTCGCAATACGTTTCACTTTAACAATTAGACACAATTTACTGTATATTATCTAACGATGCACAGTTGTATTTTTCCTGACGATATCATCAACAGAAAGGAAAATAAATTGAGTATCCTTAATTTTGTCTCTTCTGAATTGGCATGGACTGTAAGTGGAAGGTCGTTGTGTTCCACTGTCCAAGCTCTAGTTCCCCGCACACGCGCACGGGATCAATACCCCCCGAAACCCAGAAGGGGAAGTATGCACTGCAGATATACTAGTTCAAGCATTGCCAACACTATCTATAATACACTAGATGGCAATCTGTCCAGCACTCCTATACAAATATGTAAAGTTCTCATAATACTATAATATGCCATACTAAATTAATCATAACTGCTTTTGTTGTTGCACCTGTTTATTAACGTTCCTAACATTTGCCACTAGACCATGTCTGTCTGAATGTCTGTCTGTCTGTTTGTCATCATTTCGGAGGCTCGGGTTCTATCCTAATCCAATCTGTATGGGATTTTTGGCATATATATTGTCAGTGGTTGTGGCTTTGGAGCTTTTCTTTCAGTATTCCTACTTTTATTTTTCAGTATCATCCCCTCATTGTCTCATTAACATATTTCATTCATCTGCCATTAACGCTGATATTACTACAAATGACAACGTCGTTAAATAAAACACTTCTCTATGCTTTTTTATCGTCACGCAAATTTATGCCTTCTATTGTAATAAAAATTGCTCTTGAACGTACTTTTAAACACTGAACTCGAAGGCGGAAGTAGTCCTGTAAGGACATTGTTTACTTCTTAAAATATATCGGACCAGTGACGGGTTAAGTTCGACAGCGCTTTTCACTGTACTAGGTCCAATGTCGACCTCAAATTGACACGTTATGTTAACAGTGTTTTATGTTGGTGCCCTATGTTCTTTTTATCTAGTGGCTGCTTATGAACTTTGAAGATTAGAGAGTTTTTTGGAAAATTATTACAGTCCACACTGTTTGAATTATCAAGAATAATTTTGACCAGAAATATTTATATAACTTAAGACCCGTTTAGCAACTGTGTAGAATGTGTAATTCTTTACTTTTGAATACACCATGTGGAATGTAAAGTTAATCGCGAGGGATTGGAATCGCATGGAGTAGGTCGACTTTCTTGTATTTTATGTAGTATCCAGTGTCTGAAACTATTCATCGTTCATTCATCTGTCTGCCGTACAACAGGCCCATAACCTCAGTGAAAGCAAGTTCTCCACAGAGGACGATATAGTGTTTTCCTCTTCAATTTCCAATATCCTCTCTTTTCTTTAGTGTCATCCAGGAGCAGCTTATGTCTTCTTCCTCGATTTCTCGCCATCTTCCATCTTCTTTCCATGTTTCCTTTAATAACGTATCTTAGAATGCAGTTCATATGCTTCTTTTTATTGTTTGTAGAGTATTCCTGTCCTCCTTGTCCCTGTGTGATACTTTTTGATTTCTCAAACTATCGGTCCAAGTGGTTTTCTCTATTCTTTCCAGCACCACATTTCAAAAATTTCCATGCATTTCTGATCTGTTCTCCTAAGTGTCCAAGTTTCAGCGCCATGCACAGCTAAGCTACAAATGTACCGTTTCACTACTTTTTCCTCAGGTTGAAGTTCAGTTTGCTGTGAAAGAATTCTCCTTCTTGTCGAGTGCTATTTTTTCCATGCCAATCCTGGATGTAATTTCACGTGTACATCTTGCAACATTCGTTATTATGCTACCCAAATATGTGAAATATTCCACATTCTCCTGTTGTTTTTATCTGTAATAATCTGCATTGTGATGGTTACCTTGAGATTCCCATTACTTTAATTTATTCCTCGTTCACTTCCATTCCGCAGCATTTTCCAGTTTTAATTAGCCTATCTAAAATGTCCTATAGCGCCGTTTCTTCTTTAGCCAGTAAGACAAGTTTATCTGCCTATTTCACAGCACAAATTACTTGTCATCCTATTTTGAAGCTTCCCAACCTTCCAAGATCTTCCGATCTCCCATGGTATGGTATTAACCGTACAAGTTGAATAGAATCGGTAACAAACCGCATCCTTGTCTAACTCCTTTTCCAATCTTCACCCTTCTTATCTCTCCTTTGTCCAGTCTTAGTTTAACAATCTGATCCGTGTAGGCACACAGCTTGCCATTCAATCTTCGCACGCGTTAGTCAATACCAATTCCATGTAGGATCTGCATTAGTTTGGTCCAGTTTGCACAGTCATATGCCTTATGTCAGTTTATGAAAGAAGCACACAATTCATCTATGTCCATAGGTCTTTCTGATATTTTACTCAGCACCCCAGTTCAACTCTAGTTCCTTTTCCTCTGCTAAATCCAAACTGATCTTCTCTAAATATGTCCCCATTTTTTTTCAGTCCTTTTTCTAAGTATCATCGCTACTAAGTTTGCTGTATGTGTGTTGAGACTGATTGTGCAATAGTCGCTTCACTTTGTAGTTTTTGGTTTTTCCTTGAAAGACAATCATTTTAACTCCAGTGAATTCTTTGCACCACTCGCCGGTTTCATGTATGTTTTTGGTTAGTAGTCATTGGTCTGAGATCATATTCTACCAACGATCTCAGTACATCTCCAGATACATCTTTATCTCCTGTACCCTTCTTACTACTCGTCTCATTGGTAGCTTTTCCCAGTTCACCTTGCAAAATACAAGGGCCCTTTCTCGTCCGCTTCTACGTCCTCTTCGGTTCGGTTTTGTGGTCAATCAGGCTGATCAGACGGATCGTAGATCTCTGTAACATAATTCTCCCAAATTTTCAGTACTTGTTTCTGATGTACTATTATATTCTTCTGATAGTCTTCGATGCCAGTGTTTTGAATCCCACGTTTCTCTTTCCAACCTGGAACTTTTGTCTTCATGTACAATAAATCTTAGTCCTGTACTTTTGACATCTTATGATCTTGTCACACATGCTGTCAATATACTCCTTCATGCCCTTCTCTGTGGCACTTTCTAATTCGTTCCTCAGCCATTTGTATTTCTTTCTTCCTTCCTTCTTCATTTTTGACTTTCTTCCACTTCCCTTGTTCATCCAGTTTGCTTATCATTTCCTATATAAGCCACGACTTCCTTACTCTCCTTTCGACTTTCCCAACCAAATTCCTCATAGTATCTGACACACATATCCAGACTGTAGAGTGTCGTAGTCAGTCAGTAATTAATTGAGGAGAGTCTGGAAGGAAGCAAACTTAATCTCATGGAACTTTCTCTGAGAAAAAAGATTCTTAGGCTCTTAACAATGTGTCCGGGCTGAGCGTAAAGCCGGAAACCTCTCGAATAAAGTTCCGCATCGTTACAGCTAGCCCGGCCTGTTTGGTGCAGTATTGCACGTCCCGATCTACATCGATAATCTCAATTTTTTCGGAGGACTTGAGGTTCGAATAACATTATCTAGCATGCATACGTCCTTGAAACACCATTGCTGCTTATACAGTCAGAAATTAAACAGTATTAAAGTGGGGTGGTCATTAGGAGTGTGACGTCCATACCAGGTTTCATGGAGATGATGTAGTTAATTCAGAGTTATCTGGGGAAATATAAGCGGTTATAAACCATTCGCTTATAAACTGTTAATAGTGGGCTAATATTTTTATGTGGCGCAAGAGTCCAACTCTGGCCTAGGCCGCCTCATTGTTGAGGCTTTTATACCTGGACAGGTACTGTGGAGTATTGCCGAGTGGAAGCAATGGTTGTTGTTACTGGGGTGATAAGTTGTACAGCTGCTGAGAAGAAACAACAGACTTGATTGTGCTGACTCCCTGGAGGCACTGACAGATCTTGTCTGCTTGATCTCCATGTT
>Ga0123354_10016431_pt1 | contig 11598 bp, 7 predicted proteins | sample TergutLab28metaG_2_FD_97872 | JGI IMG/M metagenome (GOLD analysis project Ga0123354, IMG submission 97872) | Labiotermes labralis P4 segment gut microbial communities from Petit-Saut dam, French Guiana - Lab288 P4 | ecosystem: Host-associated > Arthropoda: Insects > Digestive system > Gut ... | reverse complement strand
GTGGTGGTGGTGGTAGTAGTAGTAGTAATAGTAGTAGTAGTAGTAGTAGTAGTAGTGGTAGTAGTAGTAGTGGTGGTGGTGGTAGTAGTAGTAGTAGTAGTAGTAGTGGTGGTGGTGGTAGTAGTAGTAGTAGTAGTAGTGGTGGTGGTGGTGGTGGTGGTGGTAGTAGTAGTAGTAGTGGTGGTGGTAGTAGTGGTGGTGGTGGTGGTGGTAGTAGTAGTAGTAGTAATAGTAGTAGTAGTAGTAGTAGTGGTGGTGGTAGTAGTAGTAGTTGTTGTAGTAGTGGTAGCAGTCTGAAATATGTTCCTCCTCCCGCTGTCCACCTTCCTATTCTTGCTGTTATTCGCCGTGGGTTTTGTCGTGTCCGTTTTCCCAATGTAATTTATTTTCTTCTTGCATTGCTCGACACTGAAGAAGAACGAAGTATCCAATTAATTTCAAAATGTTGGTTAACTATTTACCAGTCTACACGGTGTAACATCCTGGAAGTCTTAAATTATTCATCAACACAGTTTAAAGAACAAAAAATGTCAGAACTCTGAGAGGTACAGTAGAAAATAAAGTGAGTCAAACACAACATATTAGTGTCAGTAAAATTATATTACCTGCATGAAGTCGCTACATATTTCGGCCCCTAATAAGGTCATCTTCAGGCGAGATTAACACAAAATATACAAAGACAGGTAACACTAAAATGAAAGCGGCGTGTGTCTGACACGCGCCAATGGAATTGAAGTTGTGTATTACTTTACTTCCTCGAGTATGTGTATCAGTAATTGACATTAAAACCTTGGTATATTAAGATATTCCTTTAGGCTGAGGATGGTCCATTTACGGGCTGAAAATTGTAGGACAAGTAGTACATTTTTACTTACAATTAAATGTTGTATTTGATTTTGTTACTGTATTGTTACTTTGAGTTGACTCAACCTCCAACAGAAATGAGTACCATGAATATTTCCTGGGGGGTAAAGGTGGCCGGTGCGTACGGCTGACAACCTTACCACCTTCAATGCCGAATGTTTTGAAATCTGGGAGCCTCAACCCTCTGAAACCTTCTGGGCCTGTCCAGGCCTGTAATGGGATTGCTTTACCTTTACCTTACTGTACTGTTACTTAACACAATGAGGAATCTTCTCCGAAGACCTGATCACGTAAGCCTATTCCAGTTCTAACAGGCCGTCCAGTGTCCGTGATATTGGGGCATTCACGAGTTACACAAAGGCAGACAATGGACGTACAAACGTGACATTGAGGAGCGTTCGTGCAACCATTGTTGCAGTGGAAAAGCAATAAGTATTACTTATTGTGTGTGTGTGTGTGCGCGCGCGCGCGCGTCTGTGCACACGTGTGTATGTGCGTGCGTCTGTGTGTGTGCCTGGGTCTGTGTGTGTGTATGCGTGCGTCTGTAGTGTGTGTGTGTGTTCGTGTGTGTGTGTGCGTGAGTCTGTGTGTGTTGCGCGCGCGCGCGCGTGTGTCTGTGTGTGTGCGTGTTTGTGCGTGCGTCTGTGTGTGTGTGTGCTTGTTTGTGCGTGCGTCTGTGTGTGTGCGTCTGTGCGTGCGTGCGTGTTTTGTGTGTGTGTGTGTGCGTCTGTGCGTGTGTGTGTGTGTGTGTGTGTAGCCTTAGTAACCCGGCATGCAATGCGCATGCGCCATATTGTCATTTGTGTCCTCCCCGGCTCTAGAGTATTTTTTCACTTTACCTCATAAACGGCAAGATTTTCGAAAAAAGAAAACGTTACTGAAAACAAAATGTGTATTTTAATTTTCTCTACAACTTACGTTTGAAACATTTCTCATTCTAAAAAGACCTGAACAACATGTGATCAAAATTGTACTTTGGTCTTCATGTAAAGTACACAAATCCTAGTCCTAATGTAACGAACCTTAACTTTTCTCAACAATTATTTTAATATATTAACAAGACAGTAATAATGGGCGCTTTACAGGTCGGTTAACACGCCTTTCCGGCAACATCTGCGCAGCAACTCGCTTGCAATTCCACACATACTGAATGGAAATATAACTGTCCTCAGCGACCGTACAAACAAATGAGACACGCATTTCATTTTTAAACATTTCATCTGTCAGCCTTCCAGCTTTCCATGTGATTTAACAACAGGTTCTTCACCTTATACAGGATAAAATGGTAAAGCCATCCCAGTGCACGCCACGAAGGCGTATAGGGGGAGCAGTGTTGTAACTCCACTTTCTTAACCTCGGCACCAGATGGAGGTTTATACCATGGCCGCTTTACCCTCAGATAAATAACTGCAGTACCCGTTGAAGAGTAGTTTGGGTAGCCCCAAAGTCGGCCTGGACGTTTTAGAAACAACAAAATTCCTCTTCAACCTGTCGGGAAGCGAATCCCGACCCGTCCAGCCCTCTTAAAATGCAATGATCTTCCGTTCTATGAGTTAAAGATGTATTAATCCACATTAATTATGAATCAAAGCAAGACAGACACTCTGATTCTTGTTATAATCACGCTGTTTGTGCCACGACAGGACCGCAGCCTCTTCCGAAGCGAGCTCTCCAGACAGCACGATACGAGCTAGTGCTTCCTCTTTCAGTTTTCAGGATCTTCTTGTTTCCCTAAAGTCACCCAGTAGCTGCTTATATCTTCTTCCTCGTCTTCCCCTCTCATCTACCTTTCTTTCGGTAACGCGTTTTAGAAGGCAGTTCCTAAGCAACATGTGGCCAATCCAGTCACCCTTCCTTCGTTTTATTGTATAATTCTTGTAAGAAAAAAACAAAAGCCACTTATTCTTTGGGTAGTACAGCGAGTTCAGTGGGTAGAAGTTTTTTCCCGAGAAGAATTCAAACCCTGTCGCATAAAATCAAAGTCTGTATGGAGAACCAAGTACGTTGGGTTAGCCCCGATATATTGCGAAGGTGGAACCTATGGACTAATAGAAGTTCTTACTCGTGGAAGGCTTTCAACTATTGATATGCGTTCCCTAGTGAGATACAAACACATTCAGAATTCTGCAGCCAGCCCCTTTATAGCATAGGCATAGAAAATTTTCTTTGCTTGAAAGTTCCCATCTAACAGCGTTGAGCATGACGGCCATTTGTGATGTATAGGTCCACACTACTCACAGCAACCGCCTTACCGTTCTCACAACAGCCCGACACTGACCTCTATCCCGAGCCAGATAAATCCAATCAACCCCCCCCGTCCAGCCTGTTTCTTTAAGACACGTTTGAATTTATGTTCCCACTCAAGCGTGGGTATTCAAAATGGCTGTCTTCACCGCCAAAACTTCGCGTAATTTTATTTTCTCCTGTGAATTTCACAAGCTCCATGCAGTTCACCATCCTTTATTTGGCCACTGACTCTTTCACGAACAGTTCAAACGGTATAAATCTCCACTGTGCTTGTAGTAGGGTGAAAACGACCGCACACATGCTAGAAGCCTAACACCGACATTTCTACTTAATTGTGAATAACTGAACACACAACGCCAAGCAAAACGTATAAATCGCACGACGTGTGAAATATCACAAGATTTTCAAGAAATATACAGGCGAACTCAAACAAGATATACTCCACGTTCCATGAGTATATGCTGCAAGGCAAGGTATGTATTTATGTATGTATTTCAGTATACCTAACATCTTTAAACCCAACCATATGCAAAATGTGACAGCGATCCTTCAGCCCATTCAAAATATCAGGGCAATCCGCTCACTCCTCAACGTGACTGGTTACAAGTTGGGACAGAGGACTTTTATTTCCGGCAGAAGCATCATCAGCACCCCCTGACAGGCTTCGGAGCTCACCCCATCTCCTCCTCAAGGGGTAACGGAAAATTTCCGCCACCGGAGAGCGACACAAACATAAAACTGATTACTCGCCTCCATCCAGCGCCTAATTTAAGGGTGCGCGAGACCCCCCCCCCCCCCTCCCACGCGTCTGTACGTCTTCATGGAACGGTGGTTGGGAGCAGAGACAGCTCTCAGTTTGAGAATGTTAAACATAACGAACTAACTCCATGGAGCAGAGTGCTGCCAAGAATCTAACAGGGCCTCAGCTAGTCAAGAAATTGCCCGCATGTTATGGAACCCAAATGTTCATTACCGCATTCACAAGCTCCCGTCACCTCTCCCTAATACCCTCCGAGAATCTCCATCCCATTTACTGAAGATCTACTTTAATATTATGCTCCCATCTACGCCTCGGCATTCCAAGTAGTCTCTTTCCGTCAGTCTCCCCAACAAAACCCTGTACGCTCGCCTCCTGCCCCCACACGTGCTACATGCCACGACCATCTCTAGAAGGTTAATATGTAACTTAAACAAATCAGGCGCTAGATGCACTCCTCGGTACACGGGTTGTAAATTAGTGGATTTAACCTGTTTGAAACTCTAGCTGGAATATTTACCTTACATTTAAAGGTACTTCTTAGAAAGCCATGATGGATCTGTAATTGCAGTCGATTAAAGTGAATTATGCAAAACCATTTTGAGATCGACATTTAGAACATACGCACAACTTCTCGCTGGCGAAGTGGAAGAGATGTTTATTCTAGGAACTAAATGGGATTATTACTTAGAGAATGTTAATTAAGGGTTTCTTTGAGCAAACTGCGGCATTTTGCTTGTATCCAGTCAAACCTCTGAAACAGCCTGTCGGTCGGTTCAGCTCCAGCTATCAATAAGTCCTCGAGCTACCGTACATTAACTGTACATAACTTTCCCAGCGTCACAAACATTTATACGAGGATCACTCCATTGAGTACGGACCTCTCTGAGAAGCTAACTGTGTGTCACTTTGTCAAGAAATTCCCAAACTTTGACGAACCCGAAGGTTCAATACCCTTGTCATTCGCCATATGAAACCAGTACGCATTCTCATATTCTAACACCTGTAAGATCAACTTTAATATTATCCTCCCACGTAAGTCCAGCTCTCCCACATTGTTATGTCCCTTCAGGATTTTACACTAATATTCTGTATTGAATTCTTAAGTATTCTGTGATTTTTGTCAGCAAATTCGAAAGATTGGCCCGCTGTGTTCAATATTTAAAATTCGTATTTCACTGTCATATTTAGCACTGAGCGTATACAGGGTTTTGGTGGGGAAACTTGACGGAAAGAGACCACTTGAGAGAACCAGGCGTAGCTGGGAGGATAATATTAAGATGGATCTTCAGAAAGTGGCATGTGGAAGTTAGGACTGGATCGAGCTGGCTGAGGATAGGGACAGGAGATGGGCACTTGTGAATACGGTAATGAACCTTCGGGTTTCATAAAATGCGGGGAATTTCTTGACTAGCTGAAAACCGGTTAGCTTCTCAAGTAGGACTGTGCTTCATGGAGTGAGTAAGTAAATAAGCAAGAAAGTAAGTATTTAGTACTGACGTTCGGATAAAAACTGACAGCCTGTTTACTAACGATGCCGTTCCAAGTGACGAGTCCAAAAACCGTATCCGAACGCTTATCAGCCCTGATTCGTGATCCGGTGATCCCGGATTCAAATGTCGCCTGGAGACAGGCAGGCTCTTACGACTGCAGTTCTTCGTCGCTTCCTCGCCTGCCCACGCACGTGACGACGTACCACTACAACTTAGGTCACGGTCGCTTTCCAAACCATTAACCATCCTTCCAGCTAGCGCTACAGGACCATAAATCAGTCTCCCAAACTCATATGACCCCTGAAATCGTTGGGACTTCAAACACACACACACACAGGCAGAATTCCAGCAGGGTCAGCAACGTGACGTAGAGAAACGAAGGAAAGTAAACTAATTTAGATATTAAAAATTATCCGCACGTATGATGTTCAAGCATCTGTATTTCGAAGTACAGTAGAACTCTACTTATCCAGAAGCTAGTTATCCGGATCAGCTTGACTCTTCCGGTAAAGATTTTCGTACTGTAATTGTTCGACATCTATACATGGCTTAAACTTTCCCCCCATTTGACAAATACATACAAGGAATTGTGTATTAATATTTTATTTGCACTTAAATAAATATGTCGCCCAAAACAGCCGTTTGTAGACATTTTTTCCCACTTCAGGCTCTCCATGCAGCATATTTTCAAAGAAAAGTCCAATTATCCGGAATTTCTGCATAACCGGATGGCTCGCCGTCCCAATTAATCCGGATAAATGGAATTCTACTGCACATAACTGATCTTCACGCGGTCTACTTTAATATTACTGGACTGGTGACAATAATAATTTACAGCCGAAGTTTGTGTAATGTCAATTGCCAAAAGCGTTATTGCCCGACGACAGACCACAGTGACGCGCAGTGTGGGGCGGTCGCGATAATTACTGGCCGGCCACCGTGTTCGCGGGTTAGAATTCCGTTATACATCTATGTTTGTGCATTCAGCTCCTTGTGTTGACCCGGCAGAGGGTAATATCGATGAACCAATGGTCCATGCAATGAATACTGTACAATATTTACGAAATTACATCAAGGCCTAAGCGCCGTAAATTAACGAAGTGCAAATGTGCGAAATGCTAAATAATTGTGGCGCATTGGCATCCTTTGTTTATTTGTGTGTATCTTGCACAAATTACATCCCCCATTCGAAATAATTGTTGCGCCGAGAGATATTTAGTCAGTAGCACACGAATTAAGCTCCGGAATGCGCTCAGATGTTCATAAGTGGTCACTGAGGTCTATGTAAGGTGGCCAAAAGTCTGACATCAACTGCGAGCGGAATGGGTCTACACATTTCACTTGAAATCCTCAATATCGAATTAAATTTCAATTTAAATCCTTTCATCAGTTCTCAGATTATGAAACGAAATTATCGCCGTAAGTACAGTTTAATTATAATATTAATTTACCACATTATTACGGCAACGTGTTTCGACTAAATATGGTCATCTTCAGGCCAACTAAGACATAAAAATAAACTTATTATAAATATATAAATGTTTATATTTTTATAACTTCGTTTGCCTGAATATTACATTATATTTTTATGTTTTGTTGACCGTGCATCCTTGTATAATCTTGTAAATACAGCGAACTTGGTGCACAATTTTCTTTCGTATGTTTATTTATTTTCTCTACATGTTTCGGGCGACTATGTGCCCATCATCAGGAGAAATAACTGTGTCTATGCGACACTGGTATTTGTCACTCTGTGTGGATGACAGTCTGGTATGCAGGGTGGAATGAAACCTCCCTGCATACCAGACAGTCATCCACACAGAGTGATAAATACCAAGTGTCGCATAGACACTGTTATTTCTCCTGATGATGGGAACATAGTCGCCCGAAACATGTAGAGAAAAGAAATAAACGTACTAAGAAAAATTGTGCGCCAAGTTGGCTTTATTTACAAGATTACAATAATATATTTTGCTATAATAACATTACAAATCAATATCAATAATAAATTGTGTTGAAGGTTAAAAATGACATTCATTGTTATAACACAGTGGAACGTCTAGAAATTAAAAACTTTTCTGTGTTTGCTTCATGCATGCTGAAGGGTAGACATACGGGCAGACAAAATAGTTTAAATATCCGTTCGAAAGAGAAGCGATGAGGCCTAAAAACGAATAAAAAAAAAAGAAGGAAGGATATTATAGTAATTAGAAGATAAAAGTCGTAAGTCTTTAAGAAATGAGGGAAAATGTCAAACAAATTAGCCGCAATCAGCTTGTTACTCCGTTTCCTTAGGTTTCTGAGTCTCCCTTTGATGCGTAAAGTCGGCAAGACAATGGGACTGACTCGGACTGAAGTGTCAAAGGAAACAGCGAATAAAATGAAACCTTCTTAGTGTTTCATTTGTTTCCAACCTGAATTTGTGAGCACCATTTCCCAAAGCAGGAAAAGCAAACTAGACAGAGATGTCGCGCAAGACGTTCGTACCATTACCGCCCCAAGCTTGTGGTTCTGAGGATGTTTAGAAATAGATTTCACCAGTACATCACGTTGCCATAATTACCGTTAAGTCCGGCAGCAAACTTATAAGACATCAGTGTGATTTCAGGCTTCCGCCGCGAAGTGGCTGAGAACAGCGCTCTTCTGGATTATTACGCAGCGAGTAGTGGTAATTGTAATTTCTTACCGATATTTCGGGATAACCTATCCGTCACATCAAAAGGACCGACAAGTTGTCCCGAAACGTCGGTAAGAAATTCGGGATAACCTATTGGTCCCATGAAAAGGACCGACAGGTTTTATATTTGTAGTTCCGTGCATCGTAATTCTAAGTTGAAGAAATCCAACAAGATGCAACAGTATGCAGATATTTATTTACTGCTAAATTATTCTACATGTTTCGGGCGTCTGTCGCGCCCATCATCAGGGGTACATAAAACTGTAGTTGCAGCCTCTGGTACAGATCATAATATCTGGGGAGCAGGCTTCCTCCAACGTGACCAACTGGTCACGTTGGAGGAAGTTTTATGTACCCCTGATGATGGGCGCGACAGACGCCCGAAACATGTAGAATAATTTAGCAGTAAATAAATATCTGCATACTGTTGCACCTTGTTGGATTTCTTCAACCTAGACCGATAGGTTGTCCCGGAAGTCGGTAAGAAATTACCACTGATCCCTGCGTAATAACCCAGAAGAACAGACAAACGGTAATCGCGAACGCTCACAGCACAGCTTCGTAGTTTGCCGTAACCAGCAACGATTGGCATTACAAACTCGTACTTCACTTTCCAGGATTGTTCTTAGAACCCACCAAACATAATGTTCCTCTGCTGCCCATAGAGCTAAATATTGGTTAAAGCACTGTGCTACACGCCGGAATGTCGCCAATGTAACTAATACATTACATTTTCCACGCAAATATATTGCATACACCCAACCTGCTGCACAATTAATTATTGGTCCGACTTGCTTTCCACTCAATGTACCCCAATGTGAAAACCCTCAAAAACAAAGGGAAAAGTTCTACAGCCATATAACTTACACTTTACACTTATGACAGTCCAGACTGAACTTACCAGTTACATGCGAAATGCACACAAACTGACAGCTTCCGTCTGCCAGCGTCTCCGAAAATTACTAATGGAGTTTCGACTGAATACGATTATCCTGTACTATCTCTCTCTTGATTGCAGTTCCGCCTTGACTATCATGCGGTAAAATAAGTGGTACTAATATATATAGTGTATTAATAATTCTTTGAAGTCCATAGCGTGCATATTGAGTGAATTCGTGATTCGATGTACAATAATGGATCAATGAGTAGGCATTCTGTTTAAGCACACTTAAGTAGATTAAATGGCATGCACTCAGCGAAATGGTGATTTGATGCAGAACAGTGGACCAGTGGAGGGGTATTACGTTTAAACCACAGCAAGTCTTGGGGAATCGCTCATTTCCAAGGTCCGCTATTCTGGCAGAGGGGTGAATCTAAGTACATTGTATTAAGATACGAAACCGTACAGTTCGGTTCTGCCCCTTTGTCGCCCCCTGCATGCTATAAACCACACAAATATACAAGTTCATTAATAATGTATATAGAAATTATTTAAATATTTTGGATCAAATTTAACAAATCAAACTTCTATTTCGGAAGAAATTAAGAGCAGATTGAGGTCAGGAAATGCTTGCTGTCATTCGGCACAGAAACTTTTGTCTTCCAGGTTGCTATCCAAAAATTTAAAGATCAAAATATATAGAACTCTAATTTTGCCTGTTGTTTTGTATAGGTGAGAAACTTGGTCGCTGACATTGCGGGAGGAAAGGAAGCTGAGGGTGTTTGAGAACATGGTGTTGAGGAGAATATTTGGACCTAGGAGGGATGAGGTAACTGGGGAATGGAGGAGACTGCATAACGAGGAACTAAATGATTTGTACTTCTCACCCAATATTGTGCGGGTGATAAAATCGAGAAGAATGAGATGGGCTGGGCATGTGGCGCGTATGGGTGAGGAGAGGGGGTGTATAGGGTCTTGCTGGGGAATCCGGAGGGAAAGAGACCACTGAGGAGACCTAGGCGTAGATGGGTTAATAATATTAGGATGGATCTTCAGGAGAGGGGATGTGGGTATATGGACTGGATTGGGCTGGCCCAGGATAGGGACAGTTGACGGACGCTTGTGAGTGCGGTAATGAACCTTTGGGTTTCGTGAAATGTGGGGAATTTCTTGACTAGCTGCAAACCGGTTAGCTTCTCAAGAAGGACTCTGCACCATGGAGTAAGTAAGTAAGTAAGTATAGAAATTATACATGGGGAAAAACTGAGTGTATGGTTATCTCAGTAAATTGTAAATACATCTGTAAAAGGGGTTTTCTTCTACATTTACACCCAGCACTTCAAGAAATAAAAGGGCAACGTTTAATGTGTGCAGTGCACAAGCAACGTAAACCGTTTAGTAACAATACATTGCTACTAAAATATATGAAGTTCAGAAAGTTATGGACAGAAGGGTTTCGGACAGCACTTGTGCCCTGTTCGACTACACCGAGTACATATACTGGGTTATTATTTTATCTGACAATCTACATCCCTCAGACCGTTTGGAGTGACGGCAAGCAAAACAGCGTTTGCCGAAATTCAAGTTTGCCGTGAAGTCGGGGTCGTCGAGTTTCAGTTCAATTTGCTGCAGTTAACGCCAGGTGTAACTCACTATATTTAAATAGAAGGATGAAAATATTTAGTTTCGGGTCGCAGACACGCGTCATTTCTAATTAGCGCCTTATTCTTTGCACCTGGAAGTTGTGTAAGTTAAGGGAGGCGACGGGAAATAACAAGCCACACTTAACATAAAAACATGATCCTGTATATTCTTGGTAAAATTTGGTTTGCACGTGTGTCAATATCGTACAGATTCGTTTCGCGAAGTTTAAAAACGTAATGTTAAAGTAAAGGTAAAGTTCACCCTAGAAGAGGCCACGGAAGCCCAGAGGGGGAATAGAGGTTTAGCTCTACTCTTTCTTTAACTTCGGCGCTAGATAGGGTGGGTGGTCATCGCAACGCCCCGGCTGTTTTACCCCCGGGAAAGAGACCCGGTGCCCATCGTATGGGAGGCTGAGTGGGCCACAGGGACGGTCTGGACGGTTTCGGAAAATTTCGCCCCCACCGCGCTTCGATCCCCGGAGCGCCCAGCCCGTAGCGAGTCGCTATACCGACTACGATATCCCGTCCCCAGTTTAAAAAGTATATATTTTAAAATTCCACAAGCAGGTAAATGGCACTAAGAGCTGCAGCCTAAAAAGTGCAGGAGAAGTTGCTACTTCCAGGCATGATGCGCCTGGAGAACTTGCTGCGAAATGCAGGACTTCCCTTGGTTGTATGGCTCGCAGTATTGTCTTATTAAGAGTACGGCATTAATAGACAATCTGCGCATTGTGCTGCCTCAGACACAAGTGTCAGGTACGGAAAAGTCGCCTGATATTACACACATACTTCATTTTCAATCCTAATCTTCGGGACACACATTTGTCGCTGTTACTTCCTCAAAAGTTGTAACATTTTGAAGACTGCATGTACCATGGAAGCAATGAGGGTAGTTTAACCGTGCATCTTCCTCGTGAAATAATGTGAAATGCCAGCTTGATGCAACAAGGTAATTTTATTGACGTATTCTTAGCTCGACATGTTTCGGGCGCATACGCCCATCATCAGGAGCATTAGACGTTCCGTTGCAAGATATG
>Ga0123354_10016430_pt1 | contig 11598 bp, 4 predicted proteins | sample TergutLab28metaG_2_FD_97872 | JGI IMG/M metagenome (GOLD analysis project Ga0123354, IMG submission 97872) | Labiotermes labralis P4 segment gut microbial communities from Petit-Saut dam, French Guiana - Lab288 P4 | ecosystem: Host-associated > Arthropoda: Insects > Digestive system > Gut ... | reverse complement strand
TACGCCACGAACTTCTCGGTGCTGGCCGTGCTTATGGAGACATTAATCGGCTGGAAGGCCTTTGTGGCGGCGGTCGTTGGCGGCATCGGCGAGATACGGGGCGCCCTGGTCGGCGGGCTTCTTCTGGGATTTCTGGAGGTGGCCGTGGCCGCGGCGTTCAGTTCCCGGCTTCGCGACCTCATCACGTTCACGATTCTCCTGTGCATCCTGACCTGGAAACCGACCGGGCTTTTCGGCAAGCCCAGAACCACGAAGATCTAGCCATGGGAAAACGCCTCACCGTGCCCGCCCTCTTGTGCGCCCTGCTTGTTCTCATGGCCGGGGCGTCCGGGCTTGGCCTGGTGAACCAGTATATCGTCTCGCTTCTGTGCACGATGGGCATCTACATCATCTTGTCCGCGAGCCTTAACCTGGTGAACGGCTACATGGGCGAGTTTTCCTGCGGCCACGCCGGGTTTATGGCCGTGGGCGCGTATGTCGCCTCCATTGCCGGGGTGTTTTTGTTCGTGCCGCATAAAGTTTTCGGCCAGCCCTGGCTTCTCATCGACGCGACGCCCGCGAATACGCTCTGGGCCTTTCCGCTGGTTTTGGCGCTCGGCTTCGCCGCGGCGGCCGTGGTCGGGCTTGTGGTGGCCATCCCCTCGTTCAAGACGCGCGGCGACTATCTGGCGGTCATCACCCTGGCCGCCGCCTACATGATAAAAAGCGCCATCGAGAATATCGACGCTGTGGGCGGCCCCAACGGCTTCATGGGCATGAGCAAGGTCGTTCAAGGCATGGATTCCGTAGTTTCCATCCCCATACCCCAGGCGCTCCAGTCGTTCGCCGCCTCCGTGTCCGGGCAGTCCCTGGAGTCCGTGCCCAAGGCCCTGCATCTGCCCTGGATGCTGATCTGGGTCTTCATCGGCGTGGTCTTTACCATCTTTATCCTGCGCCGCTTCGTCTATTCCACGTTCGGCAAGGGGATCATGGCCATCCACCAGGACGAGGTAGCCGCCGAGATCATGAGCGTCAACACCAACAAGATGAAGATGATCGCCTTCATGCTCTCGTCGGGCCTGGCGGGCGTGGCGGGCGGGCTTTTCGCCTACCAGAACACCTTCATAAATCCCGGTTCCTTCAACATTCTGATCTCCACCGAATGTCTGGTGATGGTCTATCTGGGCGGCATGGGGTCTTTGACCGGCTCGGTGATCTCGGCCGTGGCGTTCGTCATCCTGCGGGAGTTTTTGAACCCCCTGGGGCAGCTTAAGTGGGTGGTCATTCCGCTTTTGCTTATTCTGCTCATGCAGTTTCGGCCCGAGGGCATCATGGGCAACCGGGAACTCCCGGACTTTTTTCCCAAGTTGAAGCGTCTCTACAGGTTTAAGTAATCATGGCCCTGCTCGAAATAAAAGACCTCACCCAGCGCTTCGGCGGGCTTGTCGCCGTGAGCGACTTCTCCGTCTCCCTGGAGAACCGGGATCTGCACGCCATCATAGGCCCCAACGGCGCGGGCAAGACCACCGTCTTCAACGTGGTCAGCGGATTTTACCAGCCGACCCAGGGGTCCATCACCATAAACGGGGTCAACACCAAGGGCATGAAGCCCCATCAGGTGACGAGCCTGGGCGTTGCGCGCACGTTTCAGAACATCCGCCTCTGGAACACCATGACGGTTTTGGACAACATCCGGGTCAGCCAGCATTACCGCCTGGGCTATTCGCTCATGGATTCGCTTATGCGAACGAAGCGCTACGCCGACCGCGAGGCCTCCATCGAGCGTACCGCCATGGAGCTTCTCGATTTCATGGGCATGAAGGAACTGGCCCACGAATACCCGCCCAACCTCCCCTACGGCGTCCAGCGCAAGGTGGAGATCGCGCGGGCGCTTTCCACCAAGCCCAAGCTCCTGCTTCTGGACGAACCGGCGGCCGGGCTTCCCTCCACGGACGTGGTGGAACTCATCAAGCTGATCGAGTGGATACATAAAGAATTCGACCTGGCCATCTGGATGATCGAACACCAGATGACCGTCGTTATGAGCCTGTGCCAATGGATCAAGGTCATCGACTTCGGCGCGGGCATAGCCGAGGGCACGCCAGAGGACATCCGCAACAATCCCACGGTCATAAAGGCCTATCTGGGAGACGAGGCCATCTAAATGCTCACAGTCTCCAATTTGAAGGTCAAATACGGCAATATCGAGGCCTTGCACGGGTTGAGCTTCACCGTCGAAAAGGGCGAGATCGTGACGCTCATTGGCGCCAACGGCGCGGGCAAGACCACCACCCTTCTCTCTTTGGCGCGCATGGGGCCGCCCGAAGGCCCCAAAGTGTTCGACGGCGACGTACTGGTGAACGGCCGCAGCATACTGCACGTGCCGCCGCATCTCGTGGTGGCGGACCTGCACATGGTCCTGGTCCCGGAGGGACGCCACATCTTCGGCAACCTCTCGGTTCTGGACAACTTGGATCTGGCCACCTACGCCCGCAAGGACAAGGACCGCATAAAGACCAATCTGGATTTGGTTTTCGAGCTTTTCCCCAGGCTCAAGGAACGCGCCAAACAGCGCTCGGAATCGCTCTCCGGCGGCGAACAGCAGATGCTGGCCGTGGGGCGCGCGCTCATGAGCGGCGCGGATTTCATCATGCTGGACGAACCCAGCATGGGATTGGCGCCGCTTCTCATGTACGACATGTTCAGGGCGTTTAAGCGGATGAACCAGCAGGGCATGACAATTCTTTTGGTCGAGCAGAACGCGCGCCTGGCTTTAAACTTCGCCCACCGGGGCTATGTGCTGGATACCGGACGCATCGTAGCGGAAGGATCGTGCGACGAGCTGCGCGACAACCCGGAAGTGAAGAAAGCGTATCTCGGAGGCTAGAACGTTTGGCGGCTCGGCTGCGCTTGGTCAATCCCGACGGGATCGGGTTTTCCGACGATCCCTTACGGGATTGTCTCCCGCACAGCTTCGCCGCCCGCCAACTCCGGCAAGTACGGGACAAAAGCGCTTTACCTTATATAATAGAATATATGCCATGACTCCCTTTCAACCCTTAGCGCGCGCCACGGACGAAGAGTGCGTGAGCCTTGTCGGCATCGCCGGGGCGGGCAAGTCCACCCTGGGCAAGGCACTGGCGCGGCGTTTAGGCTGGGCGCATCTGGATACCGACCGCTTGATCGAGGCCACCATGGGCCATCCGCTCCAGGACATCATGGACGAGCGCGGTCTTGCGGGGTTTCTAGCCGTGGAAGAACACGTGGCGGCCAGCCTTTCGGTCAAGCGCGCGGTCGTGTCCACGGGCGGCAGCATCGTCTATAGCGGCAAGGCCATGGAACGCCTGAAAGCGCTTGGCCCGGTCATTCACCTGCATATTGAGTTGGAGACTTTTCTTTCGCGCGTTAAAGACGCAAGCGGCCGCGCCTTCGTGCGCCCCAACGGACGCTCCCTGGCCGACGTCTATGCCGAGCGCGAACCCCTCTACCTGGTGGCCTGCGACTTTTCCGTCAGCACGGACCAGGCCGGTCTCGACGCCTGCGTGGACGAGTGCGTGAACCGCCTCGCCCCGATGCTTACATAAAGTGTAAGCTCTCTCGTCCGCAACCCTATAAATATTCTACTCGAAAAGACGGGAATTGTCCAGAATTTCAGCTTACGCGCGTATTGTGATTTGCGTCACATATCCATTAAAGAGACTATCTTGAGAGAGGAAAAATTTATTGACATGCTCCACCCCAAACCATAGGCACTACCCCGTGGAAGTAATATAGTATGGATAGTAAAATCTCGAAGAGGACCAAACAGCGCGGCCACGGGCTGTTCGCTGGCATATTGCATATCATTCCAATATCTTCAAAGGAAATACGATGAGAAGAGTATCCCGGTTCCACAATGCGGCGGCATATCTGTTGGCGGCGTTGCTCGTTATGAGCAGCACGACAGGCCTTGCCCAGACCAACACCATTCTGTCGGGGGTGGGCGCCAACACGAGTGGAGCCGTTCTGCCGCCCCCTGTCGGGGGCACTGGCGCCGGCGCCAACGAAACCGTGGTGGGCGCTTACTCTGGAACCGGCGGCAGCAGAGGTTCGCAGGTCACCCTCTTTGGGGCGTATGCCGGGGTGAACGCCACAGGCAACGGCACTATCGCCTTTGGCCCCAACTCCGTCAAAAATGTCGTCGGCGACCAGATTATCGGCATAGGAAGCTTCGCCGCCAACAACGTGATCGGCACGAACAACACGGGCGTCGGAACACGGGCCACTTCCAACGTGACCGGCGTGGGCAACCTAGGCGCCGGAACCGATTCCGGCAGCAATATCACCGGCTCCGAGAATACCGGCGTGGGGTTCGAGTCGGGCAAATTCCTCGGCAACGCCTCGACCACCTCCAGCAACAACTCCGTTCTCGGCGCGGAGGCCGGCAACTACGTCAACGGTTCCGGCAACAGCGCTTTGGGATCGTTCACGGGCAACAACGTCAACGGCAACAACAACACGGCCATGGGAACCCTGGCGGGCCAAAATGTCGTCGGCTCCAACGACATAGCCATAGGGTATTCGGCGGGCAGTGGCCTCACCGCCTCCAACGCGACATCCATCGGCTACGAGGCCCAAGCTTGGAGGGACGACACCGTCGCCATAGGTACCAACGCCAATGCCTCGGACGTCGACACGACAGTGTTGGGGGCTTATGCCAACGCATCAAACACCTCCGCGACAGCGGTGGGGTATAATGCCAACGCATCGGGTAACCAGACCGTAGCGCTGGGGAATTCTGCCAACGCCATGGGCTATGACGGGACGGCGTTAGGGAGTTACTCCAACGCCAGTGGGGACTGGTCTACAGCGTTGGGGTATCGCGCCAACGCATCAAACTCCATCTCGGTGGCGTTGGGGTATAACGCGACCGCATCAGGAGCCTTTGCGGCGGCGCTTGGGGAGAACGCCACCGCCTCGACCCTTCAGGCGACAGCGGTTGGGGCGGCTACCGAGGCCACGGGTAACTACTCCACAGCTTTGGGGAATTTCGTCACTGCGTCGGGTGCCAACGCGACAGGAATAGGGCATAACGCCAACGCCTCAAATGAAAGCGCCATCGCCATTGGCACTGCCGCCAACGCATCGGGCAATCGATCCATCTCGATAGGCTACAGTGATACCGTCACCGGCAATAATTCCGGCGCATTCGGCGATCCAACCTACATTTCAAACGACAGCTCTTACGGCATCGGCAACAATAACGTCATAAACGCCAGCAACGCCTTTATCCTGGGCAACAATGTGACGGTCGGCCCGACGCTGACCGGCGCTGTGGTGCTTGGCGACAACTCCACCGTGCGGGCCGCCAACGTCATGCAGAACCAGACCATTGCCACAAGCAACGGCCCGGTCACCTATACCTTCGCGGGCAACAACACCACGGCTGGCCCTGGCGGCGTGGTGAGCATCGGCGGCGTGGGCACGGAGCGCCAACTCATTAACCTGGCCCCCGGCCAGATCACGAGTACCAGCACCGATGCCATAAACGGCAGCCAGTTGTGGTCCGTGGAGCAAGGGCTCCCCCACTATTTCAGCGTGAACAGCGGCCTGTCCGGAAACTACTTGAACGACGGCGCGACCGGCGCGAACGCCATCGCCATCGGCCCGAACGTCAACGCCTCGGGCAGCACCTCCATAGCGCTGGGGTATAATGACTCAGCCTCGAACATGAACGCGATAGCCTTCGGATTTGCAAACAACGCCACGGGCATAGCCGGGCTGGGGATTGGGGTTTTTACCACCGTATCCGGCAATTACGCGACAGCGATAGGGAACACCGTCAATGCCTCGGGCGACTACTCGACAGCGATTGGCAATGGCGCCACCACACTGAACAACGGCAACGGCGCGATAGCGATAGGCAACGCCACCGCCTCAAACTGGGGGGCGATGGCGGTGGGGAATAACGCCCAGGCCTCGGGCAATACCTCGGCAGCGCTGGGAGTGAGAGCCAATGCCTCGGGCGACTTCTCGATAGCGCTGGGGCTTAGCGCCAACTCCACAGGCGACTACTCGACAGCGGTGGGGCCTGGAGCCAACGCCACAGGCGACTACTCGACAGCGATAGGGCTTAATGCCGGCGCATCGGGCACTAACGCGACAGCGGTGGGACGCGCCTCCAACGCATCGGGCACTAACGCGACAGCGGTGGGACGTTATTCCAGCGCTTTGGGCGATAGTTCGATAGCGGGCGGATATCTCGCCACCGCATCGGGCACCAACGCCACAGCGTTGGGGTATAATGCCGCCGCTTCGACGGACGACACCATCGCCATCGGCACCAATGCCGCCGCGCGGGGTGTCCAATCCATCGCCGTAGGCTACGGCAACAACGTCACCGGCGCGAATTCCGGCGCGTTCGGCGACCCGACCTACATTGACGGCGACAACTCGTACGGCATCGGCAACAACAACGTCATAAACGCCAGCAACGCCTTTGTCCTTGGCAACAACGTGACGATCGGCCCGACGCTGACCGGCGCTGTGGTGCTGGGCGACAACTCCACCGTACGGGCCGCCAATATCACGGCCACCCAAACCATCGCCACAAACAACGGCCCGGTCACCTACACTTTCGCTGGCAGCGACACCACCGCTGGCCCCGGCGGCGTGGTGAGCATAGGCGCCGCAGGCGCGGAGCGCCAACTCATCAACTTGGCCCCCGGCCAGATCACAAGCACCAGCACCGACGCCATAAACGGCAGCCAATTGTGGACCGTGGAGCAAGGGCTTTCGCATTACTTCAGCGTCAACAGCACCCTGTCCGGCAACTTCAACAACGATGGCGCGACCGGCGTAAACGCCATAGCCATTGGCCCGAACGTCACGGCGTCGGGCGAAAACGCCATAGCTATGGGGTGTCTGACCAGCGCATCGGCCCCCTACTCGATAGCGATAGGGTATAACGCCAACGGTGACACCGACTGGCCGGTCGGCGAAGGTTCCGTCGCCATTGGCGAATACACCCAAGCCATGACCGTGGGTTCGATTGCGGTGGGAGCGGGTTCCCAGGCGAACAGCTCTGACGGTACACCCGCGATCGCGGTGGGAGGGATAGCGTGGGGTAACGGCGCGGTTGCGGTGGGGGGCATGGCCGGTAACTACGGGGTCTCGGTGGGATACGAGGCCGGCGAGGGCGGCAACTACGCGCTGGCAAATACTACCGCGGTTGGGTATCAAGCTGGCTACCACTACCTGCAGTCGGACCAGCTTGGCGGGTCGGGGCACCAAGTCTGGAACCTGACCGCCCTGGGGTACCAAGCCGGGTTCATGGGCGGCAACAATTCCGTCTCCGTGGGATATATGGCGGGGATTGACGCAGCTGACAACGCGATAGCCATTGGCTCCACCGCAAACGCTACGGGGAGTGACGCCATAGCCCTCGGCTCTAGCGCCAACGCCTCTCTGGCCAACTCCGTCGCCCTAGGCGGCAGCTCTGTGGCGCGGGCCGGAACGCCCACGCCAAACGTGACTATCGGCGGCACGACCTACAACTTCGCCGGAGCCAGTACGGATACAGGTGCCGTCGTCAGCGTCGGCGACATGGGCACTGAACGCCAGATTCAGAACGTGGCCGCTGGCGAGATCACAAGCTCCAGCACGGACGCCATAAACGGCAGCCAGCTGTTCGCCACCAATCTGGCCATCGCCAACATCACCAGCGCGGGATCGCCGATCCATTTCTTCAGCGTCAACAACACCGACAACACAACCGGCAACTACAACAACGAAGGCGCGACCGGCGTGAACGCCATGGCCATTGGCCCGAACGCCACAGCGTCGGGCGTCTACTCGATAGCGGAAGGCTATTCGGCCAATGCCACGGGCCAGAACTCGACGGCGTTGGGGACAAACGCCAACGCATCGGGCGTCGGCGCGGAGGCGTTAGGGATTGGCACCAACGCATCGGGCAATGTCTCGACAGCGGTGGGGGCTGGCGCCAGCGCAATGGAAGACAGCGCGACGGCGGTGGGAAATGGCGCCAACGCATCAGGCCTTGGTTCGGCAGCGGTGGGGAATGCCGCCAGTGCATCGGGCCTGTACTCGACAGCAGTGGGAATTGGTGCCAGAGTTTCAAACGAATACTCGACGACGGTGGGGGCTTATTCCAACGCATCGGGCATGTACGCGACAGCGGTGGGGACTTTTGCCAACGCGACGGGCGGCAACTCGCTGGCGCTGGGAGATAGCGCCAACGCCTTGTTTGCCGCCGACACAGCGATAGGGCCCCAAGCCAGCGCATCGGGCCAGCAGTCGCTGGCGGTGGGTGATTTGGCCAACGCCACGGGCTTTTCCGCCATGGCGGTCGGACTTCAGGCCAGCGCATCAGGTACCAACGCGGCAGCGATTGGAGATGGCGCAGCCGCTTTGGGCAACAACTCGACAGCGCTGGGGCAGTCCGCCAGCGCTTCCCTGGATAACTCTGTTGCTCTGGGCAACGCCTCCACCGTGCGGGCCGCTAATGTGATGGATAACCAGACCATCGCCACAAACAATGGCCCTGTCACCTACTATTTCGCGGGCAACAACACCACTGCTGGCCCTGGCGGCGTGATCAGCGTGGGCGCTCCCGGCATGGAACGCCAGATCATAAACCTGGCCCCCGGCCAGATCACGAGCACCAGCACCGACGCCATAAACGGCAGCCAATTGTGGACCGTGGAGCAAGGGCTTCCGCACTATTTCAGCGTGAACAGCACCGTTGCCGGCAACTACAACAATGATGGCGCGACCGGTCCGAACGCCATCGCGATCGGCCCGAACGCCACGGCGTCAGGTAATAACTCGACGGCGATGGCGACAAACGCCAACGCATCGGGCGTGAACGCGACAGCGTTGGGGCATTCCGCCACTGCATCGGCCTATGGGACGGCGTTGGGGAGTTCCGCCAACGCATCAGGCCAGTTCTCGACAGCTGTAGGAGGGAGCGTTGCCCTCGGCAGCTATTCGTCAGCGTTTGGATCGGCCTCCAACGCCTCGGGCGAGTTCTCTACAGCGTTTGGGAGCTCCACCTTTGCAAGCGGCAACTATTCGACGGCCTTGGGATTTTGCTCCAATGCCTCGGGCGACGGCGCGATAGCTCTGAGCTACTACTCCACTGCCTCGAACACCAATTCAATAGCAATAGGGGCTTCCGCCAACGCATCGGGCGACTCCTCGACAGCGGTGGGGATTTTCGCCAGCGCCTCAAGCTACGGCGCAACAGCGGCGGGCATTGGCGCCAATGCCTCGGGCGTTTTCGCGCTAGCTCTGGGCCCCTACTCCATTGCCTCGAACACCGATTCAATAGCAATAGGGGATTTCGCCAACGCATCGGGCGACTACTCGCTAGCGTTGGGGGTGTCTTCCACCGCCTCGGGTAGCCAATCCATCGCCATTGGCTATGGAAATACCATCACCGGCAACTATTCCGGCGCCATGGGCGACCCCACCTACATCACTGGCGACAGTTCCTACGGCATCGGCAACAATAACGTCATAAACGCCAGCAGCGCCTTTATCCTGGGCAATAACGTCACCATTCCCACAGGGTTGGACGGCGCGGTCGTGCTTGGCGACAACTCCACCGTGCGCGCCGCCAACGTCATGCAGAACCAGACCATTGCCACAAGCAACGGCCCGGTCACATACAATTTCGCGGGCAACAACACCACGGCTGGCCCCGGCGGCGTGGTGAGCGTTGGCGGTGTAGGCACGGAGCGCCAGATCATAAACCTGGCTCCTGGCCAGATCGCGGCCAACAGCACCGACGCCATAAACGGCAGCCAGTTGTGGTCCGTGGAGCAAGGGCTCCCCCACTATTTCAGCGTGAACAGCGGCCAGCCCGGAAACTATTTGAACGACGGCGCGACCGGCCCGGACGCCATCGCGGTCGGCCCGAACGCCAATGCATCGGGGCGCATCTCGATAGCGATGGGGAATAATACCACAGCCTCGGCCCCCAGCGCGATAGCGATAGGGAGCGATACCTCCACATCGGCCAACGCCGCGATAGCGATAGGGTATAATACCACCGCCTTGAACAACAACGCGATAGCGATAGGGGCCGGCGCCAATGCGTCGAGCAACATCACGGTAGCGCTGGGAACTCTTGCCGTCGCATCGGGCTACGGCGCGACAGCCGTGGGGAACAGCGCCAACGCGACGGGCACCTCCGCGACAGCGGTGGGGGTTCTCGCCAATGCCACGGGCACTTGGTCGAATGCTTTAGGGAATGCCGCCAATGCCACTGGCCCCAGCGCAACAGCGATAGGGACTGTAGCCAACGCACTGAACAACGGCACGACAGCGGTGGGGAATAATGCCAGCGCATCGGGCATGGCCTCGACAGCAGTGGGGGTGAGTGCCAACGCATCGGGCGACTACTCGACAGCGGTGGGGAATAATGCCAGCGCATCGGGCCGCGGTGCGATAGCGATGGGTACCGCCTTTGCCTCAGGCGACTACTCGACAGCGATGGGGATCAGCGCCAACGCCACGACCACTAACACGACAGCGCTGGGGCGTCTTGCCACCGCTTCGGCGACCGACGCCCTCGCCATCGGTACCGGCGCCAACGTATCGGGCGTCCAATCGGTAGCGGAGGGATTCTATGCCTCCGCCTCGGGAGGTAACGCGATAGCGCTGGGAACGTATGCCAACGCCTCTCTGGACAACTCCGTCGCCCTGGGTAACGCATCCGTGGCGCGGGCCGGAACGCCAACGCCCAGCGCCACCATCGGCGGCGTGATATATAACTTCGCGGGCGCGAATACGGATACCGGCGCTGTCGTCAGCGTCGGCGATGTAGGCGCTGAACGCCAGATTCAGAACATTGCCGCTGGCGAAATCACCAGCAGCAGCACGGACGCCATAAACGGCAGCCAATTGTTTGCGACCAACGAGGCCATTGACAGTCTGGCCAACAGCACGAACGCGAGCGCGATTCACTTCTTCAGCGTCAACAACACCGACAGCGGGACGAATAACTGGAACAACGAAGGCGCGACCGCCGCGAACGCCATAGCAATCGGTCCGAACGCCACCGCATCAGGCTTAAATTCGACAGCGATGGGACTACAGGCCAATGCTTCGGCTGCTGACGCCATTGCCATGGGCACCAACGCCAACGCATCAGGAACCGACTCGATAGCGGTGGGAACAAGTGCCAACTCCACGGGCATCTACGCCATCGCCATCGGCAGCAATGCTACCGGATCGGGACAACAGGCGATAGCCGAAGGGTATCTCGCCAACGCCTCAGGCGGCGGGTCAATAGCGCAGGGAGCTTACGTCAACGCCACGGGCGCCAACGCGATAGCTACGGGATTCTATGCCAGCGCTACAGGCGCCAACGCAATAGCGGAAGGAGCTGACGCCAACGCCTCCCTGGATAACTCCGTCGCCCTGGGCAACGCCTCCGTGGCGCGGGCCGGAACGCCCACGCCAAACGCGACCATCGGCGGCGTGACGTATAACTTCGCGGGCGCGAATACGGATACCGGCGCCGTCGTCAGCGTCGGCGACGTGGGCGCTGAGCGCCAGATTCAGAACGTGGCCGCTGGCGAGATCACAAGCTCCAGCACGGACGCCATAAAC
>Ga0123354_10016429_pt1 | contig 11599 bp, 8 predicted proteins | sample TergutLab28metaG_2_FD_97872 | JGI IMG/M metagenome (GOLD analysis project Ga0123354, IMG submission 97872) | Labiotermes labralis P4 segment gut microbial communities from Petit-Saut dam, French Guiana - Lab288 P4 | ecosystem: Host-associated > Arthropoda: Insects > Digestive system > Gut ... | reverse complement strand
TTGGTCATCAAAAAACATTTTGAACACTTTAGCACAATGAGTTTCATTTTGGGCTTCATTTTGAGGCCCATAGTTATCAACAAACTGTTCCCTTTGCCCTACATAGTTCGTCATGTCCTCCCAGGTAAATGTAGCACTCGAAGCAGTAGGCGCACTGGATGCAGTAGCACATTGCACATCGTCACTTTCACTATCACTACATTCCGAAACAGTTACCTCAACTACAGTCAAATCATCGGTCCCATTTGAGTCATCATCGTCACTACAACTACTCTGATCAGAAGCTGTAAGTTCCCCTGGCAAACTTTGTTCAATCTCATCCTCCAACAAACCCTTCCTACTTGACGCCATCATTGCAACAGACTGCAGCTTCAATCGAAATCCAGACCCGAAAACAGCGGTGAAGGAACAAACAGTCTGTTGATATATGAGGGTGATGTTGTACACCATTTCAAAGCTACATAGCTCAGGTATGTGACGATAGCAATAACATTTGTTTCCTGTTTCATTTCACTGTTAGAGGGACGCATAAAACCGTCTGTGAAATTAGGGACTGCAAAAAGAAATCCCAAACTTCGAGAGAGGAGAAAAAAATGAAGAAATAATTTCTAGTAACTGTCTCCCACACCATAAGAGAGCCAGCTCCTTCACGAACAAGCACAAAGCAACCTGCTTACATTTGCTGCCTATGTTGTCGAGATATAGACGAATGAGTGAGAGTGTGCACCATGACATGCAGTGCTCGGCACTCCACGACTGCAAAAAGAAAACCGAAAATTCGAGAGCAGAGAAAAAAATGAAGAAATAATTTCTAGCAACTGTCTCCGACACCTTAAGAGAGCCAGCTCCTTCACGAACAAGCACGAAGCAGCCCAGTTACATTTGCTCCCTATGTTGTCGAGATATAGACGAATGAGTGAGAGCGTGCACCACGACGAGCAGTGCTCGTCATTCCACGACAGGTGATGTTTTCGCTATGATGACCAGTGCTCGTCACTCCACACTGAAGGGTTAAGCAACCTGCAAAATAAAATAACTTTGTATTGTACAGGTTATTTGCAGTTTACATCATTTACTTCTGTGTATAATAAATGCAGTCTTGGTGCTCATAACTTTCATAAATTATGAAAAATATAATATCTCACAAAAGCCAAATTTTCTACAAACTTCTGTTAGTTTGGATAGGCCTTTATTCTTTACAGGTCCCCAGTTTTAGGTTAGAATAAACCTTCTGGTAGCAGTCTGAACTTCACTGGCATCATTACCAACAAGCCACCTGACTAATGATAGAACATGAATTGTAATACTGCTAATACAGAGTCCACCATTGTATATAGTCTTGAGTCATTGTTACCCTCACATCCTACTGATGTGTTCCTTTGATCTACGCTGATGTTGTCCTGTTACCTTCAGTTTGTTATGTGGCTGATTTTCTAAGTGCTTCTCTGTCTATAATTCCGAATTTCTGAGTATGTTGTTTGTCCTTCCCCATTCATACCAAATGTATAGCCCATTTCAGCTCTTGATTTTTCTACCCTGCTGTCAGTATATAACATCCTGAATTTCTCACTTATTTCATTCCCTGTAAGTCCAGGTATTTATAAGATTTTTTTTTAGACACTTATGATTTATGTTCAAAATTGATAATTACACATGTAGAAAAGTAACATGTAACAGATTTAACATCATACTGGCTATTACAGAGTAGCAATGTATTTTAGGACTGCCTCCAAATTACTGTTCATATGAATCAAGAAATTGAAAATTGTATGTTATTTTCAAATGTGTTCAAAGTGACTAGTGGCATGGTGAATACAAATTCACATACCTTATAGATGTTCTTGCAGAAGGTCACAGCATTGCTTTTTAATGTATGGGTGGACTTGCTAATCCAGAAAAAGCCACTTGCGATGGCAGTTTACTGCACCTACCACACTATTCCAGACAGTCACAATGCATTATCATCAAATAATTTCAGTAGTATGTGGACAGTGTGTTGCAGAGATTGGTAATCTTTATGGCCAGTATAGTATTACAAAATATACTAACACACATGTAATGCAGTAGTAGGTGTATGTCCATGTACTTATAGTATGTTGGAAACCAGCATGGCATAGAGACTAGGCTACTGGATAGACATCCAAAGAATCACAGTTTGATTCCCAGCATGGGCAAGAGATTTATTTTTCTCCAAACTATCCAGCCCTGCTCAGGGACCCACTCACTCCGATGGTGTTCTGAAGTTGAGTTTGAGTGGAACTGTACCTCATCTCATCCATGTGCCTTAGTGGCATGCATGGGAACAACTTTACCATCACCTTTTATATTTGTGTATGTTAAAACTGTATTTAAATAGTGTGTCTAATGTATGATGTCATAAATATAAATTATAAAAAACTGGATTGTCCAGGATTATGCCAGTTGAGTAATTGCAATATTGTGTGGGAAGTACTATATTTGTTAAAATTATTTTGACACTGATATAGCAGGATATCTTGTGGAGCAGAAATGGAGGTAACAAGGCTTATATATAGTGTGTGTGTTTGAGTAGATTAGGAATGTTGATTTTTGTGTGGGATGAATAATGAGGTAATGTGTGGTGTCTGGTACTGCAGTTGAAGTAGACAGTTCCCATAAAGTAAGGGACACACTTTTTCAAGTAACTGCTATGTACGATGTTTATAAAATTCCAGTAAATATTTCTTTAAGTGTCTGCACTACCACATTGTGTTCAGGTGCTTGGCGGTTTCTTTGGACATCATCAGTTTTGTAAAGGGATATGTTAGATGCATATCATTATGGTGTGTTAGTGTAAGTGACAATATGGGAGGAAGCTTGTTTGTATTGTAAGCTCTTTATTATAGGCCATGTTGAACAGGAATGGAAAACTTAAGCTGCTATATATAACACCTGAAAAGCTGGCAAAAAGTAAGAATTTCATGACAAAGGTGCAGAAGATGTATGGACTTGGCCGTCTGTCTCTGATAGCTATCGATGAAGTCCATTGTTGTTCCCAGTGGGGTCATGATTTTCGCCCAGGTTTGTAATTTGTAAAGTTTGTTTGTGCATTTCTGAAAGGTTTACATTTAAGAACTGTCCTGAATCTTATATTCTGTTCTAAATTTTCACCACTGAGATATTTGAAATGCATATTTCTCAAATTTTAAGGAGGTAATCAAAATTTAAGCTGTCACTTTCACTCCATGGAACTGAGTGGTTTAGAAGCTGACAGTCAGTGGAGCTGATCATGAAATTTTCTGCACATTTTGGGATCTTGAGTTTATTTATCATGTTAGCAAGAGTCTGTTACTGGACGCTGTCCTAAGCCAGATGAAACCATTGCACAGTCAATTTCCATAAGCGTCATTTTAATATTAGCCACCCATTTGTATGTACATTTACAGAGAAATTACCAGCATAACTGTTATTGTTGTGGAGACCTTGTGCATGCAATTAAATTGCCTCATCATCCATTTTCCATTATTACCTTACCTAGCGATATAATTTGGCTGTTTAGCATGCTGTACTTAATATCAGATTTTGAAGGTGTACAGGTACTAGACATTTTGGGCCCTGCTGTTCAAATCTCTTTATTTTATTGACTGTGACTTTCAGTTCATTTTAAAATGCAGACACTGCAGAGTGAGAAACTTATATACATTATGTTGCATTGAACATTTTCAGGGTTTAATTTTTAATAGGCCTGTAAACCAGGTATTTATGAATCTGTATGCAATGTTGTGTGGTGTAACCTTACTGTAACAAATGTGTGTATATATTGTGAAAATGCTTGTTGTAACAATGACTCATAATAGATGAAAATTATGAAATATGTAATTCAAGGCCCTCAAAATTTCTGTTTATATCTGTTACAGAACAAGTTTTAAAAAGCATAATGTTAATATGACAGTATTTACTTCCTAAGTGCTTGTCACAGGTATGTGAAGGTAAATAAATAATTTGATCTCAATGTTTGAGCATTTTCTCAAGTGACAAGTTCAGAGATGCTCTCACACCCACATAAATTCCTGTACTTGCAAATTACCACTTACTAGGAGTTGTCTTTACCAATGAAGTCACACACATGCAGGGGTGCATATTCTCTCTCTTTCTGTCACACACACACACACACATATTCACTGCATGCCCACAATGACAGGAGTTAAAGTTGAAGTGGTTAACTTTACACTGCTAGCCTCGGTACATCACATGGTCACTGAATTAATGAAGAGTACTACAAATTTAAACCCCCTCCATCTTGGGCTGTAGTTGGAAACTAAACCGTCGTAGGGAAGGGATAAGAAGAATGGTTGGATGAATAGCAAATGAATCAGAATGTGGTGTTACATCTTCCCTGCCCAACCCTTCTTCATATAAACATAAATTTACCATTAAACCTACTTGGATTGTAAGCTCTCAAAGAGTTTTTGTGGTGAAAGGGCTGAGATTCCACTTTCAGGAGATGGAGAAGTTCTTACGAATGGGATGATCTTAGTATTCTGCCATTTTGCAGAACTGCAAACAAGTTGGAAAGTCAATGTGCACCAAGCCCTTGTTTTACACCCTAATTGTGTTCCTGAAAAAGTGGACATAAATAACAAATGATATCCCCATAAGGGGTTAGCATAATAGAACACAGCTAGCCAAAGGGTGGTAAACCAGAAATGGGAGGGAACAAACTGAGAAGTGGTGTAAGTTGACAAGGGGCATTAAAGCAAATAGGCATGAAACAAGGGCCGGGTGTATTTGCAGACCTCTTAATTTATCTGTTGTAGTCTACTAAAAGCATAAAGTTATCTACTAAATATGTGGACTGAAAGAATTCAGCTAGACTTCTGATATACTGCTGAAATTTATCTTTATCATGTTTATTGTGTCCCTTACAGACTACAAGTTCCTTGGTATACTGAAAGGAATGTTTCCTGATGTCCCCATCCTGGGACTTACTGCTACATCCACTTCCAAAATCACAATAGATGTTCAGAAAATGTTGTGCATCCAGGGCTGCCTGGTATTGAAAGCGTCCTTCAATAGACCAAACCTCTACTATGAGGTATGGAATGTTCATAGAAATGAATAAGCAACCAGATTTGAAGACTGATTTATGGTTATAGCTGTATGTATTGTACACCTTATGACTTACTTTCTCTTTCTGTCTCCTAAACCTGTTTCAAAAGGAACATTGGGTATGTTAAATAATGTTAATAAACTGCTAATCACAGTCCAGAGAATTGCTATGAAAGGTTGTAAGTGCTGTTGTTAGCAGAGAATGTTCACATTATATACGTGAAGTTACACTGAAGACGTCTGAATGAGCAGTTTGTTACTGCAACATGTGATGCATCTGATCACTTTAACAGTACATGGTGTTATATGTGTGTCATTGTCAAAAGTAGACACATGGACAGTTGTTGTCATGCTACAGTATTAAATGACATGTATTTTAGCTTTAAATTGATGTTATTATAAGAGTATTTCTGGTAAACTGCATGCAGTTTAGTTGTGCTGGCTGGTGATATTATGTATAAACTGAAGATATCAGTAGCTTATATTTGTTCTGTCCATGTTGTGTCACCAGTGGGGAGCCAACAGACAGGAAGGCCAAGAATAAGTTGCCTGAATGATGTGTGTAATGATATGGTGCTGATGAATGTAAAAAATTAGAAGGAACTGGCACTGAATAGGAAAGTTTGGAATGACCTGGTTGAGAAAGCCAAAACCCATAAAGGGTTGTGAAGTTAATGGAACAAGTATATCATATGAAAATCAGTAGTCTTATTTTTAACCAGTGCAGTACACCATATGCATTAACACATGGTCTTTGTTCTCCTGAAGTTGGGCATGATGATGCCTGAAACATGTTGAGACAGAAGTTGATAGTAAACATCTGATTGTTGCATCTTGTTGGTTTTCTCTCTCTTCACAGTAATCTTATGTTTCATAAATTTTTTATTTGTATTGCAAAAGGTTTCTGAAACTTGCAGAACTACAAATCTAATACCCAAAATTACATCAGTGGTGTCAAGGTTCATTCTACTAGATATGTCACCAGTATCACTGTTGCAACTATCTGTATTTATCAGTTGTTTTACTCTTAGGTCAACCACAGCTTTGTTCTTTTGTCCCTCCCTCCCTCCAGGCATTAAGGGGAGAATGTTTTGTAATTATTTTTGCAAAAATGGAAGGAAATTAATTACTTGGTCACACTACCTTGTGCACAAAATGTAAGTATCATTACGTGGCAAGTTATAATGCTGTTTCACTTATTTTGGTATATTTCAGTGACAATGTTTTTTACTTTGAAATAGGTCAGAAATTGACTACAAAATCCTTTTGGATATCAAAATACAGTACTTAAATTACATATATACCTGTGTTTTTATAATCTTGGTATTGAAACATTTAAAAATGTGTTATAGACACATCTTAGAAATAAACATTTATTCGCAGGTCCGAACAAAGGCATCATCTCAGGAAGAATGTCTCCAAGAACTAGAAGAGTTGTTGAAGACACGTTACAGTGGTCAGTCTGGAATCATATACACGACATCTATAAAAGACTGTGAACAGCTGATGCATGGACTTAGAAACAGACAACTTCAAGTAGGCTGTTATCATTCTAACCTTGATGCAAAATTGCGAAGTAAAGTGCATACCAAATGGCTCAGTGGTAGATATCAGGTAGGGTCATATTATTGCCATATGTTCCCTTCATGCTTTTGTCATGTTTTATATGAGAGATGGCATGAATGGATTATGAGTCCTAGTGGAGATTTTGTCCCTGATTGGTAACATATAATATGAATACAGTATTATATGAATTTTATGATGATAGCAAAATTGAATATATTGACGTATGTACTAGTTTCTTTCTTCCACAGGCTGTGGTTGCTACTATTGCATTTGGTTTGGGCATTGACAAACCCGATGTTCGATTTGTGATTCATCATTCCTTGTCCAAATCAATGGAAAACTTTTATCAGGTAATTCGAAATGATTAACAAGCTGTACATGATCAGTGTCTACACAGCAATAATTTCTTGTTATAAACCTAGGAATACATAAATTAATAATGCCAGTATGTATCAGTTTTACAACTGTATTTGTCCTGATGCTGGTAAAGGTTATCACTGCATGAAGAATAGCCAGATCCTTACTTGTTACAGAGACAGCTGATAAAACTCTTTTGAACATATTGTAAAACAAATTTGGCCTTAAGGAGCCTGTATGACTGTATAATTAAATAATATGGCAGAAGCCAATCATATGAAAGATGAGTATGAAGATGTAGCATGAGTAAAGAAGGAAGTAATATTCTCCCTAGAACATGCTCTGAGGACACACAGGGGGATTAGAGATATGACTGTACTGTTTCTTGAACCTTGGTGCTAGATGGGGTGATCAGTCAACCCCTTGCCCTGGCCACTTTTCCACTAGGAAAGAGCCCCAGTATCCATTGTACAGGAGGCTGGCTGGGCCTCAGGGCTGGTCTGGATAGTTGAGGAAATTCTCAATACTCCACTGGGGTTTGAAACCTGGACCTTCCATAATGAGTCTCTATACCAAAGATGCTCCCCCAGCCACCTAGCACATGAGTTCTAATTTAATTTGAAGTCATTTTAAACACATACCAAGGTAAGTAAAAGTAAGTTGATGCGAAGTACAACCAGATTTGATTTTTGTAATATGTCATGCATAGTTGTGTTTCTTCTTAACTGCAGGAAAGTGGGCGTGCAGGTCGAGACAATAAGCGTGCTGAATGCATCCTGATGTATCGCCTATCTGATGTGTTCAAACTTAGTCCTATGGTGTTCACCCAGCAAACTGGCCTACAAAATTTATACAGCACTGTTGAATACTGTTTGGATGCTTATAGGTATGTTGAGTTTTGCTGTGCATAGTACACTAGGGATACACAAATTTCACAAAAATCTAGGAGCTACCTTAAAATTCTAAGTGTTAGAAAGGCGACATGAAGCAAGTTCCATACTGACAATTCACAAATATTAAGCACCACCATAGAAAATTAACTCACCCAGGACACCTGGCACCTGGAATTTGTGCACACCTGTAGCACACTGTATGTAGTTTATGAAAGGTCTGGTACAGTTTGTTCTGTATCGTTTATGTGCTTCAATTCAACTATAGTATTTAACACTTCTGTATCATTTATTTGTGTATTTATTTGTTCTTTGTTCAACAGCATTTTTAACAGCTGAGATCATATAGTGTGACAAGATAGGATAGTAGGTGCGTAGTGAATTGGACTGAATGTAGAAGGAAGCAGTAATGTCTGAATTTGAGTTGTTATTATTATGGCTTCTCTGTGAGTGGGCCTAGCTGAGGAGAGCTATGAAAATCCTCAGTCATGATAACTGGTCTGTAGCTGAGATTTGTGTTTGTATTTCTGTAATGTCTGTATGTTGATTTTCCTTGTACTGATATTTAACCTTGTCTTTATTTCTCCAAAAATTGTGTTGTTAACACAGTTCATTAGTATGGCACATGTAGTGCTGGTGTGAAATAATAACAGGGTCGTTTGCAACTCAATCCATTTGGGGGATGTAAAGTAAATCAGGAAAGCAATAGAAATTAAGTGTTAAGGCCCTACTCTATATGCTTGGATGTGCACTTGGTGATAAAAGAAGACCATAAAACAGTATTACAAACAGGAGAAACAAAATTTTTCAGAGCAGTAACTGGATGCAAATTATCTAATAGTATAATAATGCTGACATTAAACGCAAATAAAAGCTAGAAGTTTAAAGGAATTGGAGGAAAAACAGAGAAATGGAACACCCATATAGGGCATATGGAGAAAGAGTTAAAGGAATCAGCAATTAAATATGAGCCTCCTTATAAGAAGAGGATGGGGATGACCTGGAAAAAGATCGGTGGGATTAATTGGAGATGCAGCAGGTTACTTGGTACATACAATAAGTGAAGAAGAAGGATTTGGTTGAGCATTATTGCTCAATTCTTGCTGCTCTGAGTTGTTCCAGATACCAGAAAGACACATTCCAGCAAAGTGTAAACTGTTACAGAACTTTCACTCACATTGTATTTTTCATGCTGTGTTTATTTATCCATTAATTTCATTGCAGATGCAGACGTGCTATCATAGCGTCACATTTTGATGAAGCATGGGAAAATCAAGACTGTAATGCAATGTGTGATCACTGCAGCAAACCAAAGGAAAGAAAGGAGATGGTCATTACGTCATTCTGTCAAGTGTTGTATCAGTTAATATCAAATGCTGCCAGAAATGATAAAAAATTGACAGGTAATATGGAGAATGTATTCTTCTTACTGAAAGAGTGATCTTAATAGTATTGCATATATAATTTTGAAGTGTATTAATCTTTGTTAATATAATTAATTTTTTAAAACTGTGTGCTGTTGTATCATTTATTTGTGGTGATACCCTTATTGTGTGCTTGGTCTGATGTTCTTGGAATGATAGATACATTCCATGGAGCCTAGTAAGTAGGATGGAGAAAACTCACACTGTTGTACTTCACATTCAAAAAATATACAGCACTTGTACAGTTTCATAATATAGTTCATGTAGAAAGCACATTACAGAAGGCCTGATCTCATGCATAATTACACTATTAATAAAGCCCTCTTGGTTTTTCAGCATGTTTGCAAATAACTAAAAATAAAGTCCATTCAAAATTATATTAGCCGATAAATATACCAGGGAAACTGGTTTTCGTTACAATACAATACAATACAATATCCTTAATTTTACAAATTTATCTTGTAGTATGTGAATTTAAAATTCATGTAACTTGTGGTTGCAGTTTGTATCCTTTCTGTGTGTATCTTAATACTTCATTGGAACGTTGTGTGTTTTGTGTAAAATTTATTTCTTCCCTCTTTCTTGTCTGTGTTTCTACTTAATGTGGCAGAAAGGTTCTTAAACACTATGCCCTGGAGGAATAAGGAAGGCAAGTAATATATTTCATATAATATTTTGTGACATTTCTCAAATTCGTATGATTTCTTTGAGAGCCTGATGCAATTTTTGGGCATTGTGGTTGCATTCTTTGTAATTTTGTCATGGTTTCTGCATTTGATGAAGTTTCTTTAAGCCTTTGTTTATTTATTTTCTTGAACTCTTCTCATGTCTACAGTTTTGTCCTGGCTTATTTTGAAACTTTTCTTTTAGGTGTGTTTGCAAAATTGCAAAAGGCGACTCTTAGCTTTGTCACATCTGTCCATCTGTTCTCTCTCTCTCTCTCTCTTTCTCAATGCAGGGAACAGCACAGATCCCACTGGATGGATTTTCATTAAATTTGCCACATTGGGATTTTTAAAAAATCTGTTGAGAACATTCCATATTTGATTAAAATCTGACAAGAATAGCAGGCACTCTGCATGAAAACCTATGTACATTTATTATAATGTCTTTCTGAATTCTTCTTAAAATGAGAAATGTTTCAGACAAAAGTTGTAGAGAAAAATCACATTTTGTGTTCAGTAGTACATTTTTTCCCCTGAAAATTATGCCATTTATGAGGTAATGTGAAAAATATGGTAGAGCCATACAGGCCACAGATGTAAATAGAATATGGTGCATAAAAGATATGATTTGCATGCAGGATAGCTAAGGCCGTAACAATTATATGAACACACCCCAATGTTGCATTATATGTCCATTGCCTGTTTTGTTTAACTTTTGTTCCATTTCTTAATTTTGTTTTTCCTACTTTTTCACTTATCCTTCTACATTAGAGGCTTATTTGGATACCATACTGATGTTTGTACCAGTTTTCATGTTTTTATAATCATAAATTTGTGTGGTGTTTCTAATTGTTTTAATTCTGTGTGAGTTCAGCACAGAAGTTGCTTGATGCATGGTATGGGAAGGGAGTTGGAACCTTTCGTGTCAAATCTGTCGCAGTACCTAAATTCTCACGAGAGAAGGGAGAGGCTATTCTTGCCCATCTCCTAATCAATGGATACTTGCAAGAAGACTTCCATTTCACACCATACACTACCATCAGTTACCTGAAGAGAGGTAGGAATACAGATATATCTTGCTTCTATTTTTTCAGTTTCAGTGTTTGAAATGCTTGAAGTTGACACTTATGTTGGGATGTATACCATCTTACAAATTATTTTTTGTAATGTTTCTGATAGTTCATATTATGGTCTTATGGTTCGTGACACTGTGTAGTGAACATGAGTCCTATTTTGCTATGTTTCTGTCAGATGCAACACTCATCATCATCATCATCATCATATCCTGTTATCCCTTTAGGGACATAGGGCGTCAACAAAACGTCGCCGTCTAATCCTGTTTCTAGCCAACTGTTTAACTTCATTCCAACTCTTTCCTTCTCTTAGTGCCTCGTTATGGACTGATCTCCTCCACGTCTGTTTAGGTCTCCCTCTTTTCCGTTGTCCACGTGGGTTCCAGTCCATAACCTCTCTTTCAATAGTATCCTGTCCTTTCCTCAATGTATGCCCTATCCAATTCCATTTCCGTCTCTTGATCTGTGTTGATATCTCGATCTCTTCAGCTCTTCTCCAAAGTTCCTCATTTGAAATCACTTCCGGCCAGTGGATATTCAGAATTCTTCTTAGGCAG
>Ga0123354_10016428_pt1 | contig 11599 bp, 15 predicted proteins | sample TergutLab28metaG_2_FD_97872 | JGI IMG/M metagenome (GOLD analysis project Ga0123354, IMG submission 97872) | Labiotermes labralis P4 segment gut microbial communities from Petit-Saut dam, French Guiana - Lab288 P4 | ecosystem: Host-associated > Arthropoda: Insects > Digestive system > Gut ... | reverse complement strand
TTTGCAGCATGATGTGTTCAGTGCCTTGACTTGAGTCTGTGTTGATTACATTCAAGAGGCAAGCCTGTGAAGATGGGCTAATCTTGCCCTCAGAACATACTGTTGTATTGATAATATTAATTTTAATACATGATGGGAAAACTAAACCAGTTAAATGAATTTAGAGATGTGGTAGCATGTTGCATAGTTGCTTGACGTGTCCATGCATGGCTGCATTTTCTTTCACCATATGAATCCACTCAGAACATGCTTCTGTTTTCTTTGGTAGTTCAGATCTGTCAGCTGCGTTAATCCATATTCAGTGGCTTGTGATTTGTTATGTAGTTTTAAATGTAAATACCCATATGTATTCTGACCCTTTAGTAATTTGCATTCATATATTCAGAGTAATTTCCTATTAAGATGGTCACTAATGCCTTTGACAAGTTTGTCTGTCCACTCAGAATAATTTGCTTTCTACTGGGTGGATTTTTACTGAAATCTGACAAAGATTTTCTAGTGTGGTTCATATGAGACCTGCACCCAAGAGGATACCTTGGTGTTTGCGGACCACGAGTTGAGAAATAGTAACATCACAGCTTCGTACGTGATTGTGTGATTCCGCACTTACATTATGTACTTGCAACACGCAAATGGCACGATGCTTAACGATCTCGTCAACCACGATTAGTAAACTGTGACGTCACCTATATTCAATTTAAGGTTGCTGGCCCTGCTGCTATGCGTTTGTCATTCCGCGCAGTTGGTTGGCCTGAATAGGTTATTGGTTCATGTGTCGCGAGACTAGATGATCTGTGGTCGCCAGCATAGATATAGGTCGCGAGGCTATTATTTTTTTATGTGACGTAACCACTCCACAATTAAACACGTAAGTTGTTTAGATTATCATTCTCGTGATATGATGCAACGTTATGTGTACATTTGTTTGTACGGGAAAAAAGGCTAGGGAGCTAGGTGTAGCCATCTGATGTAGCTGAAGCGTTTTCTCATACCGTGAGAATAGCGTCTTTGGATCCGATTGACTATTATTCAGTTAAATATAAGAATAAGTTACAAGAACCGTATTTGTTGTTGCGACGCGTCTTATGATATTCGAATATGCTGGAATGGTTTTCTAGTTACGCTATCCAAATGTGGTGGGGACGGTGGAACGCGAGATCTAGAAAATAAGCTTACTGAATTGTGTGGAGTCCTTAAAAAGCGAATACTTCTTCACCTAGCCAAAGAAACTTCCTGCATTTTATGTAAATCGAAGGTGTTTACAAGACACAGCACATTGGCACAATGCTGAGCTAAATGAACCCAAGCCACACTCCCCAACCTCTTTAAGATACGGTTTAGTAGTATAATCCCATTTACAGCAAAATCTCCTAACCTCTTTCCGCCAGGTTCCGCTATCAAAATCATGTATGCATTTATATTGTCTCAATTGAGCCACATGCATCATATCTGGGCACCTTTGATATGCTAATATGTGACTGAAAGCCCTTCATTTTGTCATTTTCTCCAGTGTGCTCTTACTTTCATACAGACACAAATATCCAACTCATCTTGGAATCATTTCCATTAATAATTATAATATTAATTTTAGTCTTTGGTAAGTAACGAAGCTGGCAGTTGCTAATATTGTATGGCATCAGTGATAAGCAAATGAATGAATATGGAGCTTTGGTGGAATGATACTGGTAGGGGAAAACCAAGGTACTTGGAGGGAAACCTGTCACACTGCCAGTTTGAAGACCAGAAATATCACATAATTATTCCAAAGGCTTGTTTGTGGCAAATGAATTTTTTACATCGCAGAGTGGATTTTCGCATAATTTTTTAAAGTTCTGTGTGTGTGTATATACACCTACAAAATGTAAACTCTTTGATTGTGTGATGTTATTTACCTAGAATTTGGCACAGTATTCCACTAGAAATGTAGCTATATTTTGAAGGAAAGTGCAGTCCTGATTGCAAGTGTAGAATAACATTTCACATCATTTATTTGTTACTGTTTCCCAAGCCATGCTCTTAATATTTTGTTTGTGGCACTGTACAGGTTTTCGTCAATCCAAGGTCTGAGGGTGGAATGTGTATGGAGCCACAGATGGATCCAGTGGTGCGAGGTCTTCTGGAGGAACTGAAGTGCCCTGTCTGCCGAGATTACATGGTGGCACCGATTGCCATGTGCGTGAGTGGCCATAGCATATGTACCACCTGCAGAAATAAAATGCATAGATGCTCAGTCTGCACAAAAAACTTCTCAAATTCCAGGAATTATGCCCTTGAGAACATAGCTGGTAGGATGATGTATCCGTGTAAATATCAGGAAGAGGGTTGTAGGGAGTCACTTACTTTGCAACAGCGTGCAGCACATCATGCTGAGTGCCCTCATCAGACACACAAGTGCCCATTTTCAATGTTGAATAGAGATCCATGTAGTTGGAAGGGTTCGCCAGCTACACTTGTGAATCACTTAGAGACCAATCACACTGATCTCTCTAATCCTCTTCGAGCAGCGAGGTATAGGACAAGATTATGGGGTATTGAAAATGGCCCTTTTTGGTGTCGAGCAATGTTTGCACTGGATGAAATTTTCTTCTGGTACACTGCACTCAAAGACAGTCATGTGTATAGCAGTGTGTTTTATGTGGGACCAGCAGTCAACGCTTCCTCTTACAAATACAAACTAACAGTTAACAAATCAGATAAATGTGGAACTGTTGTAGGTTGTCATGTGACCTCTTCATATCATAAGAGTATTGATGAAGTGTTCCGAAATTGTGAATGTGTGGTTTTTCATAGAGAATTTGTGAAGAAATGTATGGACACGGACAAATGTATGCTAGTTGAAGTCGAAGTCTTCAGATCTGTGAGCTAATCACGATGTCTGATGCGCCGTAATGTTTGCCACATATTCTTTTTTTCATGTACTGACACTGTTGTGTAGGGATTAGTCTGCTGAGCTTTTTGTGTGTTTGCAAAATCTGGAGATGAATGGGTCAATAAATACCAGCACAGTACACTTATGTGTCATTATGCCTGCTTCATTTGTCTAGCATGTTTCAGCTTATAGAGATTTTCACAGACAAATCTGTTCGAATTTTAATGAATATCATATAGATGAAATAAATAGTATTTGGGTTCAAGCTCTTCCAGTCCCGATGCACCTAGGCCTTAAGATAGGCCCTTTATGCCCCATGTTCTATAAAAAATTTAAAGGAGCCCTGTACCTTTACCAAAGTTCAGATGACCCCTATACTTCGTTTCCTAATATCCTCAGGGTCCAAAAAGAAGGAATCTGGATATGTATGTCTGAGTGACGCTAAGGCCTCACTTAGACTCAAAATCTTAGTGACCTCCAGGTCCAAGAGAGGAACCAAAATATACTTTCTCATTTCTCTCAAAAGTCCCAGAAAATGAACCCCCTTCTGTTTCCCCAACAGGTCCCCTGTAGAGAGGAAGGTCTGTTTACAGGGCATTTTGCATATCTCTCAAAAACCTCATCTTTCAGGTTCCCCAGTAATGGATCCCTCCCCAAGGTACTCTTCATGTAATCCCTCGCAGAGAGATGCCCCACCAATATAGTCCTCCTTCATTCATCCATCAAAGTCCCCAGTATACGAGCCTCCCCACATACCAGGTTCATCTTGGATGGAAAGGGGACCCCATGGGGAGAGATGCCCATATCCAGAGACTTTCTTAGCATATCTTCCAGGGTCCACAACGAAGGAGTCCCCCTCCCCAGGCCGCCTCCACATAGCCTGTGTAGAGAGAGATCCTTCATCCCCAGAGCCCCTTCAACCAGCTCCCAAAGTCCCCGATGTATGCGCCCTCCTCCAGGTTCCCCAAAGGGGGTCCCTATGGAAAGAGATGCCCATCTCCAGAGCCTTTTCTACATATCCTTCATGGTCCCCAGCAAGGGAGCCCTCCCTCTGGGTACCCTTCACAGAGCTCCCACAGGGAGAAACACCCCACCTCCAGAGCCCCTTTCAACCATATTTCAAAGTCCCCAGCAGATGAGCCCACTCCAGGTTGCCCAACTGAGCCCCAAAAAAGCTGCAGAGCTTTCTTTTCATAACTTTCAGGGCCCCTAGCAAAGGAGCCCCCCTCTAGGTTCCCCTAACAGAGCTCCCATTGAGAGAGATGCCCTGGTTTCAGATCCCCCTTACAACTATCTCTCAGAGTTCCCAATGAATAGACCCCCCCTGTGCCCTCCTCCCCATATCCTTCCAGATCCCCAGAAAGGAGCCCCCCCTAACAGAGCTCCCACAGAGAGAGATGCTCCATTTCCAGAGCCCTCCAACTATCTCTTAAAATTCCCAGTCAGCGGACTCCCTAGGTTCCCCCAACGGGCCCCTACAGTGAGAGGCGTTGAGAATTCCTTTCCCTCAAATACCCTGGTAAATGAGCCCCCCATCTACGTTCCCCATCAGCATCCCTATGGAAAAAGAAGCTTCATCTCTAGAGCCAATGGTTTATACATTCATTTATATCTGTCAGGGTCCCCAACAAGGAGCCCCATGTGAATGGAAGGCCTACATACAATGTGGTGTGGATTGGTTCCATAAGGGGGTCGTGTAAGACACTGCAGTCTCTACACCAGTGCCATGCAGCCTTCAGCACGATACCTTCCACCTTGGCTTGGGTAGACCAAAGCCCCATTAGCCAGCCTGTGTCATAGCAACCCTTTTCGGGTTATGCCCTCCACAATTGTTACTGCCTCCCATGTGACCCAGGGTAGAGTAGAGTACGAGTCCATAATACCCTGATGTACCGACGAGGGGTTGGATTTATGGAAGGCAGTATCATATAGGTTGTTTTCATCAACACACACTGCTGTGAACCTGTTACTTCAGGAGTGTGGCAAAGTGGTTGAGTGACTGATCATGCAAGTCCAGCAGATTGTTGGAGTAATTGGGGAGGCATCAGTATGGGAGAGAACACATATCCCAGGACACCAGCATGCAGTGGAATAGCAGACAGGACCGGTAATCATAGGTAAGCATGCAATGTGAAAGATAAGGTGATAGAATGAAATGAGCAGGATGAAGCAAAGAGGGATGGGAGCAGGGGTAGTAAGAGCAGGCAGTGTGAATATGCAGTACACAAAAACGAAAGCGGATTGCTGAACTTATGAAAGATACCTGCAGCATTGTTGCTAATAAGCCTGGTTGTGTGAATGGAATAATGATGACTTTTTTTTTAATGTTCCTCGAAATCAAGCAGGGCGTGGAATTTCTCCAAGACAGTAAGCTGCTGAAGACATGATCCGCGCAAAATGCAGCAAGACCACGAAGGCCTGCAAGTCTGAAGACACTGTGGACAAGTGGTGCTGACAGTTTCACAGGAAGAAGGAGAAGGAAATGTGCAGAGAATCAAAGCACATCAGGTATAACTCTTGGCTGTTACAAATTACAGTAACAGTGTTGGAAATATTGCTTGTCACTTTATATGATGCAGAAGTTATCAGGTAAAGCAATTGGAAAGGAGTACAGGCTGGGGAAACACTGCATGTAGTTGGACACATACCTGTCTAGAAGTTATGATTGAGCATGTGGAATGCTAGTCTGAAGAAATATGAGGCAAAGGTAAATCTGCAGAAATGGACGAGGGTAAATGTAGGAGAGGAAATGCGATACAAGGCACTGTGTGAAAGGACAGTGGGTATTTGGTGAAGTGAAAGAAGGATGCAGGGAAACATTCCTAGTGGCTGTCCTGAATAAATCAGCAGAAATGCTGACTGCAGCAATAAAGGAATGGATCGCCCAAACAGCCATCACTGGCTGTTGGGTGACATACCATTGCCTGGAAGAGGTAGGGTATGAGCACTGACAGTTGCCTAGTAACATTTATTGACAAGGAACCACAAACACCCTGCACTTGATATGGAAGCATGTGAGCCCTCACAACAGGAAGACAGGCTTCATCCTCCACCTTGCTGATTACCTGTGATGGCAGAAATGCAAAATGGACCACATGGATCCATTTACCAGAGTCATGAACACACAGATAGCTGGCACTGACATCAGATGTCTTCAGTGAAAGGTGCGTAAAAGATGGATAGAGATAGCTCATGTTAGTACAGACAGTGCTAGCACGTGATGCCTGACCATTTGCATATCAGTTTCCTGTTAGTGGGTTGCTCTCATGTGCTCAGTCATGATAGGAGTGCACAGGGGGTCAGTAGCGAGCTGTAAGTTGGGTTATTGTGTGGGAGTTTTACTGCTGTTTGCTCAGTTGCTGCTGGTGTTGGGTTTTGTTCAGCCAGCGCAATTTGGAAATTTCTCCTGTTCGGTTCCTGCTGATCAGCAAGGGTCAGCAAGCAGTATGGAGTGGCTCCAGTTAAGAGGCAGTGATAAAGCAGTCCTGCTTATAGTGGACCAGTGCGGCAACACAGCTGTTCCTACCCCCACCACAATACAAAGCATTTAAAGCCAATGCAGCTCCTACCTTGGGATTCTTCACACATGACAAATGAAACACCCCAGCAGAAGAAGATATTTACAGTGAAGCATCGCATATGACGTGAGATGTACATTGACTTCGATTATGGTGCAGTAAACTTCCAACTTCTCTTTGCTGGGTGCATATTGTACACATATTTTCAAATTATTTTCTTGTCATGTTTTTTGCTCCTTTCTTTCTTTCTTTTTATTTTGTTTCTTGACTTAATTAAAGACCATAAATTGCTGTTATTAAAATTTTTCATTCCCCTGGCAACATTTCCATTTTGTTCTCCTATCCTTGGCCCTTTAACATTTGAACATTATTACAAAATGAACCAATCTGATTTTAAAAAATTACCACACTAAAAAACAACATACACAATGAATAATGATAATAATTGCAGAGAAATTTGTAAGGCAGTTACTCTACACCACTGGTAACTGCCGAAGAAAAGACCCAGCTTGGTTACAGTTTGTACATTTTGTGCCAGTCAGTTATGCAAGAGTTAAACTGTTTTTGCAGCATGATGTGTTCAGTGCCTTGACTTGAGTCTGTGTTGATTACATTCAAGAAGCATTCCTGTGAAGATGGGCTGATCTTGCTCCCAGAACATAGTGTTGTATTGATATTATTAATTTTAATACATTACAAGATGGGAAAAGTAAACTAGTTAAATGAATTTAGTGATATGATAGCATGTTGGATGATTACTTGACATGTCCGCATGAGGCTGCGTTTTCCTTTCACCACATGCACCCAGTTGGAATATGCTTCTCTTTTCTTTGCTAATCCAAATTTGTCAGCTGCATTAATCCATATTCAGTGGCTTGTGATTTGTTATGTAGTTTTAAATGTATATACCCATATGTATTCTGACCCTTCAGTTCAGTTCAGTTTATTCAATTCCATCAAATCCACTACAAGTCCAAGAGACCTATTGGATATAGAACTAGTCACAGTACAATATATGTATAGATACTTATATGCATAAATATTCAATGTACAAAGTAACAATTATAATTCAAGCTGGTAATAAAATGACATTAATATATGTTTATTTGATTTATTGATTTAATTGATATTTTTGGTCGATGCGTTTCTACAATTGCATTTGATATGGACCTCGTCATTAAAATATACACGATCATTCTATATTGTATATTGTACATGATAAGAGAATGAAATATAGCTTTTCACAGGAGACAATTCTCAACTGCTTCACATAAAAAATTATATTATATACATAATAGTAAGACATGTGCAAATGCTAGAAATATATCAGCATGCATACAATAAAATTTAAATGGGCTATAGTAATAGTGTGGGGTACAAATTTAAAATGAAATACAAGAGTAGAAAATAGTATAACAAACAATTTTACAAACTGCTTATAAATGCCAAACAGTCTAAAATTACCCATATTGAAATGTCTCTACAAAAATAATATATCCCATCACTAGTAACAGTGGAGTTTAATGGGAACACATCACATTGGTTTAGTGGAATGAGTAAAATGATGTATAATTGGAGTCCAAAACAAAACATTTGATAGAACACAATATAATGCTATGGAAAGAGTGTGATTACAAAACAAAACTACTTGGTAATATATCTAATTATCGTTTCTCTCTTTGGAATGTTGATAATTACCAGTTAGGAGTTTATTTAGTATTGGAAATACTCCAATGAATAGAAGGAGTGTAGGTACAAAAACTTTTTCAATTGTAATTCAAAATACTTAGGGTCATCTGACAGCTGTTTAATATGTGAAAGGAGATTATTGTAGACCCTTACTCCTGAGTGGTAGATTCCCTGTTGATATCCTGTCAGGTTCGATATAGGTTGATGAAGGTTTGTATGCTGTTTAGTTTTAATGTTATGAATCTCTGAATTTACTGTAAATTTGTTTTTGTTTTTATAATAAACATCATAAGGGACAGTATGTATTGAGATATCAAACGTAATATTTTCAATTTCCTAAACAAATTTGTACATGAGACCTCTTTCCTACAGCCCATCAGAATTCTAACTATATTATTTTGCATCCTAAATATTTTTTTACTGTGGGGTGAGGTACCCCAAAATGTTATACCATAATTTATAAGTGAATTCAAATTAGAGTAGTATACTGTTTTCAGCATCTCAAAAGACATGTATGGTTTAATAATTCTCAATGAATAACAGACCACACTTAATTTTGGAAGAATATATTCAATATGGTATTTCCAGTTTATCGTATCATTAATATAGATTCCAAGAAATTTGATGATGGATATTGTTAAGATTTGTTTATCATTGTAAGTAATTTTAATATGAGATTTGGCCTTATTTTTTGTTGTAAATTGTATGTACTAAGTTTTATTAAACGTTATGGAGAGTAAGTTTGTGTTTAAGTATTCAATATGGCGTCAATATCAACAGGTCGCGATAGTTGCTAGTCTGTTTTTAATGATAACTGTAAAGTAATTAGTTCTATTGACAGCTCTTATTGTGAATTATTAACTCTACATAATGAAGTGAAATCTCTGACTGAAATTATAAATATATTGAACAGTTAACTTAAAACAACATACTCAACAATTCTTACTAAGACGTACAGGAAGTCAGCAGGTACTGTGGAATCACTTCTATTTGCCTGTGATAATTGTATGCAACTAGAAGCTAAATTAATCAAAACTCAAGAAGAAATAAACTCACAGAAACAAATCATAAATATACTTAAAAAGCATACATCTGGAAACCGATTTCAACATGATAACCTAAAAATAGTCAACTTATCAATAACTGACAGAGGGATCATTCATCCTCAACGGACAAAGACGACTCCTAATCTACAGAATGCAGCAGTCTCAGTTCAATATACAGTCCCCACTTCAAATCGCTATGCAGCGTTAGACACCATACCAGAACAAATGTCCGAAGTTCTCTACTGGCTCCTCAACACGTCGTTGTATCAAATAAATCCTCCCGGATGATCAAGAACCCAAAATTGCAGACGAAATCCCATCCAATAGTTCAAAATAAAGCAAATCCAGCGAGTCTAGGAATTCATAAGAACTTAAAAGTTCATGTGCCTGACCAGGAATTCTGCAAAATACCTACGATAGTGAATGGAGTTACAGAGTCACCTGACTATAAGAAATGTGATTCATTGTCAAACATAAGTAATCTTACACATAAAATAGTGCTGAGTGGTGATAGTCATATAAAAGGCCTTGCAACGGATCTCCAAACAGTGATGACTAGTGAATATAAACTTTTAAGTGTCGTGAAACCTGGGTCCAATTCTAATATGCTGAGTGAGTCAATAACTGAAACCGTTAAGGAACTATCTAATGATGATGTGTTAATCATAAGTTGTGGTACTAATGTTTATGAATCGGATAATTTTAAGTCAACCTTTCAAAACATAAGGGAATATATTTCTCCTCTAATGCACACTAATATCTTGGTGCTAGGCATACCTTTTAGATTTGACCTACAGAACAGCACCATGGTAAACTCAGAGACTTGTAAGATTAATAAGAAGCTATCTAAATTGGCTAATACATCACCAAATATAGGCTTTCTTGATTCCAATAACGACAGCAAACTTTTTACAAAGCATGGATTACACAGAAATAGGTATGGCAAACAACTTGTTGTAACTCAAATTGCCAACTATATTTTATCTATTTTCAAACAAAAATCTCTGCCACCAATTCCCCTAGCATGGTATACACCTACTGAAGTTAGTATAGACGAATATCAAAAGAAACTCTAGTCGTCCTCGGAAAATTCCAGTAATCAGATCAGATGATTTTTTATGGTGAACCTTGACACTTTGCATAAGGATAAAGAACTGTTATCCCATGATACATCAAATAAACATGTAAATTATACTTCAAAGATAAATTCCTATTCTAGTCAATGTAATCAATTAACTAATAGTACAATTTATAACTCTAAAACTAATAAACCGAAACAATATATAAGTAATCCTATAAACTGCCCTAATAATTTCAAAATATTCCATCAGAATGTTAAGTGTTAGCTAATAAAACAGATGAACTTTTACCCTCCCTATCTGACATAAATCTTCATATTCTCTGTATAACCGAACATCATCTGCGATCAGAGGAAATCAACATTATTAACCTTGGACAATACACCTTAGGAGCCTATTATTGCAGAAGGCACTTTAAACAAGGTGGAGCATCCATTTTTATACTCAGTAACATTATGTATGAAATCATAGATCTCAACCAATTTAATAAAGAAAAGGATTTGGAAATCTGTGCTCTAAAAATTAAATTTCTGCTAACATATCTAATAGTGCTATGCATATATAGATCCCCATCAGGAAACTTATCTATTTTATAACTCAAATTGAAATGGTATTAAATAAACTTTATAAAATATCTTCTAACATAATAGTATGTGGGGATTTTAACATAAACTTTCTAGACAGCTCATCAAAGGCACTTCTGCTAGAGTCACTGTTTTATTCATTCTGTCTGCAGAGTACTGTAGATTTTCCTACTAGGATCATTCATACTACTAAAACTTTAATTGATAATATTTTCCTAGTCAAAAAAAATTTAAACACAATTACACGTCCTCTTATCAATGCCATTTCGGATCATGATGGTCAAATAGTAACTTTGTTAGATGTAACCGGTCCTCCACGAAAAACACCTTTAATATATATAAGAGAAATAAATTACTATTCTATACAGAGATTTATAGGATTATTAAGTTATGAAACTTGGGATACAATATTTTCAAATGATAATACTAATGAGATCTTCAACTCTTTTTTAGATATTTATCTAAAAATATTTGAAACTAGTTTCCCATTAAAGAAAAAAACAGCTCTCTTGAATTTCAAACCATGGCTTACCCAAGGTATTAAAAACTTTTGTACAAACAAAAAAAAATTGTGTGAAAAGCTGAAAAACAGTAAAGATTCTAGTTTCAAGTTATATTACAATAAGTATTGAAAAATTTTAAAGTCTACGATTGAGACTTCTAAAAGGCTGTACTATGACAAGTTGATATGTAAATCAACTAATAAAACTAAAATAACATGGAATATAATCAAAGAAATAATAAATAAAATGAACAGTCAAAACAAAATAACATCAATGAAAATCAACAATAAACTGATAAATGACCCTGATGT
>Ga0123354_10016427_pt1 | contig 11599 bp, 8 predicted proteins | sample TergutLab28metaG_2_FD_97872 | JGI IMG/M metagenome (GOLD analysis project Ga0123354, IMG submission 97872) | Labiotermes labralis P4 segment gut microbial communities from Petit-Saut dam, French Guiana - Lab288 P4 | ecosystem: Host-associated > Arthropoda: Insects > Digestive system > Gut ... | reverse complement strand
TGCGGTTACAGTTTTTAGTACTCCTGATGATGGGTGCTGTGACACCCGAAACATGTAGAGTGACTTTGCAGTAAATAAATATCTGCATATTGTTGCATCTGGTTGGATTTTTATTAACATTAAATTACGATGCACGGAACCATGAGTTTTAAAAAAATATATTATTACACTTGTCAGTTGATGTCCACAAACTGCTCTGTGGATACTAACCCCGAAAGTGTGAGACATGCACGCCTGGCAACAAGCAGACTGCGTCATACGGTTGACAAATCTAACGCGCCTTTCATCTTAGAAGTAGTCATTCCTCAGTGCAACTATTTCTACCACAGAACAGTACACATAGATGCCCCGCAGTCTGCTAATGAATCATAAGCTCTGAATACAGCGTTGCTTAGAAATTAATTAGAGGCTTAGCAACACAGGTTGAAGTCACTGTTACATCGTCGATAAATTGGCTTTTAAAGTTACAATGCACTTACGGATTCTCGTAATATTTCATCACGTGTCGTGTGGCCCGATTGCTTAAGGCTTCAACTCCGCGTGAATTGACGCTTAATGACCTGACGTGCCGCGTATTTTTGTATGAATGAAACAGCAGCCAGTGCAAGAATGAACTATGATGCAATTTGTTGAGTCGTGAGTTATGAATGTACATATATGGCCAAAACATAACGTGCTTTCTGTTACTGCTTATTTGAAATGTGACAGGGACACTTTCAAAGGTTAATAACCAAGTTCTGAAATGACCTTTGCACTCTTTCAGGCATACTTTGTGATAATGAATCACAATTTGACGATTGTAATGCGAATATGTATGTACATAGGGCTACTACTTACAAATGAGCAAATGAACGACAGCATGTACGCACGTATGTGTGCGCATATATGTATGTACGTATGTATATATGTATGTATGTACATATTTATGTATCTGTGTCTGTATGTATGTATTTATGTATATGTACAGACTTAGGATGTGTGCACATACGCGTATGTGCGTCTGTACTCATATATTCAAAAGCGCGCGCGCACACACACACACACACACACACACACACACACACATATATATATATACATATATGTGTGTTTGTATGTATATACATATGTATGTGTGCACGTACGTCACTACGTACTTAAGTATATATCTATGTATGTTATTAACCATAATTTCCACTATTAATGGTAATTCAATGAAATTGGCATTCCTTCGTATTCAGGAGGTCCTAAGACCTGATCTTGGCTACTCTGAATGTTTTCGTGGTTTCTCTCAATTAATACACACATTTGCTGAGACAGTTCTTTAAATTTGTCTACAGCTACCAATTTTGTTTATGTCCTTAAGAAAAGATAACCCGTTTTCACAGAGAAGGAAAATGGTGGACTCAGAGCCGGTCTGGGAGACACAGCGAAGAACAACCCCCGCGCCTGATGCTACAGAACCGCCGCCGTACAGTTCGTTAACTGGCACAGATTTGTAGGGTGTTAAGAAAGTGCCAGTGTGATTTAGGAAGGACAGGGACTTGATGTAAATATTCTCCTAAAATTAGCCGCCATAGACTGAAGATCTTCAATCAGGACAGCATGAACCTGAATCCAATCACGGGTAAATCGAAAGTTATTTAAGTATGTCACTTCAAAATTATATTCTAAACACGAAACGGGATTACAAGGACACACTTTATTACGTTTAACAATTCAGATTGCTTCTCACTGACATCAGATATGCTTGACAGTCATGTTGGTTTACATAGCCTGTTGGCAGTAGTTTCTCTGACAGTTTTCTGATTTGCATTTTTGTTCGACTACACACCAAGATAACTTCAGTCCTATGAAATTCACTGTGATGGAATACTGAATTATCATACTTATACCCTCTATTTTATGTTCGTTTTTAAGCCTGCCGTGACCTGATCAAAAGCTATCTCTCCATCCATTCCTTCGTCTATATGTGTGTAAGAAAGCGAAAGAAACTTAACGGACATTTATGAAAAATTATACAGAAAAATTTTACATAATCACTACAGACCTCTCCAGTTTCGGTTGAAATTCCACAAATCCCCTCTTGACACCAATACATTATTATTGTTACAATGCAACACTAAAGCTCACATTATTTCTGGAATTTTTTTTCCACTTTTACGGGATATTGTCTTGCTTCTGCTTCTTCTCTTCCCGTTTTTTTTAAATATTTATAGCCTACTTCCTTCCCTGAAGAACATAAGATCGAGCTTATGAGATCAATATACATTTCAACTGTTCACCTTTAAATCGATTCCCATTAAATTTAGTACGAACGTTTTGCCGTTCGAGGCCACCCCAGCGATGTATTCTCTAAGTTCCTATACTCACTAATAACAACATGTCGGACGCGTGAACTTCTAAGACAGAAGGGGCGGCTTTTTTTTAAGATTTTGACTGCTGCTACTACACCAATATTCATTATTATTAGTATTCTTATTAGTAGTAGTAGTAGTAGTAGTAGTAGCTGTTGTTGTACGGAGACCTATATGGCCTTATGCGGTGTCTCCAGTGTATATTGTTAAGGATTTTTCGGACTTAAACTGTTTAGAACAAAAAACTTAGAGGGGAATGAAACGAAAGTCGTCACATCCGAAACATTTTTACCTAACGCTTTACAGTTTTCGAGATACTTACAAGTAACGATACGGGTGGAATTCCGAAATTGCAGAATACTGTAACATGAGTAATAATTCCGAACACAAGCCCATTCATCCTGTCACGCGAAATACAGTCTTTATTCTTATTAAATTCTTTGACACTAATTATGTTGATTTTTTAGTGCTGCGTGTAATGGAAATCGATCCCGCCATATACGTTAAAAGTTACATATACTGTACATACACTGGCATTGTGTTGAATTTCAATTTGAGCAAGCAAGCGAAGAGGCAATTTTCGTTCATACATTTGTACTGAGAGATAAAATCCTTCTTTAGTTTATTGTAGGAAATGAGCAGCGAAGAATACATCACACGTATCATTACCACGATCTTTACTTGATTCATACCGTTGTGACGATGATTATGACAATGATGATTATGATGATTATGATGATAATAATAATAACAATAAAGAGGAAAAGACACCGTCTATCACCATTAAGGATATATATTACATATATGGGAAATCTGCCTACACCATGTATCGGTCGAAATGGTCCATCGTAATGTAATAAATATATTAAAATACACTAACAGATTTAACACACCACAAGTTGTTTTAATTTACATGAGATTTCATTTTACAATTAACCATTTTATATTGAAGGGTAATTAGGGCGTAAATACGCGTCGGATATATTGTAGACTTTGTAGAGAGTAGATAAGGGAATTCTTCGCTGATCGGTCTGTTGCTTTTGAACCGCTGCGGTCGTGATAATAGCTGACAATGAAGTGTAATGGAGAAGGCTTAGGTCTTACATATTCTTGAACGGAGTTAAATTGCAGGTTCTTACTGTAAGCAGTTTTTTTTATAAGATGTGTAGTATTCAGGTTAAATACTCATTGGTTGACGATTGCCGTGTTTTGTTTCAAAATGTAAGCCAGACATACAAGCATCAAACTTCAGTTTTGAAACTAAAGCACCTACAGATTTACAATTAATTATCTTACTCACATCAATTACACACGCCTCACTTCAAAGCATGGCACTCTTAAGCCCTTCTGCCAAACGTGTCTGTTAGTGCACACTCTATACCTCAGTAACACAGTTACAAAGCTTCTTTCACTATTTAAGGTTCTAATGGAGTTAAAACTTTTATTGTGGTTGTCTTCGCGCACCTGTCCACATTCAGTTGGTTCCAATCCACATCCTAGTATCTGACATGCTTATGATCGTTGAAGTATAATTCTCTTCGGTACCGGTAGGTCCCCAGAGGGACTACTCAGTTTAGGTTATGAACTTTTGCACTTTTTTCCTCATCCACCAATGTTTACTACATGTCCAGCCTATCTCGCGTCCTTAATTTGTTCGTTGGAATAACGTTGAATAAACCAACAGGCTTTTGCAACTGCAAGGGTTGGAGGAAAGTATAGTAAGGCGTAAAGCAATGTATACAGTGGTTCTAAACTGTCCAGACACCTTGACTTTCTGCACAGTAGGCTTGTTACGGTTTCGATTCAAGATTTACGGAGAAGAAATGATAATTGTGTAGACACGCCGTGAGGCACGACACAATGCACACCCTGTCTCCCACAATACACCGCACACATGGTAGCTGAGACTCCTGATTTCTTTCACTCACCCTGGACAATATTAACACACCTAATTTTCGAAGCACGACTTCGGTAGCTGTGCGACTGTAGCATAATGTAAACAGCCGTATATTCTGTACAAATTTACATTACCTAGCCATGTTAGTAGAATGTATTATGATCGTGTACCTAGAAGCTGGCCACAGTTCACCCGAATTTCTCACTTTCCATATTCCACACCATGATTTTGATGGTAACCACCAAACATCTTATTCCATCTTCAGTGCGCTGTTTGAAATGTAATGTTCCACGGACAGAATCCAAAGACTGTGTTTCTTCAAGTGAATTACTACCCCCAAATTTGTATTATTTCGGTGCTGCACAAAAATGGTTTAACTGCATGTGTGCAAAATTTTAGAACTCCCACATTTCGCAACTATCTAAATCAAAACTACAATTTTGCAATGGAGTATTTTAAGCTGTCTTGCTGTTATTCCCCCTCTCGTTATTCTTCTTCATACCTCTTACTTTCTTCTCTGTTACCGCGTTTCTATCTTCAACCCCTTTCCTTTCTTTTTTCTTCCATTACACCTTTCAACTTTTCTTTATTTTCCCACCCTACCAGTTTAAGTGTCTTTGCAATCCCGCGGCGCTCCTATTAAAATCGATCTGTCCGTCCGTCTCTTCGCATATAAAAACCAGACAACCCCTGAAAGAATTTTTAAAATTTTCTTTAGAATTTCCGTAAGAAATTGTTGGTCCACTTCAATTTCGGTTGCAATGGGTGGGGGGAAACACAATTGGCACTTTACACGAAGAACATGCATTTCTGCGTGCCCCTTCGGCTTACATATTGATACCCATCAGGCCAAGCAAAGAAAGATTAAAATTAATCATTTATTACCTTCATACTGCATTGAAACCAGTTTTGCTATTACAATTCGAACGTGACTATTCATTCTTCATTGTTTTTATAAACACTTCAGATTTCCTCCTAGTCCTAGTCCGATCGACTGTAAATCGTTTGTTAGAATACACAATACTGCATTTTGTCAGAAATGGAAAGCATCATCCCAAACACGTGTATCAGGTGTTCTGCCAGGTAGGCAGCATTCACGAATTGTAATTAACAGGCAAAAAACAGGGCGAAAGCGTCAGAATTTTTAAGCTATGCCTACATTATTTACTTTTCACTTACGTCATTCTTTTTAGTGTCCATTTTTTCCTGCTTCTCATTTTGTGTTCCTGTTCTTCCTTGTTTCCTTTTTTTGAGATCTTTCTTTCTTCCTAGACATATTCCTGTCACTCACCCAACTGCAATGAAATATGTGAGATCAAACGATATACTGCACACAGAGGCGTGCTAAATTATAGATCAGCTACATAAACAATGTAAGTTCTTTAAAATCCTAAACATCGCATTATGTCGTTTAAATGCAGATAATCACATTTCGCTTCACACAATTTTATGCAGCCTACAAAATAAGTCTTAGTACTAGTGAAAGATTAGACTAGAGATTCTAATTTACTAAAGGGTATAGAGTTTAGCCCAGTTCCTCTCAAACATTTTGTGGGGAACTCTTTTGTTCTTGTACAACTTCAGGATGTAATACCACATGCTGAAAATTTATGTGAAATTAAGATGTGTTTCAGACGTCTTCCTCGGATTTCCAGGGAACACTGTGTAGTACAGGAAGGGCTGTTTTCGCCTATTTTAAGAGTTTATGATAACGGACTGCGACAGAACTCTTTACAAGTACCACACCACTGTGTATGGTGTAGATAGAAAGTCTTGGGTGCTAAGTCATGACCCTGTATTATTTTTGCTGTCACGTATGGAAATCTCGGTAAACAAGCCACACAAACATATACAAATGACTTGTCTCGAAACGTAACCAAGCCCACCTGATGGCCGGAATGCAGAACTGCAGATGCAGGAATTCCTAAGATACACAAATCCAAAAACAAATGATGAGACAGGGCGTGCTTTACCTGTAAAGAAATGAGCTTTTATTACAAAGATATAACATGTATGTACATTAATGTGGAGGAAGACCTTAAACTGTTGTCAGTATTGGTGATACGAAGATACGTTAAGTCCGAGAGACAGACAGGTGATTCCAAGAAGACAGAAGGAAGAGAGTTTGCCCGCCAATTGCAACTCAGTACGTTCTGAAAAATGTGAACTGATTAAGTCAAGTGGCCAGCTTACAGAAGGCACTGCTGCAAATACTGCAACACTTTTGGAAAAAAAAAAAACATTTTTGCCTTAGCCTTATCGTTGAGTATGAACGTGAAAGATACTATTTCAGATTCTTCTCTAGTTCTCAGAAAAGGATCTTTTATACCACACAGACATGAAAATGTAAAAAATACAAAAACAAAGCAGAAGTAGTAACGTTCTTACCCTCGGCCGTCATGAGAACAGCTCAATATATACTGATGTTGCCACTACAGATGGTGAATGGCCTGCCAGCTTCAAAACTCCAGACACCTGCGAGTGCCAGCATGAATGATGATGATGATGACGATAAAGATGACGATGATAAGGATATAAGACTCTGCGAAAATATGCCTATGAGAATACGCAATGTGAATGACATACACACGTCTTATTTATTATTACAATTAATTATCGTACTTTCAGACTAACACACAGCACTAGAATGAGAGTGGCAATTATTTGGAAAGGACAACTTATTGTTTCCTTGCTGCAACAATTTTCCTTTGAAACATCATCCACCGACTATCTTTAAGCTTCCATTCTGTGCATTTTTTCGTAACCAACACAACACGACGCGCAACTACAGGCAGAAGCATCGTCACAGTACGGTAAGGTACATAGTACGATTAACACGCACGCACATACACATATATCAGTTGACCTAAGACGATACACAATACATATATGGCCATATCTGTTGTATGGGGAAGGGACCAACGCGAAGTCCTTGTACCTAGCGGACCCTAGAAAACTGGAACGTTGCAAGGTAAATACATCGCCACAACACCTACAAAAAATAGCAGCGGCCACCTCTATAAACAAAAATTGATAAAAACAAGTTTAAAGTGTTTTACACAAAGAATTTAACATCTTAAGTTCCACTTTGAAAAAAAATGGTTTTAAGCTTATTTTATAAAAGTTGCAAACCTATGTAATCATAAATACAATAGTTTTGAGCATATAAAATGTTCTCCCTGAAGATGACGCAGTAAGCGCCGAAACATGTGGGAGAAAAGTGATAATTAATACATTTATTTTATTGTATACGCGCATTTTGTTAGTGTATCAAAGACATAATCACCCACCGATATCCACACATCGAAATATGGGTGAGTCCTACAGCTGTGAAGAACGTGGAGATAAGGGAAAGAAATTCGCTTTATGTTTCAGTTCAGGAGCAAAGCTCAGTCAGTTCTTCCATGACCACCATTACTGCTGGTACTCATCATCATAATCATCGGCTCTACACCCCTGGGTGGGCCTTGGCCTCCTCACTACTGGTACTACCACCATTACTACTACTACTGCTACTACTAATGCCACCACTAACACCGTTGCTGATATTGTTACTACCAGCAATATCTTTGCAGACAACTCGTTCAGTAAATCGCCCTGCCTGAACGACTGGGTTCCCGTCTCAGGAGAAATTTTGAATGTTCTCTCTTGACCCTTACAACGTTGCGAACCTCTGATGATAACCAGAATATATTGCTAATCAGTGCAAAAGTCTGGAGTGCGTGGAATGGCATTTCACTTTTATCAATATTTGCTTCCTTCGAAGTAACTTTTGCGTGATACGGTCAGTAAGATTATAATTCAAGGCTTTCGTCATATTGCATACGGTCAGGGCTGCAAGTCTAGAACTGGCATTACTACAGGAATTGTTTTCAAATTTTATATTGTTTTTGCATAGGCAGAGGGATTGGCATGCTTCTGTTGTCTGTCTCCATTTTCTTTAAAATTTCTAGCCTACTTCTTTTCCCGAATAGGATAAAGTGTAGGCTATGAAATCAACACTGCAGCTGTTGATTATTCAAGAATTTTTATGAAATTTGGTATGACAGCCGGACGTTCTATTCCAACAATCAGTAATAACAACATAGCGGACGTATGAAATTGTGGGAGGGAAAAGACGCTTATTTGAAGGTCCTGGAATGTTCTATCTTAACATATCCTGGAAAGAAGAATATATTTTGTCGAAGTAATATTTTTGTAGACGGCAGACTAATAACACAGTAGCAGTGCAAAAATGTTTATTTTCCGATTAATATTTATAACTCATGAAACGTTACAGGCAGGGATAAAGTTGTTTCCATGCAAGCCATGAAGGCACAAGGGGAAGTGGAGTTATAATTCCATTCATTCTTAACCTCAGACAAAGATGGAGGTTAGCGGGCAGACCTAAGCTCCTTCCGATTTAGCTCCGGGGAAAGAGTTTGCGGTACCCACATAAATAAAGAGAAAGGGTGGTCCTCATAGCCGGTCTGAAAATTTTAGAGACAGAAAACTGTTTTTACTCTCGGGAATCGAAACACAGTCCACCTTTCTTCCAGCCCGCAGTCTAGTAATTATAACAACTATGATATCCCAACTCCTAAGGCCTCGTTTCACACGTTCTGGTTTTCTACCGGCCGGCAGGTCCCGATTATCGCCGGACACAGCAGTGGAACACAGGAAAGCATACGCCTATTCACACAACCCGTCGTTTGGCTGGCCGGCTGCCGGGCAGCAGCCGGAGGTATCCAGTACTATGCCCGGTCGCCGGCCGGAAACTGAGTCAACAGTGGTGCAGGTGTTGCTTATAGACACGTTCACACACTCCGGTTTTTAAACGATTGTATCAGAGCGATCACCTTCCACTGCGTTATTAGTAGGGTACTGAAACAGTACAGTCAGTCAGCGGTGAAGATGGGCGATTTTGAGTAGGATATAGAATTGTTAAGATCTCTGGTGGAAGCCTGGCCGGTGTTGTGGGTCAAGACGAAGGATGATATTTGTAAAGGCAGGAAGGAAACGAAAAAGGCAGGGAGAGAAGTTTGTATTTGTCTTCAAGGAGACTTTGCAGCTCTTGGTGAGTATCGCCATATTTTATTGAACATAGAGAAATGGAATTCATACAAACTTATCTTTCTTCATTTTATCTACTCCACCGTTCAAATTTTTCACATTTGTCATGGAACAGCGCTAGTATCTGTTAGAAAATAATCAGCTACTTTATTCCTTACACCGTTCGCTGTTAACCCCCACGTACTGATTGTCCAGCAGGTGCATATTCAAGACCAGTCACTGTCATAGCGTCCTCAAAATTATACCATTAGCAATGACCACTGCAAAGTCTGGACTGACATGAAGCGGTCGCTGGAAAATTCTCTATTTATTTCTCAAAATTCCAAAAGCACATTCCACATATCTTCGTGCTGTGCACAAGCGATAATTGTACATTCTTTATTTTAACGCTCAGGTTAGATCCACCAAAAGGTCGAAGCATATTTCCTTTTAGTGCAAATCCTTCATCTCCTAGAAAGAAGTTTGGTACATGTGGATCTTCTGTTCCTGAAAGAGGTCTCTCACTGGGTAATTCCAGCATATTTGTCTGAATTGATGCCCATAGCTTAGATCGTTTAAAAATGGTAGAAACACAGTCTTTTCCGGAACTACCAATGTCAACGTACACAAAGCGGTAGTTAGTGTCTGCCACGGCCATTAATACCACGGAAAAAAATCTTTGTAGTAACGGAACATCGAGCCATTGTGTTCCGGTTTGATTACTTGAATGCATTTCCCATCGACGGCCCCTAAGCAATGAAGGAAATTAGCTCCTCTTTAAAACTCCAAAGAAGTCAATTCCCACTGCTCTTTTGTAGGTTGGGGAATATATTCTGGACGCATGATAGACCAAATACTAAGACATACTTCTCTAACTATCTTGTTTGCTGTTGAGATTCCAATCCGATAAGAGAAATGTAGGCCATGAAAATTATATCCACTCGCTAGATATCTGAAAAAAGGCCACTTGTAATTAATAACACTCTTGGTCACTTGTACTAACATTGAAACGTGCTCCAGTTCCTAACTTCTAATTTTAATTATATTATTTTGCGTTTTAGGTAAAGGAGTAGTAAAAATGTGGGGAAACATCCGAGACTGCTATGAAAAGTCATGTAAGATACAAACAGAAGCAACGAAGTCCGGTGCGGTGTCTTGAAAAGCTAGAAAATATAGTTTCAGCGATCAACTTAAATTTCTATCGAAACTGATCAATGAAAGGCAAACAGCCGACAGTTTATCGGTGGATAATATGGAAAAGTCTGAGGCTACTACAGTCGAACAAAATAGAGATGATATTAATTATTTCTCCCAAGAAACTCCTTTCCGAAAACCACGAAGATTACAGCGTGGAAAATGAAACGTAAACCAGATGAATTTGAAATAAGAATTATTAAAACGAAGGACGAAGGAAAGCAGCCAAATCTACACCTGTCATTCTTCAAAGCCATAATTCCATCTCTTCAAAATTTCAACGAAGAGGAGACCCTTCAGTTTCAGAGGGCAGTTCTTCGTTACTAGCACTTATTAAACACCGAAAACCAAGCAACTTTTCCAGTCAGCCTCTTCCAATGTAAACCAGCCATTTCATACTTCCTCACATGTTGGACGAAATACACGTAATTCATTATCAGTGTATGCAAGTAATATGAACCCTCATCACTCAAACATTACTGCAGTCCAACCGCTGGCTGTTGACACCGTCATGATGCCGCGTACTGCCGGACCAAGAACCGGCAACACGCAACCCACCTGTCACCTCCGATACCTACCAATATGGCCAGTATTTTCCTCCACGGACCGTGCTGTTACAGTACACACTCCGTCTCCATCAACCTCCGTAACCTCAAATCACACAGACTGTAGCATTGATTTCACGCGCGCGTGTGTGTGTGTGTGTGTGTAGTTTAAAAAGTCTAAATGCGTCATTACTAATAGTTTAAAATATATCAATAAATAAATTTCAATTCCGGAAATAATTTATATTATTTAAGTATCAAATTTTTCTTCTAAAACATACAACAACGTTGCTTATCTGACTGCAACAGCCAACATTTCTACAGGTTGAATGCAATTCCTCATTCTACTATTACGACGCTGAAGACTGTCCTTCAGTCGACGATGCAACTCATCGAAAAGTGAACCTGACATTCGAAAATAATTTAAAAACTTGTTTGCATCATCTCGGACCGCCTCTGTGGTCTAGTGGTCGGAGTTTCTGGCTACAGATACAGGGGTCCCGGGTTCGATCCCCGGCGCTACCAGATTTTCTGAGTAGTAGTGGGTCTGGAACGGGGTCCACTCAGCCTCGTGAGGTCAATTGAGGAGCTACTTG
>Ga0123354_10016425_pt1 | contig 11600 bp, 8 predicted proteins | sample TergutLab28metaG_2_FD_97872 | JGI IMG/M metagenome (GOLD analysis project Ga0123354, IMG submission 97872) | Labiotermes labralis P4 segment gut microbial communities from Petit-Saut dam, French Guiana - Lab288 P4 | ecosystem: Host-associated > Arthropoda: Insects > Digestive system > Gut ... | reverse complement strand
TTTTACAATAAGTTTATTTCATGCCTCTACATGTTTCGAGCACATGTGCTCGAAACATGTAGAGGCATGAAATAAACTTATTGTAAAACAAAAATTTTGTGCATCAAGTTGGTTAATTACTGACATAAATTTGGAGTAGAGTTTCCTGCTAAATACTTGGGAATATATGTGTTACCCATCATGTTGATACATGTTCTTTTAGCGTATTGAATTCTCTTTTATTAACAAACTGCACTTTGAGATTGATGTAGATCGTAGAGATTAATCTGCCACCAGAGGATACTGGCATTGATGTCAGTTGTCAGGTATGTCTTCTGTTGACTTGGTGCAGAGAATATGTTTGCCACCATACTGAGTGCAGCAGAGTTGATGGCACTGTTGGTCACCATGCAACAGTGATGTTGCCCACTGTGCTAAGCATTTTGGTGATGAAAATTTCTCTGTGTGTGGAACTGTGTAGCACATTACTTACACAAATGAGCTCTATTGAACCAGCACCCAAACCATTGTATTGTAATTTAATTAGAACAAGACATTCTTTTAACATTCTAGTACCATGGTACTGTCAGTGTTTGGCAATTGTTAATTCTGTTGTCTACTCAATCTTTACATTCATGTCCATTGTGTTTTTTTTTTTAACTCAAAGTGTGAAAAATTTGTTCTTCAGCACAGTGTTCAGTACGTTTAAATTGTAACTGTGAATCTGTATTCATTACCGTGTGTGTTGTATTTGGGCTCACCATAAGGCATATTAACATCATTTTACTATTCAGGATAATTTAGCTCTTTTTGGAGTAAGTAAGGTGTAAAATGTGGTCTCTCACATTAACACTTTGGCACCAAAAGGTGACTTTAGTTGGCACATTAGAGATGTTGAGAAAACTGAATGTCACATAAGTTGTTAGTCAGCGACATGAGAAGTAGCGAGTGACCACTTAAATTATGGGTTTTTTTGCAGAGTACACTGTAACAATAATTCCAGCACCAGATGATTAAAGGAGGAATATTGGCTGAAGGTGAGGAGAATATTTGGGCCTAAGAGGGACAAAGTAACAGTACACAAGAAATTGCTTCATCTGGATCTTTATGATTTCTACTCACCAATTATTCTTGTGATCAAACCAAAGATGGTGAGATGGTACGAGCATGTAGCATACATTGGGCATGAGGGAAATGCATGCAGGGTTTTGGTGGGGAAGGGTGAAGGAAAGAGACCACTTGGAAGATCAGGTGTAGGTGGGAGGATGATATTAAAATGGATCTTAAAGAAATGGTTTGGGAGGGTGTGGATTGGATTCATGTGGCTCAGGACAGGGACAAGTGACAGAATGCTGTGAACAGAGTAATGAACCTTTGGATGGGATTTTTCTTATGTAGCTCAGAAACTCTGAGGGATTGTGCTTCATGGTGTTAAGAGTAAGCAAGTATGGAGAGTGAACATATTTTGTCATGGTGTTTTACGGGGTTTCAGTATGAATTAGCAGGTTGGGAATGTTTGTAGGGCATTTTACTCTCTGCCTTGTTTTTAGTATATAAAAATAATGACTGGGTCATCAATAGTGCATTTTGCACTGCATGAAGATAGTGTTACTGAAACAGACCAGGAGCATGTAGCATGTGTATGTCTGGAGTTCCATTCAGTGCTTGTTTCATCCTGTAATTTGGACATTTTATTCCATTTGTTTATTTGAACCGCATAGGAACATATTACTGTCTTTCCATATGTCACATTTCCTGCATCAGCTGCTTAAGTTATGGCATGCCTGCATCTTTCCTGAGTGGCACTATCAGTGATGTAGGTTTTTAGGGTGTTTGTTCAGTAGAAGGTTACTGCACAGGTATTTCAAATGTTCTTGTTCACATGCTGTGTTTGTCATCCAGTTTGAGTTCTCTTCACTGTATGATCTGTGTATTACTGCTCTATTGAGAATCTTTTTCCATCAATTTTATTTTGAAACATAGCTCCATAAATGTATCCGAAAATTGTTAGATTTTTATATAAACATGTTTTTATTTCATTAAATATTTTGTATTTGGATTTATGTTCCCAGCATCAGTATGCTGCATGTAATTGGTGTATGTGAATTTGCACACATGTTTCTGTATGAGAGGGGGAAACCCTTTCGAAGTAGTGCAGCTATGCCATTTTATCATAAAGAAAAGAAGCTTTTTAACATAATGTTCTGCTCTTTGTCACAAATTAATTTTTCCTAACCTAAACATTTCATATCTTCCAGCCTTTTATTTATACTGTGGGCAAGGTGGCAGTTGTTTCTTTGAGGAAGTCAAGTAAGTACAAAACTGCATAATGTGAGTCCCTCATAGTTCCTGGTCATCATTTTTATGATTTAGTTTGTGACTCAGTTTTATGATACTGGATGATGATTATGATGTGTTTATTCTCCTTTATGATTATTTTATACTCTATGCTTGTGGGACATTATTGCATATATTTTTTATGCATGTTGGTTGTCATCTGTTCTCAAACACTGTAATCTCTGTTTCAACGAAAAATTATTAACCTTTAGGGGTCTGATTTAAATGTAAATAGTGTCTCTTGACAGCTTGAGTTTTTCTAGCTTAGCATGGACTTTAAATTGTTACCAAATAAACATACAGAGACCAGCATATGGCATGCTGGGCAATTTGCCAGTATGTATTAGAGACCAGAATATGGTCTTGTAGGACAAAAACTGTTAAAATATATGAGCTCGTAATTTTAGTGAGTATTTTATCTAAAACAAAATAGTATGTTGTGGTGGGTGAAGATTAATAATTGTGGCTGCACCAAGGCTAGTTGTAAAAGAACTGTACAGTATAAAGTATTTTACATTTCACCTTCTCATTATGTCATAAGGTGTAGTTTGTATGTATGTAGATATCTTTAATTATTCTAAGACGGTTTGCTTCTGGGGGATATAATGTGTGGCTGATAAGTACTTTGTGTGTCTGTTGTTTTCTGAAGTACACTTGTAAGTTGATAGAGCATTATTCTTTGTTTGCAGATTTTGATTACAGGTTCTCTGATTTTGTTGGCACACACAGTGTTAGTTATTTGATATCAACTTACCTGACCTGAAATTGGGTGATCATTCACCACACTGATCTTCCTCTTGCATCATTGGGCATGGGCTAAATGACATGTGGAAACAATAATAGGTGATTGTGTTTCTATAGTAAAACCAACTAGATGCACCGATGTATCAAATTTATTTTTATTTTATTTTGGAATGACACTCTACATGTTTCGTATGGTCTTGCCGTCCATCATCAGGAGTTCAAGACTGTGCGTACAAGTAACCAAACAGATACTGCTGTCTGCTTGCAAGCAGACAGCAGTATCTGTTTGACAAATGCCTGTTGCTGTTAGTACAGTCTTGAACTCCTGATGATGGATGGAAAGACCATCCAAAACATGTAGAGTGTCATTCCAAAATAAAATAAGAAGGAATTTGATACATTGGTGCATCTAGTTGGTTTTACTATAGAAATAACATTACAATGAACGGCCCATGAACGTTAAAAAAAAAGTTGTTTTGTGTGTGTGTATGTGTGTGTGTTCTACACTGTATTTTCTTGACCATAATTTACACCAAGATTTTAGAAGGGAAATCTAAGAAAAAAAATATATTATTCACATTTGAAGATGAATAAATTCCCAAGTACTTAACTCATTAAAATGGCAGTGTATCTTGAAGTTACTGCTGGTCATGGAACCCCCTGAACTCATTACTACTATCACGATTGTCATTGCCTTTAACACCTAAACTTCCACTTTCTTTGTACCTACAAACACTTCAGCTCCATTGAGGGCATTACTGTTTTCACACTTCTTGAAAGACTTCACTGCTGTCTTGGGTTTCAGAGTTTCTGCCTTTGTGTAAGTCCGTAATACAAAGTTCCAGTATCAAGATTGGTGTTTTGTGTGTGTGTCTGCCCACTTTTGTTTTAGACACAAAAATTTTGTTGTTTAAGTGACCTCTGATTCAGTTCTTCACCTCTGCTGTAAGTTAGATCATTTTGCAATGTGTATGAAAAGAACATTGATTCTTCTGGTATTTCTGTAATGCTTCCTCTTCCTTTTAAATTCATGTAATGTGTGGACAGTTTAATTTAACTTTTGAACCCACATCATAAGAAACTGTCACCTTTGTACTGAAAATTCCTTCAGGGGGAACAACATTTTTACCTATCCAACACAAGGTCAAGCCAACAAGTACACTCATCCCATCAGTGAATATGAAAATCTTGGTTACGTTGATGGTCATAATGACATATGTTTAGTCTAAGAGAAAGGCCAATTTTACACAGTATTTCCCAGACAAGTAAGTACACCTTGTGGTCTGGGAAATGCATTGTTTAGATGAACAGATTGTTTTAAAACAAGTGTCGAACACTGCACAGTATTAGTAACAAATTACAAATTTTAAAATAAAATGGATCTGGGTCACAAAGTCACTGTGGGTGTTATGGTCAGTTGCTTCTGTATTGTATTATTACCCTTCAAGTAATCCTGTGCACCCCCATCTAGTGGTACGCGGTGGTGCAGTTGGTTGAGGCACTGCACTACAAGCCGGAAGGTCGCGGGTTTGATTCCTGATGGTGTCCTTGGATTTTTTCATTGACATAGTCCTTCCAGCCGCACTATGGCCCTGGGGTTGACTCAGCCTCTAGGCTGACAACCTTACCACCTTCACGTGCTGATTGCCATGAAATCTGGGAGCCTCAACCTCCTGGAACCCTCTGGGCCTGTCCAGGCCTGTAATGGGATTACTTGCTTTACTTTTACCCCCATCTAGTGCTGAGGTTAATAATTTGTGGAGAGCTATCTTACTACCTTCATTGCATGGACAGGGACAACTGTACTTATTATCTCTGGTTAATAGGCCCATTTAAAAAAACACTTGAAGGTAGAGGTAAATTTGTGCTTCTATGATAAGGTGAGGTAAATTCAGTCAAAACACAACTATGAATATATGGCTAAATGATGGTGTTTATTAACAATAGAAAACTACGTGTTTCGGTCTATAGCTGCCATCATCAGGTTTTGACAACTTTCTTGCTATAAGAATTATATATAATGTGTATAAACCATGTGTAGATGTTGAGATCTCATCATCACATACTTGCGTTTGTTGAGCTAAGTTTGGTGGGATGTCTGTTGTATGAATGGATTTATAGGTGGCGGGTGTGGATCCTTTCGCTTATGTGTAGGGTTGGGAGGAAACTGTGATTGCAGGTGTGGTGTCTTATATGCTCCTGTATTGGATATTGGGGGGGGGAGTTGGTTTTCGCGGGATTGGTTAGTCTGACATCTTCTCCTTAACCTTCGGAAATTCTTGTTCCCATCGGGGGGTTTCTCTGCCTCCAGGGTTTTGCTACGTGTGCACAGGCTTGGCACATTTGGTTTTCTATGTGTTTCAGTGTACCTTGAACATATATGGGGAATGGAGGTATGGCTCTACCCCTTCTTAACGCTAGATAGTGGTGAGTGATCAACTTTCACTTTATCTGAAATATGTCTTAATGGTATCTTTTTAAAGGGTTATGGTTGTGCTGGCATTAAAACATCGTACTTTTCATTATTCTTATGCCTTTGAGTGGAAAATCTGCATCTAGACAGCTGCGTATCTGTTAAAATGACTTCTCCCAGTGAAACAAGTTCATAGTTCATTTAAACTATAAATGCTACTACATATGCTGCAGTAGAGTATGATTTATTGTACCAGATGTGATGCATGTACAATAATATTTCTTATATAAACCACAGTTTCAGATTCATAGTCAACTTAATATGCATTTATGTGTTAAAAATTGTGTTATATTTCGTGTGGTCTTCAAAGCAGTAGATGGTTTATTACTGTTACCTTTCAATTGTAATTGCACATATTTTCACAGCCACAGTAAATAATTAAAACATTTGTCCCTTTAAGCTGTATTCTGGCATGATTAATTTGGGGATGTAACTGTTGGTATGAATTGGACGAGTGGGAAAAATTAGGAGTCTAACGGAATATTTAAGGGACTGAATTATTCCTTCATTTCTTTAAGGATAAATATCAGAATTATAATTTCAGTGTACATTGAACAAGCATGGCATAATTATTTTGCTCTTCCACATATGAAATGTGCTATAATGCAGCTTGTGTACAGACAGTGTCATTTTCTTGGATGTATCCTGTTCTTTGTGATACAGAGTATGAATTTAAAGAAACAAATGTTAAATATATCTTGTTGCATTATATAATTCTTGTATATTGTCACATTGTATGATTCTGCTACCATCTTTGCAATTAATGTTGTATAATATATCTTCAGCATTGTATGTAATACAAGTTCCGTTCGCTTGACGTTATCATGTGACATCACACGCTGGGGACAGAACAGATCTCCTCCTACTGGATGTACAATAATATTGATGTTTATTACCTTTGTATTACCCCCTCCAGACTGTTAGCTCCATTGGTAAAATTTGCTTAAGCATATTTTTAGTTGCACAAATATTGTAAGAATATGATGTAATATTTTTTGTCTTGGTTCTTGAGATTAGTTCCCAAAATATTGTATTTTAGTAATCAAAAAATTATTTTGAATTTTTAATAATGTGGATGCTTTCAGTAACCAAGGCACGGACTGTGTCTTCATATACACAAGCATGAACATTGGCAGGGAAAAGAAATTATGCACCATTCAAATGGTCAGTAATTTTCCTCCCAACTTTTAGCAGGCCTTCTGCAGAATGTCTCTTTTATCGTACACGTGAGTATGACAGCTTTATTGCATAGAAGGCCTGCATCCATCAGGATATGCTGTGACAGCTGTTGTGACACGAGGGACACTGTGTAATATTTATGTATTCCCAAACTACCTCTTATTTTTCTCCCAAACCAAGCCGACAAACAGTAAAGTTGTGACGTGCAGCACCATCATAACAAAGTGCAGTGTGGTCATATACAATACTTGCCCTTTTCCACATTCTGCAAAAGAAGTTGTACTCTTGTTCCCTCTTCTGTCACCACTGTTCTTATGTTGAGTTTGCAAAAATTTTGTTGTGGTGTAGAGTATGTCTTCTGTGGTTAGAAGCATTCCTATAACGTACTTTCGAAACCAAAATATCTTTATCTTTAATATAAAATCCTGTAGTGGAAGAACACAATTTCTAGTGTTACCATAGTATTTGTTGCTGTGACTGACTTTTGGATAAGGGGTATAGCTACTGAAATAGAAATCACCTCATAAATAAGGGAGAGGTATGTTTAGTTACAGACAGACAGTGTCTATTGGCAGTAGTAGTCTTTAGGCTGTTCAGCTGTTAGAAGGCTCTAATACTGACTTGATAAGGCAAACAAAGGTGCAAAAAGTTTGGGTGAAAATTTAACTCTACAGATGTTGTGAAGTTACTTTCAGTGTATGTGTATTTGGAGAGACGTGGCCATGTGCAGTCTGATATCGTGCGCAGTTTCGGCAGAGTGGCTGTTAACAGTTGTCAAATGAAGTGTCAGTAGTGATTGTCAGTACTCATGTTTTTTACCTTTTTTACTGACTTCACTTCGTATTTAAGCATAAAACACGTCCGCCTGTTGTAACATCACTTGTCATGTACTGCGATAGTGTAATAGCATATCGCTCGTAAAACAGCAATTTGTCGTGACCCACTCAGTTTTGCAGGATGCAGAAAAAAATTGATCTGTCCTCAGTAGATGAACACTCAAGTATGTTATGTTTTAACAAAAATGTAAGGATGAGCAATTTTTTTGTGGAAACATTTTGACAAAAAGTGTTTGTAACCTACACACTTATTTATCCAACAAATGCACAATATGTAATATGTAGGTACAATTAAAATTATAAAATATTTAAAAGAGCTCCAACATGTTTCGGATCACAGAGGATCCATCATCAGGGAGCCTTGTACAGTGCTTGGCCAAAAATTACAAGAATGATTCGATTGTGTCTATTGACATGGACAAGGTCGGTGTTATGGCAGCATATTCTGACCCGTTGTGTGTGTGTGTGTGTGTGTGTGTGTAGTTCACTGTATATGAAGGCACTCATCTACATATTATATATTGTGCATTAGTTGGATAATAAAGTGTTTAATTATCATTGATGCATGGTGCAAACATGAAGAGTGTTTGTAACCTGTCTACTAGTACAGGAATCTTGGGTCGGTTACGAAGAATTGCCATTTCACAAACACACTTACAACAGTGGGCCAGGATATCTCAGTCAGTATAGTGATTTGCTATGGGCTGGATGGTCTGGAGATCGAATCCTGGTGAGGACTAGATTTTCTGCACCTGCGTAGACCACCCAGCCTCTTGTCGAATGGGAACCGTGTCTCTTTCCCAGGGGTAAAGAGGCAGGGGAATGGTATTGACCACCCACTCCCATCTAATGCCAGTGTTAAAGAAAGAGTAGAGCTATGCCTCTGCTGCCCCTCTGGGTCCTCATGGCCTGTTTTAGGGTGCATTTTACCATATCTCTACATAGTTGGCTGGTTCGGTATTGCATTTTGCCTGTACTAATGTTATTGCTCCTGATTTAAAATGTGATGGATGATAAAGATTAATAAAAGAGAAATTAAGGAACAGTGGCATATGAACCCCAAAGATACTAACAAGGAAAGAAACACTGTATGAAATTTTGTGTTTCTCACTGCATTGCTTCTGAGGATTCAGGTTTTGGATGTGATGCTGTGTCGAGTGAATGGTTTGTTTTATTTGACAGGACTGTAGTATGTTTATATTCATGGGTGAATATGTTCATGATAAGTGCCATGGACCTGTTGGCCCTTGAAAATGAAGGCACTGTGACCCCCTGAAATGTCAGACACCACTTACTGAACGACACCGCGTCACGTCCCCTAAGACGTGGGTCTTTGGGAACTTGGCATAATCTGTCATCATTGTTTCTGGGCTTTTACTCAAATAACTGTTATTGTGTAGTTTAACTGTGCATACATTTGCAAAATTGCTATTGGACAGTCACATTTATGTGCATCAGTCCTAAACTCTGCACTGTCTATTGTCATATTTTTGTAGTGCATAGCATCTGTAGCATTTGTGCAACCACTGCAATTTAAGTATGTAAATGTGTGATGGGTTGGAGAGAGTGCGTCAAAATGCACAGAGATCTATGTTATCAATACTGTCAGATGAAGAGGAAGTGGATGTGGAAGATTATGTTTTAAAACTTTCTGCTAATTACTGAATTTGTGCTGTAGTACAGAGGCATACAGAAATGAAAATTTGAATTACATCATGAATCAAAAGGTGACAAATTTCAGATTCTTGTATTTGCCTAAGTTCTGTTTCATAATATCTACAGCTTTGTTTTGTCAGGCTAATGATCTTAATCTCATATCTTTCTGCTTTTCACATGCTGTTGTTATCCTGCTGGTGAACTTGGAGTGTCAGATACCTTTAAGATAATGAGTCCTATATATATATATATATATACACACACACCGTATATTCTCAAATCTAATCCGCACTAGTTTTTGCCAATTTCTTAAACAAAAAAATTTAGTTTGCAGTTCTAATCCGCACCTTTCCTTCAACCGTCCCTTGCCAACAAGGCAGACTGATTCAGTTATGAGTGATTACGGTGAGTCTGATGAATAATAAATTATAAATATTATATAATATATAATATTATAAATAATAAATTATTGTATTGTATTGTTCTTACGGCACGTACAGCAGCTCCATCATTTTTCCAAAATCCAGCTCACGACTGCGAATCTAATCTGCATCTGATTTTTTAGCCCTCTGAAGCTGTAAAAAGGGTGCGGATTAGATTTGAGAATATACGGTGTATACACACACACACACATAGTGTATCTGTGTTGCATATTTATGGTTTCCTGTACTTCATTCCAATGACTTGTTAAAACCGGAAAGAGTAAAGTGTTGGGTTTTAAGGAGTACACATCAGTGAATGCATGAAGCATGATGTGTTATTATGAAATCGCGTAAAAGTCAACTGATGGGTATTGATGAATGGTGTTTGTAAAGAGCACGCTTGTGATTGTCATGTGATCATGAATGTGTTATCTCTGAACCATGTCATGCCCTGCTTGCCTTTCAGTTGAATTTTGTGAAGCATTGCAGTACAGTTGGTACAAACAGGCTGATTCTTAGCATTGCATCCTTTCATGATGGTTGAAAATTGTAATTTATTTAGTGATAATGCGTCCTGATTTGTACCATTTTGATTATAAAAGTTAATGTGGTATGGGGAAAAATCATGCGACTGGGGCGCTGTATAGTAGTCAAACCCATGGTAGCTAATTTACTGATGAGGTACAATCCGAATCCTATTCCCCACTCACATGGCTTTTGTCTTCCTTTTTTACTGAGTTCACAAGCCAGGAATTGAACCAGGCCTCCTGAGGATTTTTTGTGGACGCACACATTATAATGAAAATGAATCTGTGATGCGCAGATGTGAGAAGCGTCTGTTAAAAACCACCATTCCGCAACCGAAAGTCATGCAATTGCTTATCATGTATCTTGCAATGGTGGAAGCAGGTTTCTTAAAAACCAGGGTTTAAGTAGTACTCAAGGAAAATAATATTTCTATTCTAGGTATTTGCACCTCTACAGTTTAATGATGCAAGATGCTCCGAGGCCTTAAATTCATCTAAATAATTTGAAAAATTTGAGCCCTGGCTGACAGAAAAAACACTCACACTTGTACGTGTTGCATGCAAAATTTTTAAAGTGATATCTTGTGCACCGCGTATTATTGCCCTGAGGATTTCCATCCACTTTTTCTTTGTTTTCATTGGTTGTGGTGGTGGTGCGCGCGTGTGTGTGTGTGTGTGGAAGGAACACAGCTGTGCAATATGTTTGTAACACCCTATCTGGAACATTATTAATGTTTGTATTCCTAGTTCATAGATGCACTGTTAGCAGGATTAGTATTATATAACTTAAAATTTAATATTTGTAGCTCTTTGATTTACCAAGCAATGAAATGGATTTTGGTTTTATTTATATTTGTAAGTCTGATTGCTTTGCTTCTTGATATTAATACATGCAAAAGAAACTGGTGTTACGGAATTGTGGTTGCATTTGTTAACATGGACAAAAATAAATGCTAGATGTTGAAATCTGAATATTGAACTAACTGCTGTATGTTGAACAGTAAAGAAAGCAACTAAATTGTTTTTTTTTTTTCACCTTTCAAATGCCTGTGTTGTAAGGTAAATCTATTGCTGGGCACAAACTAGATGGCAGGTGCACTTCCTTCACACACACACAGCACCATTTTCGTTGTCACACTGTGGTTAGCTCTTCTACACTGTCTGATTTTTGTGAATAGGAAAAATCCTTTTGTGAACAAAATTTAAAAATCCAATATTGTAAGACTGGGAGACCAAGGTGGCCAAGACCTAATAAATTTCTTCTCTGACAGTTTTGAGCTGCCAACATGACCCAAGTCTCAGCACAGAAGGAGAAGTTTGGTCTGGGGGTTGGGGGGGGGGGGGAACAAAAAATTTGGAGGGGGGGGAAAGTAAGGCGGGGCCCCTTGGCGGTTGTAAAAAATCCATTAAAAATTTTATTTTTTATTTTTTTTCACTTCTTGTGTAG
>Ga0123354_10016422_pt1 | contig 11603 bp, 4 predicted proteins | sample TergutLab28metaG_2_FD_97872 | JGI IMG/M metagenome (GOLD analysis project Ga0123354, IMG submission 97872) | Labiotermes labralis P4 segment gut microbial communities from Petit-Saut dam, French Guiana - Lab288 P4 | ecosystem: Host-associated > Arthropoda: Insects > Digestive system > Gut ... | reverse complement strand
TTCCATTTATAAATGCTTTTAACTACTCTTTCATCAGGCATTCTTTCAACATGTCCCACCCAACTCAGTCTCTTACTTTTAATGTGCATTACTATATTTTCATGGTTAATCAGGTTTTCCAGCTCTTCGTTTGTTTATTGTCTCCATTCTCCATTTGTTTTCTGCGTTGGGCCAAAAATTCTTCTCAATAACCTCCTTTCGAATACCAATAATTTGTGCTTAATGTTTTCTGTTAATACCCAACATTCGGATCCATATACTACTACTGGTCTAATTACCGTATGATACAAACAGTGGTCGTAAGAAACGAATTTATTGCGTATAAATGTGCGTAATTTCACTGTTTTTCCTTCATGACAAGTCGATTAACCACAATGGAAAATCTGCTGAATGTACACTAAAACAAGGACTACCATTCTGAACTTTATGGACTGCTTGGGTGTAAAACCAAATGACCATTGATTTTAGACTTTTATGGTTCTTTAACACATGCAAATTTTCGCCGATGCAGGCCTGCGTGTTGACGCTGCGTGCTCTATCATGCTTTCAGACTTTCTTAGAGACATAACTAAAGGCGCTGGATTACACATTTTTTTCTGACTTTATAGATGCAGCAGACTGCACGTGTGATGTGTGTGCCCTGTTTCATGTTCGTTATCTCCGTAGTAACAGTGTCTGCAAAGAAAACTTTAAATTCAAGTTTCATAAATTACTTCTTTTTAGGTTTCCAATTTTTTGCCTCCTGGCTGTTTATACAGGGGTAGGCAAAATGGGAGCCTGTTGACTACTGTTGAATGTGAGAGAAAATTTCTTGCCGCTTATGGTAAAAAGGGAATTTAATTGTGTTTGATAAAAATAAGGCTTCATGATGAATCAGTAAAGGACTAAAATAAGAAATGCAGGATCAAATTATAAAGTAGTGCGGTGTGGATGCTCTAAGATTTTGAAGTGCTAGTTAGATTGTTGTGCAAGATTTGGCTTTGGATTGTATGACACTTACATTTAAGTTGCAGTAGAGCAGTTTTTTAAGTAACGTATCCTAAACGATATGTGTTATTTATCGTTGTTTTTGCGCCTTGTGTACGAAACATCCTACACTGAACCTAGGTTCAGCGTATCAATATGCGTTACGAGGTTAGGACCCGCTCTTCCTATATCCTACACTTACCGTAACTGGGCAAATATCAAACCAGAGCATAAATTTTGATGGCTGTGACTATCAGGAAGCAATTTACCTTAAAAGACTGGTAAATTTCTACACGAATACAAGGTGTCTAAATCATAAAATGACCATCGTTAGAACAGAGATCAGTTGTTAAATTTTTTTAACTCTTAAAATGCAAGTTAAGTACTAAAGTGGACAGGTGGAGAAAGGTGATTGTGGCAGCGTGACTGTCAGTTTAATCAGATAAGACCATGAGAGTTCTCGTAATCGCAGGTGATGATGATGCTTATTTTGTAGGAAGGGTTGACCAACTGCATTTAAATTGTGGACCAAACTTCGGTGTACGTTATCTATTTAGAATACCTGTTATTCATGAACAACTTTGCGTTTTACACAGGGAAATTGATGTTGTTAGGAGGGTACTTAGGTTTGGACGTATGTGTAGGATGGACAAATCTAAGAATGCGCACAGAGATCTGGTACGGAAACCTCTTAAAAGTTATCCGCTTTGATGAAAATGAAGAAGTAGGATGTTAATATTAGAGAAGTCTAAGGAACATAAATTGTGAGGATTGAGATGGAATGAACTGACCAAGGATAACGTCCAGGGGCTGGTTTATTGTATTAATTGTGAATGACTGAAACTCAGGTCCTTCTACCATGAAGAGAAACTTCTGTTCTTTCCTTCTGCAATACAGTCCCCTTACTTCCAAGCAGACAGATTGCCGTCTTCATACGATATTAAGAGGCTGATGGCGTCATCACGAAGAAGGAATGCTGTTGAAGGCAAATTCAGTCGCATGCACGACTGCAGAAAAAATATTTCGCTACCTTTCTCTTTTAAGTACGGCAGGCCTGAGCCTATAACCAAACATTTGATTCAGTCGCATGCACGACTGCAGAAAAAATATTTCGCTACCTTTCTCTTTTAAGTACGGCAGGCCTGAGCCTATAACCAAACATTTGAGGTAGTACATGTTATAGTTTATTCGCTTTCTGGATTCTGAAGGTTGATATTTTCTTTTCAAAACCACTAAAATGATTTGCGTCAGTCAATCCGTTTCCAATTTCAGACAAAAATCCCTCGGATAGTGGAGATGATGGTGCTTGGGATTTCCTGCTGTCGACCTACTTCCAGACTCTCTGCCCAGTGTCAATCACGCTAAAACTCTTATTGCTAGCGAAGTTCCTCGCGTGATTATCACTAACAACATTTCACCTAGCATGGTTAGATTGTAAGGAAATATAAAATACAAGAATTATGCTCGAGGAAATGGCTTAATACTTCGAATGAGAAGTGGCGGTGTTCTCTCTATGGAATTTTTTCACTTTGCAAGACTGTCAAACACCCGGCCTGCAGAACTTTCCTTCAAGACCAGCTAACATTCCGATATCTTTAAAGTTTTAATCTTATTTTATTTTTATATCGCACAATGCCCCCAAGAAACCCCGCAAAAGTAAACAAAAAGAGTATTTTATATCCCTGCGGTTCTCTTGTACGTTGAAAAATGTATAAATGACGAACGACGAGGGAGTGTGATATTTTATGTTGCTGTCCAAGATGCCAAGTTGGATTTCGGATTTGGCCCGTAACATATTTCATTTTGACAGACTGGTTATAGTGCAAGTCACCAAATCTCCCATAACTCCGTGGCTTGGAAGGTGAAGATAACCGACGGTTGAATCTGACGTCATGTGACACTGTTTTGAACTACAGAATGAACCCAACTCTCGCTAACATCAAGTTGTCGATATTGTAGCGGGAAAATTAAGAACAATCTGACACAGTGGCGAAAATTATTTCCAGGTACCATGAATAACTAGATACCCTTAGTAAATACAACAATTTATTGTGCCATGTACAAGTATTTCTCAGAGTACATTAATTTAGGGTAACATTAAACAAAAGGGCATTATTCACCTCTGCCTTGTTTGTAACATCGCAAGCACTCTGATTAGCAATCAGAAAACAAATAAGCATTCATTATTGAGCTGCTGCACCTCTTCCTCTTGTGTAGTTTGTGTAGTGTATGTTGACTTTCTGTTCCTAAGGACTGTCCAAGTGTGTGTCCCTAGCACTGTAGGAGTGTAATAATTTTCTTTGTAAATGCGTCATCTTTCATTTCATAGCACCTTATGTTTCCGTCCCTAGAATATTATATCTATGCTAATTTTCTATTCGTGTGTCGCATTTCTGTCCCTAGCACGATACAAATATGCTACTGATGCTGTAGACAGAAGTGTTATTTACGCGGCAGGTTCTCCTTTGCATGTTGCAAGATCACAACAGCGGAGTTCAGGGTCTCCTCAGCGGTATCTATAATTTGACTTGCGGGCAGCAGAAATCCGTATCTCCCGGTGTCCCTCAGTTCCCAGGTGAAGGTGTAGGGGGTGTCGAAAACACCACGCACCCAATCCATACTCACGCCACTAGTGGGATCTGCACACAAAAAAGAACAGATACTTTGCGTTACTGAAAATTAGCATCTCAAGTCCACTCATACCAGCGGCTCTATTGATATTACCTTTAATTTCCTTTCTAATGATGTAAGTTAATCTTCTTCAGAAATAAGTAGAAGAATATGTAGACTTCACAAAAATAAATTTTAAATGTGCTATATTGAAGAGAATATTTGATGCCTTATTGTATAAAAAGAACCTACACCGAATGGCTGCTATATACCGAGTAATACTTCGCATTGTATCTTCAGGAATGGGGTTGAGAATTCTTGAGTTAGAGAAAACACTAGAACCCACTTCCTCCCCCCCCCCAAAAAAAACCCAGCAAAGCAAGACAGGCCAAATGTCAAACTGTAGGGTCTTCTCGCCCCATAAAAACATCTAAGAAATTTAACTCACAGGCCACATTCAATAAAAAATGCAAGTCCTAAGGCTGCCCGTGCCTCGTCAAGCCAGTCATACCAGATCACAATTAAAGGACAAATAAATATACTGCCTTGGAGCAGTCAAAATACCGCGCCCCAGTTTAATTGTGGCTTATGTCGCCTGATGGTTTATATTCGAGTTACAGGGACAGCTGTAGAAGAGCACATGACATATTCCATTGCAGTTACTAGTGTGCTTTAACACCTCTAATAAAAAAGACAACTAACAGACACGACCCACTCACAGCCTTGTATTATACCTCTTGTTGGAGGCACAATTTCATCTCATTGCCTTCTGTCTAAGCTGATGTTCTTTGACGAACGTCCCCAACAACATATCGCGTCCACTTCATTTTGGTAATAATTACCCACCCTAACCTCATTTATTATTGTGAATATCACACGAAATACTTATGAAATAGGGTCACAACCAGCTGGTGGGAGATGAAAAGACGTACATCGTTTTTGGTAGTAGACAGTGCTGACGACAAGCGACTGTTGAACAAAATGCGTTCATTTATGGCGGTACATCTTCGGTACCACCGACATTCAAGTCTAAGTGTTACCGCCCTGAAAATGTTAATGGTTTGTTACTGCAAGGCTGGAAATAGTTTTAGGTTGAATAGAACAATTACTACTTTTAAACCCGTAAATAACCGTGGCGGTAGGTAGTGTATTTAGGAATGATGTGATGTTAGTAATAAGCGTTTTCTTCTGATGTGACCTAATGCTTCATAACCTCAGATAACAACCAGTGTGGCATAATGGGGTTGGCAGAATGGTTTGTACAACAGTAGGTTCCATATAGCTTTTCTGTTCATAACAAGTCATTATGCGGGAGAAGGTATGTGTCGATAACGGAAAAAAAAACTACAACCAGATAAGCTGATTCCTTGAATCAGTGAATAAAGCGGAAGAGGTATAAATAGTAGCCACTAAATTTTAAATGGTCTATACGTTTTCTACCTAGCAGGTTACTGTAGATTCAAGTATCAGTGTCCTACATTCGACAGGTGCTCACTTTGGATATCGGCCGGCACACCAGGTGTTGTGACTGAGGCGTTCAATGATAGTCCTCAGATCCTCCTCAGACCTCTCCGCATGGAGGAAAATATATAGTTAGTACTTTAATGCGAAAGGACGATTATGAAAGCTGTTATAAATAAGTGACTGGTTGGAAACATCAAATACCGTCTGTATTCTTTCAGTACAGTGACTGTTCGTATTCATATTAAATTATTATATATTCTACAGACAAGACTAAAATATAGTTATAATACAAGAGACATATAGTTGTATTGGGCCTGTTACAAACAAGCAACTGGTAAATGGTGGAGGTATGAATTAACTGGCAATTTTCATGCACATGTCTGTTTTAAAATCAATAAAAATCACTTCGCCTTTACTTCAAACATACTAAAATAATTCTTGTAAATGTTCAGTGTATCACATCTGAAACCAACTATGCCTTCGTCTTGCTGCGTTAAAGTAGCTTTGTTTCACTCGAAAAATATATCCTTCTACTGATCTTCCTAATTTTAGTGTTTGGTCGCAAATGGAATTGAAGCTGCTACTTACAGATTGTGTCGTAGATGTTTCCTACTCTATACTGAGTGCCATTGTTCGTGGCCAGAGCCTGGGCAGCCGCTGTACCAAGAGCCAACTGTAACATGTGCAGACCAAATGTCATGTTAACTCCCTTGCAAGAAACACGAAAGTAACACGTGTTTCTGTGAACTAGGTTCTCGGCAGGATGGTCGAGACAACAGTTTGGTCCGAAACTTTAATACACGTTTACCAAATTCAGCAGTGTCACATTTCAGAAGGTATGTAATAGGCTTTGGGTTACCTATGAATCTTACAGTTTATAGAATTTCAATGATAGGACGGATATTATGATAACAAGTGCACCAATCTAACAGTTAGAACAGACAGAAATTCCTTCTAGTAAGGTTTTGAGCTGCACCCTCCTACACTATCGAATGGGAAATAGGGCAAAGCAGCTGGACAGTATGATTTAAAATCATCTCTTGTCGAGATTGGGACAGAGTGGAAATTCAACTCCACTTTACCAGTTTAATTTCTCACATTGTGTCCAGGCACTTTGTGTTTATTGCCTGTATTAATTCTGATCGGAGGACCAGAAGTAGTACCGCTGTGAAGGCCTGGGTGTATACGCGACTTAGTACTGAACTGGTCAGTACGTATTAACAGAAAATATTGAATCTTTATGATTCATTTAGCTGAGATTTCGTTGTCGTCTAAACTGCAGAGCATCAGTGATAAGTGGACGAATATGCATGTGGAACTTTAAGGGAATGACAACTGAGAGGGAAAGAAAAAACTACTCAGATAAAACCCGTTCCACTGTTGTTTTATAAAAAAATATCATAAGGAATACCGTCATATGGTACCCTGGTCTCTGCAGTAGGAAGCTAGTGACTGTTCACTTGTGCTATTAACCTATGACCTTTACAATATTGATTACAATGACGGGATTTAGTACTGATGCAAAATGATTTAATGCTTGTCATTAAGTACAGTTCACATACAGGCAGTAGGACTATTGTCGGTACTGCTAGCCTCCACAAGATGGCAGATGTCAACAATCGAAAAGCACGTTTTTCAGAGAATGAATTGAAAGTGTAAGCCCTATATTGGCCTCAGTATGTGGATGGAAGTTGTATTGAAATGCTTTTTTGAACGGCTAAATGACTTTTCGAAATGAATATAAGCATGTGGAACAGGTTCCTAAGGCTTAAGAAAGAAATTAGTGCCAGAGTGCTGCGAAGAGAGTAATGAATTTCTTGTTCCACAAAGAGATTCGTCCAGACAGACTGTGAGTTTCTAAATATGGTCTTTACTTCATTCTGACATCTTACTATTGTCATTGCCATCCGTCATGAAATATTCTTACCAGTTCATCGTAGTTGGATACGTGATCGCTGTTATGTCCGAACGGAAAGAGCAGCAGTTGGCTGTAGCTGTGGAATGCGAAGTAGACGTCAAACTTATCCGATATGCTGGTCAGGAAGTTGGACAGCAATCGGCTTTCGATTTCGGAGAAAGGAGAAGGTCCGGCATACGTTTCAGAACACGGGTTAGTGCTAGATCCAATCTCTGTAAGAGTCGAAACACGTAGCTAATTTAATAATAATAATATATTTATTTACTGCAATTGTGTTGTCACCCGGTGGCAGTGGTTATTTTACAAGTAAACAACACATGAAATTGGTTATTACTAGATTTAAGTCGGGAGGGCTACATGAGAAGCATGTAGTGGCAATTTGGAATCTTGGGAACCATCTCAGCATTTGCTTATAGACACAGGGAAACCAAGAAAAACCTGTGTCGAGATGGCCGGTCGCAGGACCTTCCAAGTACTGACTTCTAACCAGCAGTCCGGCATATAAAGTAAAAAAAAAAAACTCTCCGTAAAACATAATGAATTGGGTATCTTGTGAATACATTTAAGTTACGTGATTATTTAACGACGTTTTTAGCAGTTTGGACTCTAAAAGTCATGTTTATTACGGAATAAATTGGAAAGAAATTCGAAGGGAGAGGTATTATCCTGGCAGTTGCCTGGAGGAACTGTGGGATGCCAAGAAATTTGGTCTGTTAGGATATCGCTTTAACTACCTGAGATTTGAAGCTTGGGTTTCCCTAATTCGAAGCATAATTGTCAGTCACGCAGCTTCTGAGTTCTGTGTAGCTGTTGTATCCGGTATCCTTTACGACGCTACTAGGATTATTGCAGTGATGCACTGGAAAGGATCTGAGGTGAAGTGGCTGTGAGTTAACCAAGGTGAATAAACCACTTTCTTGAAGACAATGACGAAAACTAACGAAAACCTCTATCAAAATAGAAGGTTTCTCGGCCCAGACTAAGCCATTCATCTGCAGAATTAAAGACCGGACGTTGCTTCTGCTCCATTTTGCTCCGTGGAATTTCTCGTGAAGAGCATTTCTAAACCACTTATCCGTATGTAAGCTACAATTTAAAAAAAAAACTCATTTCTGTGTTTGGTAGTGTTACTGACTTCACACAGCACTTCATTTACATATTAACAGCAAAATTACACTAACACTTTTCTTGTATCTAAGAAGCCTACGATTACTACCTAGAAGTTTATAGCGAGATTGGAGGTAAATATCCACAGATTATTTAACTTCTGCTCTAGTTTCAAGCTGCAGACTATTTTAGATCCCCTGATCTGCATGAGACACTAGGTTAGAAGGGTCACAGAATAAATGTAGGCAACGTGGTCACGAAGTGGAAAGCATTCGTGAATCAAACCGAGTCGTTCAGCCTACATCCACGCAATGTCGTCTGTGCGTTTCAGTACTTCTACGTACGCATTGAAGCTGTACTTGTGTAGGGGAAGTATCCAGGGAACAGAAGCTTGTTTGATTTGAATACTTCTCAATTTATGCGAGGTTTTAGGTTTTCGGAGCAGTGTAGCTGAGTTATCCTGCTTCCGTTATATGACGCCGCATCACCGGGTAATGGGTCCTGCAACTTTCCAGACAACGCACTGGTCTCCAAAATGTCGAAAGCCCAGTGACGGGGCGTTGTATCTCAGAAGAATGGATACATTTTCTCTATTCTTTTCATGTACATAAAATTACCAAATTTCCTAAATGTAATCATTTCAGACTTTTATTCCGGAGGTGCCCATTTGGAAACAATCTGGGACGTCGAATAATCTGAAAGAGGTTTCCGATCATTTTTCAATCCCTCAAGGAAACTGTTGGAATGGTACCTGAACTATGACCGCTACCTTCCAGATCCTTTACAATTCACAATTCATCAATCACTCCGCCATCCGACGCCAACAAGGTGAGATGCTAACACTGTAAATATGTTATAAATTATTTTTTTCCATGACGCGACAGTCGCTCCATGTATTAATAACCACTATAAAGCGTGATTCGCGAAGAAGGTAACTGTCCCTCGCATTCCCATAAATTCAGTACTGTTAGACATTTTACTGGGAGCGACAAGAGGAAAGGATGCCATTCATTGACATTAGTTTGCTTTATTTTGTAACACGTGAGTCGTCTGAAGGAACACTACTGAGAAAATCTGACTTCATCGAACACTCGCTTCTTGGAATTTTAATACCAGGATGTGTGAGCATTTCTGATTTTAAAGCCAACGTTTCAGAACTTGAGTTCACGTTGCACTTTGGGCTTTGTAAATTTTCGTGTTCAAATGTTTACCCAGCCAGTGGAAGTCGAAGTTCCTATTGGCATCAGCACCATAGCAGCCACTCCCTCCTGGACTGCGAGTCTTCCTCCACATACGGTCCTGCGACAGAAAAGAAAAATACATGTACAAATTAGTTAAGCACAGAAATACATAGCATGGAATTCTGAAGAAAATTTCAGCTGAAACCCGTTAATTAAAAGATTTTGACCCAACAGATTAGTGTAAGTGTGACGCTTCTCATATTATTATTATTATTATTATCCGTGTTATCACTTTTATGCAGGGTATTTACAATTATACACCTGAAACAAACCATGTTTCTAGGGTATATAGTGTTGCAGCTGTTTTGTATTTACATTTTATGCTACATGTAATGTTATTGCTCCCGTGAAATATGTTTTGTTCATCTACATTAGTACTTTACGTAATGTGTGTGCAATGCCCACTGTGGCTCTGTTTTTGTAGTTCCGTAATTTCGTGTTTTCCTGGTATGTTGCTCAGGTATTGTCTGAGTGATTTGGAAATAGTTCCAGTCGCCCCTATTTTTACCAGTATCACTTTTTCTTTCATATTCCACATGGGCTGAGTTTCTATTATGAGGTATTTATATTTTAAGATCTTCTCAGCTCCTTTCTTGATCACATTTATCCAGGAAATGCAACATCTATTAACATACATGTTCCATTTTTCTTGTGACAGATTATGGTTTACAGTTTATTGTTAGGAATAGTTCTGTCTGTTCGTAATTTTTGGATCCATAATATGGTAACCTTAACTTCATGACTTGTTTCGACTGATTTTGGTATATGGTCACACCAGAGTTTTTTTGTCTAATTTTACCCCTGTTGCCTTGCATATATTAAAGCATAGCTGAGCACAAACTGTATCAAGTCTCTTTATGTATTGTTCTCTTGCCAATATTGGACATGCTGATATGATGTGTCCCACAACCGCATCAAATTGTTTACAGTGTCTGCACTTTTTATATGTTTCTGCTTTTAATATTTTTTGTTGCATGATATTTGTTTTGTTATTATTATTGTTGTGTTTAAGGACTCTTTATTTCTGAGTGTATACTATCCATCTATTTAATGGTTTCTGGATAAAAAATTAAAACGTGTGAAAGGAAGCGGTCGTAGCCCAATCTGAGGTATTTGCCTGAGAAGAAGCTGAGCAGAATCACAACGAATCTCTGTCGACCTAGTCGGCGTCCCGGCTGAAATCTGAACCTGGTGCATCCCGAATACAAGTTATAATCGTCAGAGCTCGAGCCAGCTTGCCAATATTTATTTATCGGTTAACAACTATCCTGACCGAGAATTTCTTTATCCTCTTCTTGCGAATAACGGGACAGGAACTTAAAACGCTTTACAGAGTCGTTTCCTTCCAGCGCTTTGTCTTCGCACCTATGTGATCACTTCCCTTTCCTTTTCGATCTTAACGTTTCTAGACTTCGTATAGCTCTGTTAAGAAATTTACGATTCAATCAAAAGAGCGAATTTGGGAATAGACTTACTTGGATGGGAAAGTGTGACAGAGCATTGTTCTAAAGCACCAATACACCGTGATGTTGTTGATCCCTTTGTGCATTTATACGTAAAAAGTAACAGTAACAGTTAAGCAAAAATTGGGTATTTAAAAAGCTCAGTTACATGTTTCGGCTTTTAATATAATTCGTCACCAGGCTGAACAGTAGACTAATTTCAAGATTCAATATACATCATATATAAATTAAAAGACATGTGCGATGTTTCAACTTGGTACAACTTCATTTCACTTCTCTGTCATAAGAGTAAAGAAAATCTCTGGGGCCTCTCAAAGTCGTATTATTTAAAGCTCTTTAATTTTTTTTAATTGGTTAAGTTTGAAATTGCATAATTGAAACAGCTTAAGCCAGGGTGTGTATGTACGTATAACATGTAATATACAGTCGTGTTGCCGCGCTTGTGATGTATCATCGTTAGAGATTTCCATTCCTTATTTTTGCCTAAATAATCCTTGGTAATATGATCCCGGCAGGTTAACTCAGAGAGCAGTGCTTGTGTTCTCTCTTATTTTTGAGGTATCTGTTTCAAATTTTGTCTGAAGTATTCCTGCCTCATCATAGTTTTCCTCTTTTCTTCCTAACAATTGCTGGAATATTTTAATTTTCTTAGTTAAACCTCGCCTTTATACAATGTCATTAACTGTCGAACTTACCGTTGTATGAGCGTAGACGTAGCCGTCTGGGTTCACGATAGGAAAGACGTAATAGTCGAAGGACCGCGCCAAGTCTTGGATCACTGGGTTGTCACTGGTCAGCAGCTTGTTAAGGATGTAGGTCACTGTGGCGGGAGCG
>Ga0123354_10016420_pt1 | contig 11603 bp, 3 predicted proteins | sample TergutLab28metaG_2_FD_97872 | JGI IMG/M metagenome (GOLD analysis project Ga0123354, IMG submission 97872) | Labiotermes labralis P4 segment gut microbial communities from Petit-Saut dam, French Guiana - Lab288 P4 | ecosystem: Host-associated > Arthropoda: Insects > Digestive system > Gut ... | reverse complement strand
TTAAAACTATTTATGATGACAACCAATTTATTTGTCATTGCTAATGTAAAACAATTGCGAACCGGCGGTAGTTTTAGAATTTTACTGCCTTTTTTCCGAACATCTTGGGGTGTTGGCGTCCTATATTCTGCAATTTTTAAGAGTTTTCACAATCGGATTGAGTTTGGCAAGATTTTGGAGGCCCTTCAGAATTTCGGGGGGGGGGGGAGGAGTTTGAACACTCCAAACCCCCCCCCCTCTCTCGGTACGCCACTGATGGTTAGAAAAGAAAGCACGTAAGTTTGTCTACGATGAAATTTGAATGTCACATTTGGATGAGAAGGTAATTATGTACGTTCGCTGCGAAATTTGAAAGATATATTTAAAAGACATGTTTACCCAATTCGTTTTCAAAAGAAGAGTTTAAACAAGGCAAGTGCGACATTGCGGGCTACAGAAATTAGGCTCTTTAATCTGGAAACCTGTGATTTTGTAGGAAGTTCAGTAAAAAAAATCAACCGCTTTGCCCTTTCTTATCTGCCTCCTCCTTGCCACGAACATTTTCATCACTAACTACGTTAGCTGGTGGACCGGGTAGCGTAGTCGGTATAGCCACTGGCTACGAGCTGGACGGTCCGGGGCTCGAATCACGTTAAGGGGCGAGATTTTCCGCACCTGTTCAGACCGGCCCTGGGGCCCACCCGGCATACTGTACAATGGGTACCGGGTCTTTCCCGAGGGTAAAGAGCGGCCGAAACGTGACGCTGACCCCTCACCCCTTCTAGTGCCGTGGTCAAGAAAGAGTAGAGTTATATCTCTACTTCCCCTGTGGGCCGTACGGCCTGTGCAGAGCCTCAGTGCCTGTACAAGGGTGCACTTTACCTTTTTTTACTTTAGCTGACTTCCAAAACAAGGAAGCAATTCCAAATGTGTCCTGGTTGTCTCATTACACACCGATCTCAGTGGCCGCGCGGTGTAAGGCGTGGTTCTGCGGCCGTTCGCATGCTGGGATCGCGGGTTCGAAACCCCACCGGAGGCAAGTTTGTCTGTGTCTTGTAAGTGTTGTCTGTTGTCAGATAGAGGTCTCTGATTCGGGCTGATTACTCGTCCAGAGGAGTCCTACTGAGTGTGATGTGTCTGAGTGTGACCATGAAAACTCATTGCAAAATTCCTTGAAAGAAAGTGATTGTAGATTTTTGTATTTGCACAACACACTCACTTCACAGGCGCCAAGGTGTTGTAGCCTTATAGTGACAAACTGTGGGTTAAACGTACGTGATTCGATCGCCGGCAGAGGAATTTTTCTAATTTCAGAAACATCTGCGAAAGTCTGGACTCATTCAGCAGTCTATTCAATGTCTTCCGGGTTTCATACCCCAGGGGTAAAGCTGCCGGTGTGTCAAATTGGCCATTGCAACTGCTAAAAAGGGTAAAATTCAACCTACAAGAGGCCATACCCAAGGTCTAGATGGGGAGTAAAGTTATGGCTTTACTCTTTCTTGAACCTCAGTTGTAGATGGGGTAGGAGGTTAACGCTACACCCCTACCGCTTTACGTCCAGGAAACAGACCCGGTAGCCATTTCTACAGGAGGCTTGGTGGGCCCCCACTTTCGGTCTGGACAGGTACGGAAATTGTGGCCTCCTCTGTGATTCGATCCCCAGACCGTCCAACCTGTAGCTAGTCGGTATACTGACTGAGCTATCCCGGCCCACATTACTCCTAGTGCCTAGGGTAACAACAAGTACAGCTGTATTATACTAGCTCTACTTGGCTTCGTGATGTTTACAGGAACAAATTTATCTGTACTGTTGTAAGATATTTTAACATTTGATAAAGATATTTAGATGGATGCAGAGGACAACAGCCCGCCACACAGAGTCTGCATCGTTCCGCCTCTTTGGGCCGAAGTTTTTATCTGGGTAAGCATGAAGCACGAATTACTTTTGGGTTAAAATTTCATTTTTTTTTTTTTGCCTACTGCAAATGAAAGGCACTGCCGTGTAATTAAATGATTGTCAATAGATAACCAAGCTGCGGCTGTCACTGATTTTAAAAACCTTTAAACACACGCGTATCCAGCTTTCGATTTACACAAACGCACACCAACTATTACTCCTGTATACCAACCGTTTGATATATTAAATACATGGCGACGCAAAACCACTTATTCTTTCTCACATAATAATTTAACAGAACCCAGAATATCTTGAGAAGTCTTTTGTATTAAAAGGATTACGCAAGAATTAATATTGATAATTTCTGATTTGTAGGTTACTTAACAATAGAAATTTTTATCATAGATTTTTTTGTAAAAACACACACACACACAGGATATGCACATGTACACAAATTGTCTGTCTATATAAACATATATATATATATATATATATATATATATATATATATTTGTATGTGTGCCTATAAATGCTACACCTGGATATTATGGATTTCTTATTCTGTTCAATATAATGTACGATTTTCAAGACGTATTGGCACATCGTTGCGAGATATGAGGCGGCTGAAGCACCATCACGCGACACCAACGTGATTACGCACCCACTGTGGTGGTTCTCCCCCATCTACAATTAGCCGCAAAGCATCGGATCTGCCTTACGTTGTGTGGGTTAATGTCATAATGGAATGTGAAATGAAACATAACTGCTTGTCAAAAAGAGCGTTTCCTGAGTAAAAAGTTGATTTGCACAAGTCAGTGCCCGTCACAGAGAGAATGTTGTTTGTAAAGAGATTTTATGACTGGAATTGGTGAGATATTGTCATGAGCGTCCTTCTTATCTAACTGTTGTACCTTATTGTATAGAACATGTTTATAATGATGGACCTAATGCTGATGACTATTTGAGGTGGAAAGTGCGGAGTTAGAACCTTTATTTACAAGAAGGTTCATGAACAAAAGTCAGATTTTAACCACGGAACAAACTGCATTTCATAACCGTGTGGATTTACGTGAACTGTCAGAGAGCATTTGAAAGGACACACAGTAATTGTTACCTTTTAAAATTCATGACTTTAATTTGTGAAATGACGAGATTACAGCGTGTTTTGTCACGCCTACCTCTGATCATGCATTACAATGTACGTTCTTATCAGCTCCAGTGGTTACACGTATGTTTGACGCAAGCCCATACATTTTGTCCCATTTAGCAGCCCTCAGTTCCTCTCAGTGATGTCCCACACATAAAAGATTATAATTCAATAACCACGTAATTCTGCACACTATGAGCACCTTTTATATGAACATATTTTATTGCAATTAGCCTGGTGGTAGGCAACCAGGAGTATTAAATCGCACCCAATTTTTTCTAGTGTTGAAATTTTTGCTCGATTTAGACTATTGTAACACGTTTTGAAATATAATAATTTCTCCAATTTCCTCCAAGTTTCTTCATCTGTATTAAGTGCCATCTGTATAGAACATAAAGTTTAATAACATTTTTGTGTATAATATATAGTGACGTTACTGTACAAATATTGTTTGCGTTATGTTTGTTTGGTTGCAGGGAAGCCACGTTGTATATCTATTTTAGCATTCAGATCACACAGTAATGTTGAACAAACTTCAGTATGTGACACTCCTTTCAGTGTGAAAATAAAAATGTATGAAAATCTCTTGGCGTTGTGTTCTGCAGACAGAAGCAGCATGTACGACATTATTTCACAGTCGGCGGCCCCTTCAATTGTCTTAAACATGTTTAACGCACAGGAACAAACATAAACATAACACGAATTTCACGAAATGACATCTGTGGCTTCTCAGTTGATAGAGGAAGTCACTGTACATGAGCAAAGCGACAGTCTCGAGCATGCGCGAGAGATAAGCGCAGACGGTACTTACTTTCCGAACACCCTACGTAAATCGCAAAGAAGCATCTGGGCAAAAGTTTAAGTCAAGCACTGGTCTTTCTCATTATCCTTTAAAACGGCATATAGCCACGTACTTTTTGTCTGCAGTGAACTATTCATATTTCCGCGCTCTTAGAGATTAGGTCGGAGTTTCGCGTTGGAAATATTACCACATCAAAAATGTACCGGCACCGGAAACTGTGTCAAATGATGCCGAGTTAGGAATGAAGGGTTTTTGCATTGCTTTGTTTGTAGACAATTACTTTATATTGTTTGAACTCAGATATCATAAAGTACTGGGCGTCCGTGTAAAATGTATAGAGTGTAAAGAAATTCACAGCTGAGCAGCCGATCATGTAATTACTTGTTTAAAGGTAGGTCGAAAACTTGTGTGTCGTATAACCTGAGACAGTCAGGATCCGGGCTACACTTATCTTTCATATAATGCAAGGTGACTTCGTAGTTAGAGTACGTTTTACAAGTTAGTGCCATCTATCTCATGGCAGCCTGCAGTGCACCGCACCGTATTTTTCGACCACGCTTTAATGAGTTGGCATCGACCTTTAACAAAACTGCTTAAGTCGCGTTTAACCACCTCCGGCAATACTTAGCCTAGTGCTGGAAACAGAAATTCTGCCTTAAAGTTAGAGATGCATCTTCAGAGATCTTCACTAAAACATTTTCCTGAAAAATGCGATGTCTTTGAAGAGTTAGACTGTCAGGTAGCGGCGTGGAGCATACGGAAATCTCCCAGGCGATACAAGCCCAACATTGACAATGAACTGGACTTTGTGACAGGTTTGTGGATATAGTGAGGACTATCCCTTGTGGAGGTGTGAAAGCTGAGAATGGTGAGCACACCGTCGCTCGTAAAGTACTTGTCTGTGTATAAGGTTATGTATTAAATGGCATCATCATCATCATCATCATCATCATCAGCGAGTTGATGTTACAACCAATCGCACGTTGTGTGTGCAGGGAACGACCGTCTGAACACAGATAAGAACTCCACTATTAATGCCATGAATGCAATCGATTGTCACAAAATACTTCGAATACTTTTGGTCAGAATAGTCTAAATTCCTGTGAGACTTCGAATAAGATTATATTATTGCTCTTTTGCCGCAGCTACAATTACGACATCTTCTTTGGCTGTTATCATCAAATCCGTGGGCGACCTGAATTCACGGGTGTCATTTTAAGGCACCGTGTTCCAAAAGTCGAAACACTTTAGCGTATGGCTGGCGTTTATCAAGACAGCCTAGCGCTTATTCTCTTGCAACGGTACCAGCTAGACAACTGCAGACACCGGAGGTTGAGGGACGCCACATTATTCTTTGTGCTTTTATTGCGTGGCAGTTCGATTAAACTGAACATTCTTGTGCACCGTGTGGCATGAGTACACAAAGAAACTCACGCAATCTCTGTGACACATTGTGTTTAAAAGCTATAATGACAAATGCGGACAAATTTGTAGCTGTTGCAGTCCAGTGAAATTTATGAAAGGGTCCTAAAATTTTATTGAAGGGGTTTTTTTTTGTGAACAAAGGTGCAAGAATATGAAGTAGGTATATTACACCTGCAGGAACGGTAGAAACTGAGACTATTGGTAAAAGATAATTACTTACTTACTTACTCCATGGTGCAGTCCTTCTTGAGAAGCGAACTCATTTGCAGCTAGTCAAGAAATTCCCCGCATTTCACGGAACCCGAAGTTTCACTACCGCATTCAAAAGCGTCCGCCACCTGTCCCTATCCTGGGCCAGCCCAATCCAGTCCATATACCCACATCCCACCTCCTGCAGATCCATCCTAATATTATCCACCCATCTACTCCTAGGTCTCCCCAGTGATCTCTTTCCCTCCGGTTTCCCCACCAAGACCCTATACACCCCCCTCTCCTCACCCATACACGCCACATGCCCTGCCCATCTCATTCTTCTCGATTTTATCACCCGCACAATATTGGGTGAAAAGTACAAATCGTTTAGCTCCTCGTTATGCAGTCTTCTCCATTCCCCCGTTACCTCGTCCCTCCTACGTCCAAATATTCTCCTCAACACTATATTCTCAAACACCCTCAGCTTCCTTCCTCCCGCAATGTCAGCGACCAAATTTCACCCCCATACAAAACAACAGGCAAAATTTTAGTTCTATATAGCTTGATCTTAAAATTTTTGGATAGGAACCTGGAAGACAAAATATTCTGCACCGAATGATAGCAAGCATTTCCTTACCTCAATCTGCTCTTCATTTCTTCCGCAATACAGTTTTGATTTGTTAAAGTTGTTCCCAAATATTTAAACTCTTCCACCCTCTCGAAGGTACTATTATCAATCCTCACACTGTGAATTCGTCCTGCATTCTGATCTTCAGTCATGGCCATGTAATTAGTTTTATCAGCACTTACTTCCAGTCCAATCTCCCTACTAGTAGCTACTATAGCTTCTGCATTTTCCTTTAGAGCATGTATGCTTCCACCCAGTATATTAATATCTTCAGCATAAGTCAGAAATAATTAGAATATTAACTTAAGTAAAAGAGGAATTCGATTGTTGTAGACATTTATTTGATTATGAACCGTGAGGGATTACTGGATAATCATTAAACATGGTCTATAAAAAGAGAATAAGGAATAATTTTAGAAGGGAAATGTTTAGACAATCTAAGGTCTGTGTTGACTGAGGGAAGAAATTTTGTTTATTTGTGCCATTTGATAGTGAAACAATCAAACTCATGAAGTTTCATTTTATTTATCTGCAAGAATTACGAATTGAGGTTGAAATTTGAAAGTGAAATTGTAAAATTTTAATATATTGCATAATTTTTTTAAATATACGGAGGAATGAAAATGGAACAAGCAGTAGATAAAGAGACGGAAATTGTACCGACACAACGATAATAGTCGGCATGATAGAACGGGAAGAATTAGGATTGAATAAAGGGAAAGAATTTAATTTTGAAAATTGGTTATAGCAAGGAATTTTGATTTAAAAATATAAAGGGAAATTGTGAGAGGTTTGGCTGACAAATATTGTTAAATAGGCTAATCGGATGAACATGTAGAAGTGATTCAGTTATTGTAGGAAATAAGTCCATGGCAATTTAATTCGGTAGACCAAAAACAGTTTGTGGTAGCAACGGCATGGGAAAAGAAAGAGGAATGATGAAGGGAAGTAGAGGACACAAACATTAATATATCAATATAGTTCCTTGAGTCGTACTTCACTTTTTATGTGTCTACGTTTATGTGCACTGAGGTTTTACAGAGGTCACACACGTCCTTACTTCTGTATGCATATACTGGTCTGCCTTCTCCTTCCCTATTCTTACTGTCTAAATAATAAAACTGCAGTAAACACAAACAGACCTCTCTTTATCATAAAATTTAGGTTTCCCCGTTTATGTCCAGTAAAATTTTGTATGTCGGTTGCCATAGTAATTTCTTAATTCATTTATATCTAGTTTTAAATGGGCATTTACCAATTTATCGTGATTGTATTACAAAATATTATCTATGGTTCTTTATACTTACAAGCCCTACTTTTAGCCTTAAAATTCATCTAAACGACTCTATTCAACTCTACAATTAAAAGCACACAAACCACTACGCTTTACCCATTCATGGTATCATATCTACACTTCCGGTTTTCTTACTTTCACAACATTTGTTAAAGTCATCCATACCTTCGACTTCCTTCCGGTTGCCTAACTTGTTCGTTGACTGTTCTTCAAACCATATGTTTTTTTACTTTAGGATACAAATTTTTTAATTCGCTACTTTTGTGTTTCTCTTCATGCCTGAAATTTGGATTTCACCAGTGCGAGTTCAGCGCTGCGTTCTAAGTATGATCTCTGGACATTCACTTATTAAATTCACTACATCTTGAAACCTGCATGTAACATATTAGCACCCTTCACTTAACGAAGATCTATTCCCCAATATACGGGTTTCTTTGAGAATTGTGTTAACATGGTAATTTGGTCGTCAGTTGTGAGACACGTTTTTCCAAACTTAAAGTCATTAAGACTTACTTACGTTCATTCTTGTCTCCCAAAAAGACCGATTTTTCTAGCTGCCCCTTCTACTGAAAACACCATCGATCTAAATTTCGATATCACCAAATTGATGAAAAATTTTGCTGACGTGAAAGCCAGGAAAGTCAACTGTCTTTGAAGCATTTTGCAAGTATCTTTATCTCCACCAATTACATCGTTCCCTGCAAGGCAATAAAGTTAATTTTTAAATTCCTCTACTTATTAAGACCTCTATGTGCCCTTTTAAAATAACATTAAGACTTCATGTACAAAAAAAAGAGCACAAGCTGATGCGCCGCATATACTTAGCACAGTGCTCTGAGTCAGTGGCGTATCCAGGAATTTTATTGGGGGGGGGGGGGGTTCAACAAATTCAGTTGTGGACAGAGAACAGGGATCTGGGGACGGTAGCCCCCTAGTCAGGGGTTCTGGAGGCAGCTGTACTTTCGTACCAAAAAAATTCATTTCATATAGTAAAATCTTCTTACTTTTTGGTGCTTTAAGACTGTTTATGATGACAACCAATTTACTTCTCATTGCTAATGTAAAACAATTCGAACCCAGGTCGTTTTAGAATTTTACTGCCTTTTTTCCACACATCTTGGGGTGCTGGCGTCCTAAATTTAGCAAATTTTAACAGTTTTCACAATCGGGTTGAGTTTGGTATGATTTTGGAGGGCTTTCGGAATTTCGAGGGGGTTATCTCCACCCCCTCGGTAAGCCACTGCTCTGAGTTGGTTAAAGCACGCCCAAAAATTTGGACCCAATCTATACTATTGAAATGGGCCGGTTCGCTTAAAATTTTACTAGCAGAGAACTGCAAATGGAATTACTCATTTTCGTATGGGAATATCGCAGCACATTCCATACTGATGTCATTTAGCCTTAAGATTAATAACACGTAGTTGAACAATTGTATTATGGAAGGTAAAGTAAAATGGACCCTCAAAACCTGAAGAAATTTTAGGAATTTTTGAATAGGAATATGTAGCAGAGACCACTGTGATAAGGGGGAAGGTATTACATTTTGTACGATACTAATTACGAAATATGCATATTAGTTGAAGGACATGAATCATACTTTCATATATAGTGAAATCCGTAAGTCAGTAGGTAAGGTTTACTTTTAGACCAAGGACTGAAGAATTTGACAACAAGCAAAATTGATGATAGAAAATAGACCTAGAGACGGTAATCTCATTTAACAATGAAAAGATGTTCTTAAAATGCAGTAAAATAATATAAATAATACCAATACGAACGTTTCTAAAGATTATTGTGGATAAAATTTTTTGTTTGTGAGAGTGTTATTTGTAGCAGCAGATACGGCTATTACGTCACGAGAAAGTATTTTAAATAAAATGTGTTTTTGTTTCGAAAGAAAAGTAAATTTAAATTACAGCAAAATAAAGTAAAAAATGGAAATGTTCAATGAAATACCGACTTACTGATCTCAGTCAATATAAATTACATACGAGTACGTTGTGTGAAACTTAGCACGTGGAATTAATATGAAAAGAGTTTACGTTATTAAATAACATAAGTGCAAAGAAATACATTTAAAATGTAAATTGTGTACGTACAATTTTAGTTACGTTTTTAAATTAAATTTCTTTATCTGTCAATTAACGTGCTTAGTTATATTATAAATGTATGGCATTCACTTTACATTACATTTACATGATCTTGTTACTGAAGCATTTATACCGATAGGATGAACGTTGACTAAAATATTGTTGATTTTAATACAGACGAAGTAATTACAACCCCAACTGACACTTTTGGCAAATTGTTTAGTAATTACAACTCCAACTGGCACTTTTGGCAAATTGTTTAGTAATTACAACTCCAACTGGCACTTTTGGCAAATTGTTTTGTAATTACAACCCCAACTGACAATTTTGGTGACTTGTTTATAAATTCTTTAGAAGGTAACGAAAGAAATATTTTATTACATTTTAACACACATCCATTTCCTTACTTTTGCAATAACATTTATTAATTTATATCAATTGTCTGCAGCTATTTGTCTTGAGTGAAGGCGGACAGTACTGATATTGCTGGCTTAAAATTTGTTAAAATGTACCAGAGATAATGTAGGAAAACCTTTTGGGTCATACCACGAGGTTTCCACCTGGCAAAGAGGTACAGGGCTTAGCAACCAGCCCTCAAATACTGAGTATATAGCTTAACAGATCGGCGGTTACCTTAAAGTGTCAGCCAGTGGTCACGCTTGGCCTAAAAACAAAGTTACGAATTTTGTTTTTATGACACACCACAAAGCTTCTGTTCTACTTAATTCACCAAAATAGGATTACACAAAACCTGTCTTATAAACCTCCAGCATTTAAAAAATGCTACATAGGCGTTTTTTGCGGAAATGTTCAGGTGTCACGGCGACTCTTCATTTGCTACAAGTGAAATCACACGGAAAGTTTCAGATCCGACAAGCTGCCATGGTGCTGTCAACGTGGTACTGACACACATTTTGGATCCTACGTGAACATCTCAGAGACACTGCACTGGAGAAGAGGAGGAAGGCGTTCCTCCACCAACTGTTTCGTAAACGTTGATATTCGTACAGGCAGCGAAACAGTTACGATTAAACTTTCGAGTGAGAATGCAAACAGACATATCCACATCCTGTATGTGTATGTCCTTCTGTTACTTCTAAACTTATTTTACTTGCGTTTCGAAAACTTGCTTTATATATATATATATATATATATATATATATATATGACACATTTTTTAAAGTCCACAATGAAGTGATCTCTGACCTAACCTTATACTCACTCTTCACAGTTCTGATATTATTTGCCATACATTATACACGTAATTATTTATCTAATGCGCCATTTTATTTGTATTTTCACTGCATCCCTAACCAGCAGCATCTTTCTTCAAGCATTTTCCAACGTATAAAAAAGAAATCTTTTTAGCTCTGTAGCTGTGTGTCCAACTGTACGATAAATCCCGTCACAAGCCCGTGCACCTTCCCAAGCAGATTTTTATGCGTCACGAACTAAGTGACAGTATTGGCGTGATTAACAAATTAGAAACGAGTAAAACACTTTGTTTGAAGACCCAGAGTTTTTATGCAGTCGAATACTGGGTTAGAAATTGCCTTTTGGGTTAGAGACTTAAGAGTGCAGTAACGTGCCGATGTACCATTCTGGCTCAGTCGGCCCGGCAGCTTAGGACGCCTGCAGATTGTACGCCGAATACACTAAGAATTGTCACCGTTTGCAAACGGAAGGCTGCCGAAAGCTCCTCACAGCAGGGCAGGACACGAAAATTGGTGCGATTGCTTACTATGATAGTAAATTATCGAATTAGTTTAGCTTATCTAGATTATTTACTTACAAAGAAACTTAAGCTTAAAATAGAGCCAATAATAATCTCTTAATAGGGCTGCAGTCACAGATGTTTAAAAATATTTTGTATTTTAATTTAACTATTTATTACTTTTGCTTTCGCGAGGCCAAATCAGGTTAATATATAAGGATTCGAGGTTGTCTAGAATGTAAAGCTGTGTGACTGGGGCAGTGTTGTCAAACGTTTCGAAAAAACGAAGTGCCTTTATCTTCAAACGTTGAGGCTTTCAAAAAAAGAATTGGACCTCTCAACTAAATCTCTGAATTTGGAGTCACTGTGTTCTTGGCAGTGGCGTACCGAGAGGGGGGTTTGGGGTGTTCAACCCCCCCCCCCCCCCCCACCCCC
>Ga0123354_10016419_pt1 | contig 11604 bp, 7 predicted proteins | sample TergutLab28metaG_2_FD_97872 | JGI IMG/M metagenome (GOLD analysis project Ga0123354, IMG submission 97872) | Labiotermes labralis P4 segment gut microbial communities from Petit-Saut dam, French Guiana - Lab288 P4 | ecosystem: Host-associated > Arthropoda: Insects > Digestive system > Gut ... | reverse complement strand
TATATGTGTGCATACTTTTTTTTTTTTTCTTATTTTTTTTATATTGTGTGTATGTATATATATATATATATATATATATATATATATATATATATATATATATATATATCAATGCCTTACCTTTTAAATTACATATATGAACCTTAATACAGCTGTGGTGTAATCGCATAACTGTTTGCTTTATTATTTATTTGTGAAGTTGACATTGAAGGCAACCACATACCTGGTGTAGAACAGGTTCTTATGCCTGTGTCTATAATTTGGTCCTATATAGAAACCATTGTTGTCCAAAGGAATCAAAACACATCAGCCTCTGTAACTATGACACAGCCCAGAAATCTGTTACAGCATGCTCAAAAAGTCCTGTTCCTTTTGTACTTACTCATCTCATCTAATGGAACCTGTTTCTCCAAACAACACCAGAGGCAGTGCCAACATTCAAGTAAATAATACTGGCATCTGTCTATTATTCAGTTTTTTGTCATCTTTGCCATATTAGTGACTGACATTGCTGTTTGTTCTTATTAATTGCATTGTGCTATGTGTTACCATAATAGACAAATATGTCTCACAAACATTAGTGACTTTGTATCTTGCCACACGCAAACACACACACGTCTTCCTAGGAAACAAATAGCAGGTCAGACTATTGTGCTGTTGCCAAGAACGTAACTAACAGTTTTTCTGTTCTGTCATCTGGATGTTTTTAAACGGGAATGACCTCTTCGGTTTTGCTTTAAGGATGTTCATCTGACCCTTGCTGTACTGTGACATGGGAGAATGTTATTGTGGCATTTTGTTTTTACCTCCTTTATTACAAAGTGTTCTCTTCTTCTTTTCACTGTTCTTGTTCTTCAAAACCTAATGGTATAATTTTCCTTTACTTACAAGAAAATTTCAGTGAACATGAGATATATTCTTAGACTAGAAATTTCATCATTACAGTACACGTAGTGTTCTCTGGTGACTGGGTTGTGTATGGAGTTCCTGCACATTGTGTGTAGTACCTTTCAGTGGAGTTTGTTGCCTTTTGTTTATGTTGATATTTAATGTGATGTATTGAGTCTTGTCATAGCCTGATCACCACCACCACCACCACCACCATGATCACCACCACCACCACCACGATCACCACCACCACCACCACAATCACCAACACCACCACCACCACCATCTTGATCACCACCACCACCATCACAATCACCACTACCACCATCACAGTCACCACCATCACAATCACCACCACCACCACCACCACCATCATGATCACCACCACCACCACCACCATCACGTTCACCACCACCACTGCCACCACCACCACCACCACCACCACCATTGCCTCTGCTGCCGCCACCACTGCTGCCAATGCCACCACCTCTACCACTGCTGCTGCCATCATCACAACCACCACCACCACCATCATTGCCACCACCTCTTCCACCACCACCATCATCATCATCATCATCGTCATCATAGGCAGCCTGCCCTATAATGGTGTTGGACAGTTCTTAGCAGCAAAGTACAACTACTTTTTAAGTACATGTACGGACAAGTACCAGTATTAGCATGTTCATAGAATGAACTGTATTTTAAGTGTATTTTTATTGTATTTTGCACAAAATGCATTTTATATAAAGTTACTTAACTCTTTGATGGATATTTTAATTTTATAATATTATTCTCTCATGGCTTTTTGCCGTCTGTCATTCATTTCAGGTAATCTTTTTTCCATTAGACTTTGTAACGTGAAATTAATTACATTGAAGTTATGTTAAAGGACAGCGTGCTTGTCCATGTACCATTATTAGTTACTTCAGTATAGACCAACTCAGTGCACCAGTGCCTAGGTTTGTACGTGTTTTTGTCTCATTATTTGTTTGAACATACTTATACCAAACTGACTTGCTTGAAATGAAGCCAGTTCTGTGAGAGGAATAAAATTGTTACCATCCCACCAACCAGTTTGTGAACTGTTGTATGTTGATACCATTCTCTATACTTGTTCACCACTTCTGTAATGATTTTTTTAATACATGGCACAGTACAATGAAGGTTATTTTTTAACATTTTTGCCTTCATATATATTAATTAGAATATTTCTGATTTGTATGTCATTCAGCATTAAAGATGTAATTTCTGTGTATTTCACATCTGCATTTACAAGTGAAATTAAATTTGGGATGTTACTGTTACTGTGTTGTAATACTATACTTTGTGAAGGAGAGTTCTGACTTCTAGTTGAGCAACTTTGGTATGTGTATACATATTTTGTTAGATGCAGAACTTTTACAATAATGTCATACTTCTCTGGCATAGTAATTTGCTGTTTGTGTGTCAGAAACAAACACCATTACAGCAAACTGGCGAACAGAACTTATTCCTTAAGTTCATATGAGATTAGAAATTTTAAACATGCGCATTGTGTATTTATTTCAAAGTGGCTTTTATCATGCTTCATTTTATCATGTACAGTAACTCTGGAGCCAGGTGTGGTGTTGTTAAAGTAATCAGTGTATGTAACGTACTATGGTCAGGTGTTGTTTATTTATTCCATCAGTTGGCAGTATGTCAGACTGTACAATGTGTCATTTTGATTGGCAGTAACTAAATGGAAAAGATGTGGAAGGAAGTGTTCATAACCTAATTTAGGGTAGTAACCTTGTATTTGCCTTGCGGGACTGTGTAAAGCCATGAAAAGTTGGCTGAGATTTGAACTGTGCATGTCCCAAATGCAGGCAGTAGCATTCCTGCTTCAACAAACTTGCTTGGAGGTTCAGTATTAGGGGGACATAATGACTTTGTGTATAGATTGTGAAGAAAGGATTGATGAGGGATGAGATAAGAGTCACCTTTTAATTGAAGATCTTTTAGCTAGTATAACTACAGTTGAGGGAACTACAGAATAAGTGTGAATAGTGGGTGTTGTATTCTTCCAGCTGCTCCACTACTGTGCCTATATGGTACTGAACAAAGGAGGAGGGGAGAGCTTACATGTAGACTGTAGCTCCACCAGGAATGGTGAGGCACACTGTGGGGAGGGGCATAGAGGTGGGGGAGTGCTGATTCTTTAGTTTACACACTTGCAGGCACTGTGCATTCCTGTAAGGCCATAAAAAATAAAAGAGACTGTGCCACTTACACTTGTTAGTATTTTATATTTCAATTGTTGGCACTGAAACTGTATGTTTTGGTGCTTGTTATAAGTCCTGGTCTTAGTTATATTAGTGTTATGGAGGGAAGAGTTCTGCCATGTGTTAAAGCATGCTGTGGTGACAAAAGCAGCTCTTGTGTTAGACGTACAGTAGTTACTGCATTTATTTATTGTTTGGAGAAATTGTGCAGAGTGTCCAGCTTAAAACAGACAAAGCTGATGGAGTATACAAAGCCATTCATAGAGTTGTACATCAGCCATCTGTGTTGTGCAGGGTGTATTTTAATCTTGGGATTGTTTGTTGTGAAGTGGACAACATCTTTGCTGCATAGTGTCTTATGAATTTGTCAGTTCTGTGGTGCTGAGTCCTGCTTATTACCACATTATAAAACTCTCTATGCTTAAAAATATTGAGGTTAAGAATTTTTTTGCATCATGCACATGGAGTTTTGAAAATTAAGTGATCTAGGTTATTGGTTTATAGTGCTTCAAGGCATGGCCTGTTGGACCTTTTAGCTCTCTTCCTGTCTGGGCAGGGGTGTGTAGTCCATTTAGGAGGTGGAGGCTACTTTGGTCATTAGTTATGTTTCAAATGATTGTAATGCCCCGTCTTCTGGGCCAGGCAGTCCAAGACTGATTGAGGGTGCTGTGCTTCTCTGAAACATCTGTAACTATTTACCAGTCAGCACAGCGTAACATTGAAAAAGATGTGTCTTTTTGTCAACACTAGTGTGACAACCTCAAATTCATATTTTTTTTGGTGAAAGGGTTGCATTGTAACTTCCAGAACCTATGAAGATCAAATATGAGATCTCAGTCTGTGGAGTATTTTGTTCGATATTGAGTTGTGCTCTTTGCTGGGGTAGCTCAGTCAGTATAGCTGTGGGCCAGACAACTGAGAAATCGTGGTTCGATTCCTGGCAGGGGTAAGAGGTTTTTCTCTTAAAAGTGTCCAGACTGGCTCTGGGTCACACCCAACCTCCTGTTCAATGGGTATCAGGGGCAGTTTTGCCTGGGAAGAGTGGCCAGGCCATGCAACTGGTCATCTCCATATAGTGCTGAATTTAAGAATGAGTGGAGGTATTCCTCTGTTCCTCTTTGGAGCTTCATTATGTGTATAGGGACCACCAGGGCTGGATATACACATAGCAAGATAAACTACAGCCTAGAGGCTCACTGTACAAGGGACCTTAATGGGCCCATCACTGTTTTTTCTTTTGTGTTATGATTTTAACAAAAATTAGTAAAAATGTAAGTATGTAATGTAGCATCTTATATGTACCCTTCTGCAAGCATGAAAAACTATTGAAAACTAATATTTAGTATAAAGGGTGGAGCCTCTTAAATATTACAGCTTGGGATCCTCAACATGCAGAGATCTGATCCTGGGGACATTACCTTTTACCTTTAAATTATACTTTTTGGAGAGTGTATTCGATGTTGGTGATTCACCATTACACTGAATTATATTTAGCTTTTCAGTTGCTACTGGCCTTTTATGTCAAGTGACATATAAAGCATTTGAGAGCTGTATTGATGGCCATAGAAGTGTGACATTGTTGATCATTAACTACATTTAATTGAATTACATTTTACAGAGGTCAAAAAATTTTGTCATATCAACAGCTAAATAATAACAGTTGCAGGGGAACTGTATTTGCAAAATGAAATCTTACTGTCAAATGGGGATGATATAATAAGTTTACCTGGAATTATGTAACAAAAGCAAAATTTGGGAGTATGAGGTTTCACCTGTAGTTGAAAAGGTGAATAGTCATTAACTGTGATGGTTTTAATACAGTATAATACATGTGGCTGGCAGAATGTGATGGCTTGAATAGAGTGTAATATGTGTGACCAAAGTGATTAATTTATTTTGTTACTTTATTTCATGTTTTGTAGCCATGAAGCAGGCTGACATACATTGCCACAGGTAAAAAAAAAGAAGCTAATATCTGTGATGTATTTTATGTTTCCCAGTATTGTTCCTTTTAATGGAAATAAATTGTTCATTAATTTTTTATGTTTATGATGCTTTTTTTTTACCTTGAACATTATGACTGACATTTGAAAAGCCTTTAAAGTGTTTTATAGATTGCTTGTATTTGTGAAATGTGTCATTCATGAGTCACTTGCAGATCTTTGTCATTGCAGAATAGTAAGAAAATATTAACTAATTAATTTGCTAACTTGCACAATAAATGCATTCACAAAGATGTGCATGTATTTTGAAAGGCACTTTCATGGGGCATAGGTATAAATAAGTAAAGGATGTCTGCTAATTGCAGCTGCAGACCAACAAATTCTTCATCTGTATGCATCTGCACCTACACAATATGTTGAGTCAATGGAAAAAACAGGGTTCAGGCACAATACAGACGCATTTTTGAGAACTTTTTTTTTAATTGTGGTGCCACTGCATGTTTCTCTTAATTGTAAATGGTGGGCAGATTCTTTATATTGGAGCTGATCTTCCTGGTTCATATTCAATGTGTGCAGCTTCTTATGACATACACATAGACCTTAGAAAAGTGAAAGAAAACTGTCTGAGAAAGATACGAGATGCTTTCAGAAGCATGGGAACCACTACACAGTTTGTGTTGGCAGATGTGTTAATGCAGGAAGTTCAGGTTCCATTGGTGGTATGGTGTTCAGATGTAACCATACGGTCATTCAATAAGTGTGCATACTGGAACACATTTGTTTCCTGAGCAATGTCAACGAGTGACAGCACGATTTTATAATGCAAGGAGTTTTAATATTTTTTTAAATATAGCTTTTTATATAAAGAAAGAGTTAATATGAATTTAGCAGGATGAGCAGGTGCATTTTCTAACCATTGCAAGGGAACTGCACTGATGAGACAGAATATTATCAGATCTGTAATTTGTAGTGAGTGAAAAACACTAGGGGATTGAACCTATGTGTCTTGCTGTTTCTCTGAGAGCCTTACCTCTTTAGGTAGTTAGACCACTGGTAGTGAGATGGCAGTATTGTTCTGTGGTGTTATCAAGAGTGAATGTTTTGTCAGTTGAGACATCATGTTTGGCTTCTTCCAGTTAGTTGACTGTAATTGTGAGGTTATGTTTTTACCTTGTGTTCTTATATTGGTTTTATTTTTTTTTTTTGTTTTTAATTGTGAAGGCCATTTACTTTAGTCATGGGCAGTTGCATTTTGAATGATAGAAAGGTAAGAATTTTTCAGTGTTGCAGGTATCATTTGTATTAAACAACTGTTTGTTACACATAAGAGGAGCTTTTTGTTAGTGTCAGGAAAGACATTTCTTTTCTCATGCTGTGGTCTGCCCTGTGATAAGAATGGCTGTAGCTCTGTAGGTAACAGCATTGCAGCCTGTAGCAGAAGAGACAATCTAAGAACTTAACAAACTGTGCATGTTACAAAAGCAACATTAATCACTCCATATTGACACATTTCATTTCATGGTGATGGCACAGCAACACTAATGGTGTCGTGGTTTGATCATGTGAATTAAGAACGCTAAGCAACAACATAAAAACCTGTAAAATTTAGTGAACAGAACTTTGATTAAGGTTCCAATATTTTGGGATGTTAAACAATGTCAACTGGTCAAGTGGGATCTCGTGCCAGCGTTTAGTGCCCTATAAACTCTCGGTTAAAACTGAGCAATTTCACTATGTGACGTCATACCCGACAGAAAAACTGAGTAAACTGCGCATTTTTGTCAGGCAATAGCGCAGGCTTCAGAACTGTCCTTTCCAGTTGACTTTCACACAGAGAACTGCGCATTTCACTGAGGGAATCCCATGGTTTCCTCAGTTTACCTGCCAACACGACGATGGCATCGTCTCAAGGCACATCCGTTTCTAGCAATTCATTCAGCAGACGAGCATCACATGATGTATTCCTTTTCAAATACAACTTCTTACTTCACATTTTATGTGTTCTTTTCTTTCTTTTTGGATAACATTGAGGCCCACATGGCTAGCAAACAGCAAACGACGGCCTTGTTTTTATCCACCATAGTCACATGCACAAGAAGACATACAGAACTGACAAAAAAACTGACAAAGTTGGTGGGAAACCTGTGCTGTGCCAGAAAACATTAAGTTCAGTTTTTTGTGCAGTTTTTTTACACAGTTAAACTGCGCAGTTTAACTTAGAGTGTATGGGCCCTTTTTCAGAGTCAAACATAGGGCTCATTTTTGACTGCTTGACCCTGGAGATGCAGGCACTGTTATTTCTCTCTACCACTTGACATGACATGATATGTTGCAGCTCAGTTTGAGAAAATAGAAGCATATCGTGTGACTTTGTGCAGATGGTGTCATTTGGTGCAACATTCTGTAAGAACATAGTCTGTTTTTAGTGGTGGATATACCATAACACTTGACCCTTCTGTATCATATATGGTGTAGGCTCCAAGCTGCCATTAATCTATATAGCGTGTATTTTAGGTCCTGTGAATGATACTAGAATGCAGGAATGACTCTTTAGCTATAGTAGAGTGATGTGATTAGAAAAGTATAGTAATATTTGGAAATTTCGGCTGAAAAATGAACGTGTAAGTATTTTACTAAACTTTTGTGATGTTAAGGGGGTTAAGTCAACAGCGACATAATGTACTAGCAGTCCCTACATAAATCGCCAAAGAAGGGCAAGACATTTTATTTTTTAGGACTTGCTTTCATTAAAAATGCCAAATAATTTACTTGATACTTTACATTCTGTGATTGTGTTACAAACAAGTGAGTTCTTGCTGTGTCACACTTTATTTGATTCTTACCAAACAGACATGCTGTGATTAGTTGACTGTCATTTGCTTAAACATGGATCAGTGGTAACTGGTTGAGCATCTTATTTTTGTCTGGAAAAATATCTACCAATTGTCCCGATTTGACAGTATTTTATAGGGTGTGTTTAGTGTTTACACAGGATATTCAAGTATGTTATTAAATGGTACATGCAGAAGAAGGTGTGCGAACTCTTATGAGCATGAGTGATCATACGGTTGTGTGGGTAAACATAATATTTTGCTGTCTGAATCTGTGGTGGACTTGTACATTGTAGAATAAGATTGTATGTAAATGTATGTGTATTCACCAAAGTACATGATTTTTATGTAATGGAAATTTAACATTGACACAGTTTTGTATGATTTTTCTTTAATTTAAATTTTTTATTGGTAAAAGCAGTAATGTCATTTGACTGGAAGAAAATAATTCAGATTCATGATGTGCTAAAAGAATTGGTACTGAAGTCAGTTTAACTGTATATTTGTCAATGACAATTGAAGATCTTATGAAACCAAAGGAATACCAGAAATCTGGAATAATGTAACTGCCGTTTTTGACACCACCATTACGTAAATCGGGGATACATGTATTAATCAGTCGGTAAGTAGGTTGTCAGAAATTTTCTGTTTTTATTTAATAGTTGATACAATTTTGACACAAATAATTATTTGTTACAGTAGAAATTCTTCACAATGATTGTGTGTTTACCAGAATTTAATTGTAATTGAAATATTTCTCTTTATAAATTGTTAATGTTTTATACATTTGTATGTATTTGTTAGTTTGTCATATGATGAGAACATAATGACTTTATTAGCCAATCACTGATAATAAACCAAATCACTTCCAAAAGGTAGGTAGGTCCTGCTTAGTTGTTATATACAGAAGTATAAAGTCCTCTCTCAATATATGAGGATTATATATAAGGATCCAATATTAATTAGTGCACTGTTTTGTTGTCAATTTTTTTGTTGTTTTTGTCCAAAATGCATGTGAAAGCCATTGTAATCTCCTCAGCTGAACTATTATAACAAAATGTATGTAGCTTTATAAACCACAAGTTTAATTTTTATTTGTTGTGTATGAGTGCTGGTCAGATAGTAAGTCTGTGTCACATGTAATTTCGTAACAAAAGTATGTGCATTGGTTGTGAACATATTGGAGATTCATTGCTAAGTTTTCAGATCTGAAACAAAGTTTTGATAGCCACAAATTAAAGGTGATTGTGAGGTGGGATCTGTTATGTTGCAATTGCTGGCGACACAGACATGGGCTTCTGTCAACAGGGCATAGAGGAGCTTGTCCTGTGATAAGATGAATGCCTCAATTGTGGTGAAGACAGCGTAGAAAAGTAGCGGGTTAGCAGCACAGCTGTACCTGAAATGGTCTTATTAAGAACCTGAAATGTGTATTTTAAACATATTTTCTGACCAACTCTTATACTTATCACATAGCATTGACTGAGTAATTTGTTATCAAAGAATTACACTTTTTTAATGAGATTTCTGATTGTCATGGTGGTGAGTGTTAACTTTAAGGTCTGAGATGTGATGAATGGTGACAGGTGTCAACATATCAGAGGAACCTGCTTCATTCATATTCAAGGTAGAAGATGGGGACAGCAAGTAAAGGCAATGCACACAAAGAAGGTATATGGGGGGAGTAGAGGTAAAATTACACTCTTTCTTAACCTCAGCACTAGATGGTAATAAGTGATCAACTTCACAGCCTGTCCACTTTACTTCTGGGAAAGAACACCTGCTACCACAGCATTAGGACTGGGTATTTGAACATTCCTGGAGAAGAGAAAAATCACTTGCCTTTGCCAGGAATTTAACCCTGAATTGTCCAGTGTATACTGTAGTTGTTACACTGTCTATGCTGACCCTATTTCTTGGAGGCAGCATGTTTCTATGTAATGTTGACACCTGTGTAGCATATTAGAAGGTGTTACATCCCAGAAGACCATATTGTTTCCAGCTACAAATTATGTTCTTGCATCATAGTAAGAACTGGGCTTCACAACTATGCAAAACAAGTGGTAACACGTTCTTTAATGCAGTGGTGTAGTGTTTTGTCATAATTACTGTCCAGACTCACTGTTTGTTGTTTTATTGGACATTCTGAACTTTTCTTGAAGTTCAAAGCTAATGTGTTGTATTATATTTGCCGAACAGTAGAATATTCGTGATTTTGTACAGAATAATTCTGCTTGAGCTGCATTTATTATTATTTCTTTTGAACAAGCAGTTAGACGCCTGTGCAATCCAGTAGATGACAATTTTGGATGATTTTGTGTGCAAGAGTGTCAGTTTTATAAGCACCATGTAGTAATGAGAATGTAACAAATTTGTGTCAGGTACAAAACTGTTGATGTTGGTTGCACTCATGCTTCTAACAGCCCACATATTTAATTAAAGTTACTAATACCAGTGCGGCAGTGTACAACATTTAGTTGATGTGAGGAGATGTTCGAATTGTGTAGTTCTTATGAGTATATTTGTATGTATACTCGGCTCAATTAGATTCTGTTGTCTGTGGAGACTCGCAGATATTATCAAAGCAAATGTTCTAAATAAATTTAGTATGTGACTAATCAGTAATAATTGTTAGAAAATTAATACAAAAAGTTACACTTCCTTCTAAGTGCACAATTCTTATAAAGTACTGTAATATTGTAATGTGCATGTTTTGTCTCTCAGCATTGTAAAGGACCAAGAAAGCACACACATACTTTAAAAGAATAAAATAATATTTTCTGTATGCTTATTAGGGCAGCAATAATCTAAATTTAACATTTGTTAATTGACGTAAATGATGATGCCAACAATGATATTCATGCAGTTGTCACATTGATACTCTGTACTGTCATGTTGCTTTAAAGTTCAGCAGTCATTAAATCACAGAAGTACTTGAAATATTTTTATCTTGTAGATAAGCATTTAATTATTTTTAACCATGAGTTCATAAGCATCCCATATATTACAAATTACAACAGTATTTTGAATTGCATTTATAAACAACGAACCTTGTATTATATTAATTACTGATTGTATGTATATACCATTAGAATTTAATTTTAGTTTGGTTCTTGTTTGTTAGACCCTTATGTTGAAAGGTGTTTACAAGTCAAGGAATTGGAGAAATATCAGTGTTCATTCGTAGTACAGTTCATGTTATAATTCATAATTAGGCTTCCTGGTTGTAACTCTTCTTTTGTCTCTGTACTTAATGAAATCATAAGGGGGGATGGAGGTATAGCTCCATGCATTCTCAGCCTTGGAGCTGGATGGAGGTGTGTTTATTTTCTTACTCCAGCATCTGGTCCAGGGGGAAGCAGCCTCCAGTACCCACAGGGTAGGAGACTTGTTGTACCCAGGGATGGTCTGTATGTAGTGGAAAAAGAAAGGGAAAAATCTGTGCACTGTCAGCTGTGTAACACTGAACCTGAGATTGCCCTCTGTGTGGCCTAGTCACTCTACTAACTGATTTATCCTTGTTCAGTATACCGTCATACTGTAATGTGCCACACTGGCACAACTTGATTATTAACATGGGGGGGGGGGGGGGCGGCCAAAAAGCACTGTGGGATTTTGGGGGAAAGGTAAGAAAGGGGGGGAAAATTGTTTTTACCCCCCCCTTAAATGGTTAACACCCATCCTCCCCCCGAAACCCCC
>Ga0123354_10016417_pt1 | contig 11605 bp, 11 predicted proteins | sample TergutLab28metaG_2_FD_97872 | JGI IMG/M metagenome (GOLD analysis project Ga0123354, IMG submission 97872) | Labiotermes labralis P4 segment gut microbial communities from Petit-Saut dam, French Guiana - Lab288 P4 | ecosystem: Host-associated > Arthropoda: Insects > Digestive system > Gut ... | reverse complement strand
TACCTTCATCTTAAGTTACATACTGAATGTTTTATTGCACTCATCACTGTAATATAGACGCCCTCCTGAACGTATATATTGATGTATTTTCATTTTAATTATGGTACTGAATGTTTTATTGCAATCATCAAAACAATATGGAAGACCTCCTGTACCTAAACGTTGATGTGTCTTCATCTTACGTTTGATACAAAATGTTTTATTGCGCTCGTAAAAACTATATTGTCCCTCACCGCTATATAAATATCGATTTACCATCATGTTACGTTGGTACTGAATGTTTCTTTGCATTCATCACAGCTATATGGACGCTCACTCATTGTATATAAGTTGATTTGCTTTCAGGTTCCGTTTGGTACTGAATGTTTCATTGCACTTATTGCAGCGATATGGACGCACAAATTAGGTACACGTAATTTACCTTGAATTTAAGCTTGTTACTGAATGTTTTATTGCATTAATCACAGCGATATGAACGCTCCCCAGTAAGTAAAACTTGATGGACCTTCAGGCTGCTTTCTTCACTGAGTGTTTTATTGCATTCATCATAGCGATAAGGACGCTCGCCAATATGTTCATTTTGATGTTCCCTCATCCTACGTTTCGTACTGAATATTTTCTTACCCTCATCAAAGCGATATTGACGCTAATCCTTAAGTATACGTTGATGAAACTTCATCTTACGTTTGGTACTGAAATTTTTAATCTTCCAGGAAAACGGTATGTACGCTCTCCAATATGTATAGGTCGAAGTACCTTCAAATTACGTTTGGTACTGAATGTTTTATTGCACACATCACAACGATATGGACGCTCTCCTGTACGTAAACGCTGATGTACCTTCATCTTACGTTTGGTAATAAAAGTTTTATTGCACTCCAGACAGTGATATAGACGCCCTCAATTATGTATTCTTTCATGTACATTTTTCTTACGTTAGGTAATGAATGATATATGGCACTAATCACGGCGATATGGACGCTCTCCTGTACGTATACGTTGATGAAACTTCATTTTCACTTTGGTACTGAATGTTTTATTGCACTCATTAAATAATTTGGTCGCACTGCTGTACGTAAATATTGATGTACCATGATATAAGGTTTGGTACCGAAAGTTTCATTGCTTTCATCACAGCGACATGGGCGCTCACTATTATGTATATGTTGAGATATTCCTTCATCTTATGTATGTTACTGAATGTTTTGTGGCACTCATCACAGCAATAAGGACGATTCCAAGTATGTACAAATTGATGTACCTTCAGGCCGCTTACGTCACAAAATGTTTTAATGCACTCATCACAACAACATGGTAGCACTCCTTACGTAGAAGATGATCTACCTTAACTTTACGTTTGGTACTGAGTGTTTAATTGTATTCATCAGAGCCATATGGACGCTACCCCGTATGTAAAACTTTATGAAACTTCGTGCTGCTTTGGTCACTGAGCGTTTTATTGCACTCTAACAGCGATAAGGAACCTCACCAATACCTATAGGCTGATTTTCCTTCATTTGACATTTGGTACTAAATGATTTTTGCATTCATCACAGCGATATGGGCGCTGTCCAGTATGAATACGTTGATGCAACTTCATTTTTTCATTTGTCCTGAATGTTTTATTGCACTCATCGCAGCGATATGAATGTACTCCAATATGTATAATTTGATTAAACTCCTTTTTACGATTTGTACTGAACGTTTTATTGCACTCATCACAGCGATATGAACGCTCTCCTGTACGTATACGTTGATGTAACTTCATCTTACAATTGATACTGAAATTTTTAATGCACTCATGAAAACGATATGGGCCCTCTCCTGTACGTAAACGTTGATGGAACTTCAACTCACGTTTGGTAAATGAATGTTTTATTGCACTAATCTTAGCGATATGGACGCTTTCCATTATGTATATTTGATGAACATTTATCTTAAGTTAGGTAATGAATGTTTTCTTGCACTCATCACAGCGATATGGACACTTACCTGTACGTATACGTTGAGATATTCCTTAATTTTTCGTTTGGCACTGAATGTTTCGTTGCACTCAACACAGCGATATGAACGCTCTCCAGGATGTTTAATTTTTTGTAACTTCAAGTTCCGTTGGTTACTGAATGTTTTATTTTGTTCATCATAGCTATATGAACGCTACTCAGTAGGTATACTTTAATGTTCCATCAGGCGCGTTTCATCACTAAATATTTTACTGCGTTCATCACAGCAATATGGAAGCTCCCCAGAATGTACACGCTGGTTCAACATCAAATTCTCTGTCACTTAATGTTTTATTGCTCTTACCACATTCATATAGACTTTACACAGTTTGTGTTCGTTGATGTATCAGTAGGTTCCTTTCCTTGCTCAATATTTCACTGCGCTCATCACAGCCAAATGGACGCTTTCAAGTAAGTACATGTTGATATACCTTCAGGATTATTTCATCATTGCATACTTTATTGCGCTCATCACAGCCATATGTAGGCTCCCCAGTATGTACACATTGATGTATGTTCCGCTCCTGTCGTCACTGAAATTTTTATTGCGCTTTTTAGAGCGGAAAGGACGATGCACACTATGCATATATTGATTTCCTCTCGGTGTTCTTTCGTCACTGTGTGTTTTAATTTACTCATCACTTTGATAAAGACGCCCCCGTGTATATATGTTTTAATGTTCCTTCAGGCAACTTTCTTCACTGCAGGTTTTATTGCGCTCACCACAACAATATGGACTCCCCATTACGTACATTCTGTTGTAACCTAAGGTTCACTCCATCAATGAATGTTTAGCTGGGCTCATCACAGCGATGTCGACGTTCTGCAATTTGTACAGTTTGATGCACCTCCCACCTACTTTTTGTATTGAATGTTCTATTGCACATTCACAGCGACATAGGCGCTCCCAAGTATGTATACGTTGATGTACTTTCGTTCTTCTTTTATTACTGAGTGTCCTATTGCACTGATCACTGAGAAATATACGATCTCCAGTATGTATAATATGCTGTACCTTAATTTATCTTGGTACTGAATGTTTTATTGCTCTCATCACAGCGATATTAATGCTCTCCATTATGTTTACTTTTATGTACCTCCATCTTATGTATGGTACCGAATGTTTTATTGCACTCATCGCAGCGATATGGACGTTCACCTTTAAGTATACATAGATATACCTTCATCTTCCTTTTTCGTTATGAATGTTTTATTACACTCATCATAACGATACGGACGTTCGCCGTTATGTATACGTTTATGTACCTTCATTTTACGTTTGGTGCTGAATGTTTTTTGCACACATCACAACGAAACGGACACTTTCCAGTAGGTATACGTTGATGTACCTTCGTCCTACGTTTGTTACTGGATCTTTTACTGCATTCATCAGAGCGATATGGACTCCCTCCATTATGTATAGTTGAAGAACCTTCATAATAAATTTGGTACTGAATGTTATATTGCACTCATTACAGCGATATGAACGCCCTCCAGTACGTATAAGTTGATGTACCTTCATCTATGTTTTGTACTGCTACCATTACAATGGTATGGGAGCTCTCCAATATGTAAACGTTGATGTAACTACAATGTATTTTGGTCAATGAAAATTTTATTGTGCTCATCATGGCAATATGGGCCCTACTCAGTAGGTACAAGTTAATGTTCCTTCAGGATCCTTCCATCTCAAAATATTTGACTTCGCTCACCACGAGGGTGCTGATGCCACTCAGAAAATACACGCCGATGCAACTTTAAATTTCTTTTTCACTTAATGTTCTATTGCACTCTCCTAAGCGATATGGACTTTCTCCAGTATGTGCATGTTGATGTAACTTTTGGTTTCTTTTGCCGCTGAATGTTTTACTGCGCTCATCACGGCCGTATTTACGCTCCCCATTACGTATACGTAGTAGTATGTTCCGGCTCCTTAAGCCACTGAATATTTTATTGCGCTCATTACAGCGAAATGGGCGTTCCCCTGTAAGTACATGTTAATGTACCTTCAGGCTCCTTTCATCACCGCAAATTTTATTTCGTTAATTATGACAATATGGAAATTCCCAATTACGTATATGCTGCAGTAACCTCAGGCTCCTATCTTCAATGAATGTTTAGTTGGGTTCATAACATCGATAGGAGTGCAACCCAGAATATATCTTCTAATTAATTTTCTCACTTAATGCTTTATTGCACTCATCACAGCGATATAGACTGTCTGCTGTATGTACAGTTTGAAGTACCTCCTGCTTACTTTTAAAATTGAATGCTTTTTGCACTCATCACAGCGATATGGACGCTCTCTATTGTGTACACGTTCATTTAACTTCAATTTATACATGGTACTGAATGTTTTATTGCTCTCATCACAGCTATATTAACGCTCTTCTTTACATATAAGTTCATGAAATTTCTTCTTACGTTTGGTAACGAAGGTTTTATTGCAATCATTACAACAATACGGACGACTTTTTACGTACAATTTGATTTATTTTCATCTTACGTTTCGTACTGAATGTTTTATTGCAATCATCACATCGATATTGACGCTCTCCAGTTTGTACAAGTTGACATACAATCATCTTACGTTTGGTATTGAGTGTCTTACTGCAATGAACACAGCGATATGGACGCTCCAGAGTGTGTACACATCTATGTAACTTCAGGCCGTTTCGTCCCTGAATATTTCATTCAACTCAACACAGCGATATGGACGCTCACCAATATGTAACCGTTGAATTACCTTCATCAATGTTTGGTAATGAATGTTTTATTCCACTCGTCACAGCGATATGGAAGCTCTCCAGTTTGTATACGTTGATGTACTTTCATCTTTCGTTTGGTACTGAATGTTCTATTTCACTCTTCCCAGCGATATAAACGCCCTCAAGTATGTATACGTTGATGAACCTACATTTTTCTTGGTACTGAATGTTTTATTGCAATCATTACAGCGATATGTACGCACCCCAATAAGAATAATTTGATTAAACTTCATCTTATGTTTGGTACTGAAAGTTTTTTGCACCCATCACAGCGATATTGACGCTCTCCAGTATGTACAGGTTGATTACCTTTGTCATTTATTTGGTACTGAATATTGTGTTGCACTCACCACAGCGATATACACGCTCTCATGTATGTACACGTTGATGTAGTTTCATCTTTATTTCGGTAGCGAATGTTTTATTGCACTCGTCAAAGGGATATCAACGCCTCCAATTTGTACAACTTTATGTGCCTTCAAGCTGCTTTCGTCACCGAATGATTTATTGCACTAATCACGTCGATATGGACGCTCGCCAATATAAATATTTTCATGTACATTCAACTTACGTTTGGAACTGAATGTTTTATTGCATATACCACAGCGAAATGGAAGCTATCCAGTAAGTGTGCGTGGATGTACCGTCGTCGTACGTTTTGTACTGGATGTTATATTGCATTCATCAGAGCGATATTGACTCGCTCCATTATGTACACGTTGATGAATTTTCACCTTACGATTTGTACTGAAAGTTTTATTCCACTCCTCACAACGATATGGACGATCCCAAGTTTCTACATCTTTACGTACTTTCAAGTTGCTTTCGTCAATGAAAGCTTTATTTAATCATCACAGCGATATGGACGCACGCCATTATGTATACGTTTATGTACCTTCATCTTACGTTTGGTACTGAAATTTTATTGCACACATCACAGCGATATAAACGCTCTCCATTATGTTTACGATGAGGTACCTTCATCTTACGTTTGGTACTGAAAGTTTTATTGCACTTATCACAGCAATATCGACGGCCTCTATTTCATATACGTTTATGTATATTCATTTTACGTTTCTAACTGAATGTTATATTTCACTCATAACAGCGACATGAACGCTCTCTAGTATGTACACGTAGATGTACATTCATCTTACGTTTGGTACTAAATGTTTTCTTGCATTCATCACAACGTTATGGTCGCTCTCCTGTACGTATATATTATGTACCTTCATCTTATTTCGGTACTGAGTGTCTTATTGCACTCAACATAACGATGTGGACGATGGCCAGTATATGTACGTTGATGTACATTCATTTTTCATTTGGTACAGAATGTTTTAATCCCCTCATCACAGCGATATGAACGCTCTTCAGTATGTATAAGATGATGTAACTTCATGTTCCGTTGGTCAGTGAATATTTTATTTTTTTCATCATAGCGATATGGACGCATCGCCTTAGGTAAAATTTAATGTTCCTTCACGATCATTTCGTCACTAAATATTTTACTGCGCTCGTCACAGCAACGAGGTGGCTCCCCAAGAATTACACGCTTATTCAAATTCAAATTCCTTTGCACTCTATATTTTATTACACTCACCACAGAGATATGGACGCCCTCAAGTATCTGCATGTAGATGTATAATGAGACTCCTTTCGCTGCTGAATGTTTTATAGCACTAATCAAAACAAAATTAACGCTCTGCATTATGTATATATTGATGTACTATCAGACTCATTTCATCACTGCATGTTTTATTACGCTCATCACAGCCGTTTGTACGCTTCCCAGTTTGTACACGTTGATGTATATTCCGGCTCCTTTCGTCATTGAATAGTTTAATGCGATCATCGCAGGGAAAAGACAATTCTCAATACGTAAGTGTTGGTTTACCTTCAGTCTCCTTTCTTCACTGAATGTTTCATTGCACTCCTCACAGTTATATGCATGCTCCCCTGTATCTACACTTTAAAATTACTTCAGGCTCTTTTCATCACTGCAGGTTTCTTGCGCTCATCACAACCATAATTACACTACCCATTACCTATATGCTAATATACACTCAGGCTCCTTTCACAAATGAGTGTTTTGTTGGGCTCATCACAGCGATATGGATGCACCCAGAATATATCTTCTAATTCCTATTGTCACTTAATTGTTTTTTGTAATCATCACAGCGACATAACCGCCCTCCAGAATGTACATTTTGATGTACATTCATCTTACGTTTGGTACTGAATGTTTTATTGCACTCATCACAGCGATATGAATGCTCCCCTATATATATATATATTGCTCTACCTTCATGTTACGGTTGGTAATGAATGTTTTATTGCACACATCACAGCGATATGAACGCAATCGAATATGTGTACGTTGATTAAACTTCATTTTGCGTTTAGTACTGATTGTTATAATGCACTCATCACAGCGAAATAAACGCCCTCCAGTATGTACACTTTGTTATACCTTCATATCACGTTTGGTACTGAATGTTTTATTGAACACATAACAACGAAATGCACGCTCTCCTCTTCTTATAATTTGAAGTACATTCGTCGTACGTTTGACACTGAATGTTTCATTGCTCTCGTCACAGCTATGTGAACGCTCTCCATTATGTATACTTTGATGTAACTTCAAGTTCCGTTGGTCACTAAATATTTAAATTTTTCATCTTAGAGCGATATGAAAGCTATTCATTACGTACACTTTTAAGTTTTTTTCAGGCTCCTTTCATCACCAAACATTTTACTGCGTTCATCAAAGCAATATGGAAGGTCCCCAGAATGTACAAGCTGATGAAACTTCAAATTCTCTGTTACTTAATGTTTTATTGGTCTTACCACATAGGTATGGACGTCACCCAGTATGTGCATGTTGACAAATCTTAGGTTCCTTTCGTCGCTGAATGTTTTACTGCGCTCATAACAGCCAAATGGACGCTTTCAGGTATGTATATTTTTATGTAAATTCAGGCATATTTCATCAACGCATGTTTTATTGCGCTCATCACAGCCATATGTACGCTTCCCAGTATGTACACGTTGACGTATTTCCCCGATCCTGTCGTCACTGCATGTTATATTTCGTTCACCGCAGCGAAAAGACCATCGCCAATACGTGTTTATATACATTCTGTCTCCTTTCTCCACTGAATGTTTCATTGCACTCATCACAGTTATATGGACGCTCCCCGTGTATGTACACGTTAAGTAACTGCAGGGTCCTTTCATCACTGCACGACTTTTGCGCTCATTACAACCATGTTTACACTCCCCATTACGTATGTGCTGATGTACTCTCACGCTCTTTTCACAAATGAATGTTATGTTGTGCTCATCACAGCGATATGGGTGCACTCAGAAAGTAATATCTAATAACTTTTGTCACTTAATATTTTTTAGTACGTATACGTTGATGAAATTTCTGCCTACTTCTGGTACTGAAAGTTTTATTGCACTCATCACAGATATATGAAAGCTCTCCAGTATATATATATATATATATATTGCTGTAATTTCATCTTACTTTTGGTACTGAGTGCTTTATTGCACTCATCACAGCGATATGGACGCCCTCCAGTATGTGTGCGTTGATGTACCTACATCTAACTTTTGGTACTGAATGTTTAATTGCATTCATCACAGCGATATTGACGCTCTCCTGTATGGATATCTTGACGTACCTTTATCTTACGTTTCTTAATGAAGGTTTTCTTGCACTCATTACAGCGATATGGGAGCCTTCGATAATGCATAACTTGATGTACCTTCATGTTAATTTGTTATTGAATGTTTTATTGCATTCATCACAGCGGTATGAACGATCTCCAGTATGTATACGTTTATGTGCCTTCATATTACGTTTCATACTGAATGTTTATTGCGCTCATCAAAGCAATAATTACGCTCGCCAGTATGTACATATGAATGATCTATCATCTTACGATCAGTTATGAATATTTTTTACACTCGTTTCAGAGGTATAGACGTTCTTTAATTTGTAAAGTTTCATGAACCTTCAGGCTCCTTACGTCACTGAATGTTTTATTGCATTGAACACAGCGAAATGGACGCTCCCCAATATGTATTCTTTGATGTACTTTCATCGTACGTTTGGCACTAATTGCTTTATTGCAATCATCACAGCGATATGGAAGTTTACCTCTATTTATACGTTGATGTACCTTCATCTTACGTTAGATACTGAATCATTTATTGCACTCAACACAGCGATATATCGCCCCCATTATGATTAAATAGAAGTGCCTTATTCTTAAGTTTGATACTGATTGTTTTGTTGCACATATCACAGCGAAAAGGACGCTCTGTTATATATATATATACATTGATGTAACTTCATCTTATTTTTGGTACTCATTGTTTTCTTGCACTCATCACTGCGATTTGGACGCCTTCCATTATGTATAAGATGATGTACCTTCGTCGTACATTTGGTAATGAAAGTTTTATTGCAATCACGACAGCGACATCGACGCTCTCCAGTATGTATTCGTTGATGTACCTTCACCTTACATTTGGTATTGGATGTTTTATTGCACACATCACAGTAATATGGACGCTCTATATTATTTATTTCTTGAAATACATTTATCTTACGTGTGTTACTGAATGTTTTATAGCAAACATCATGGCGATATGGACGCTCTCCTGTACGTTCACGTTGATGTACCTTCATCTTTCTTTTGGTATTCAATGTTTTATTGCAGTCATCAAAACGATATGGACGCTCTGCTTTACGTAATCGTTGATGTACCATCATCTATCGTTCGGTAACGAATGTTTCATTGCATTCATCAATGCGATATGGGCGCTCACTGTTATGAAAAAATTGGTACGCCTCAATCTTAAGTTTGGTCCTGAAAGTTTTCTGGCACTCTTGTCAACGATGTGGACGCTTCCCAGTATGTACATGTTGATGTACCTTCAGCCTGCTTTCGTCACTGAGTGTCTATTTGCACTCATCAAACCAATGTGGACGCAATTCTTAGGTCAACTTTGATAAAACTTCATCCTACGTTTGTTAATGAAATTTTTATTGCACTCGTGAAAAACATATGGACAGTCTCCTGTACGAAAACATTGATGAAATTTCGTCTTACGTTTGGTAATGAACGTTTTATAGCACTCATCTTAGCGATAAGTACGCTTTCCATTATGTAAATGTTGATGTGCCATCAACTTAAGTTTGATACGGAATATTTCGTTGCACTCATCTCACCGAAATCAACTCCTTCCATTATACATAGGTTGATTGCTTTCATCTTACTTTTGGTACTGAATTTATTATTGAACTCGTCACAGCGATATGGACGACGTCCCGTACGTATACGTTGATGTACCTTCATTTTTCGTTTGTTACTGATGTTTAATTGCAACCACGACAGCGATAAGGAAGCTCTCCGGTGTGTAATACGTTAATGTACCTTCATCGTGCGTTTAGTACCTGAAGTTTTATTGCAATCATCACAGGGTTATGGACGCTCTCCAATATGTGTACGTTGATGTTCCTTCATTTTACATTGGTATTGATTGTAATTATGCACTCATCACAGCGAATTGAATGCCCTCCAGTATGTTCAATTTGATGTAGCTTCATCTTACGTTTGGTCCTGAATGTTTTATTGAACTAAACACAACGATATGGACGCTCTCCTGTTCGTATACTTTGATGTACATTCATGTTTCTTTTGGCACTGAATGTTTCATTACACTCATCACAGCGATAGTAACTATCTCCAGAATGAACAATTTGATGTAAATTCAAGTTCCTTTGGTCACTGAATGCTTTAATTTTTCCAACAAAGCGATTTGAATGCTACTCTGTAGTTAAACTTTAATGTTTATTCAGGCTCCTTTCATCGATTCTTATTTTGCCTCGTTCATCACAGCAATATGGAAGCTACCCAGAATGTACTCGCTGATGCAACATCAAGTTCTCTGTCACTTAATGTTTTATTGCTCTTACCATATACATATATACGTTACCCAGTATCTGCACGTTGATGTATCTGTAGGTTCCTTTCCTCGCTCAATATTTCACTGCGCTAATCACAGCCAAATGGATGCTTTCAAGTACGTACATGTTGATGTACCTTCAGGCTCATTTCGTCACTGCATGCTTTATTGCGCTCATCACAGCCATATGTACGTACCCCAGTATGTACACGATGTTGTATATTTCGGCTCTTTCGTCACTGTATGTTTAAATGCATTCATCACATTGATATAGACGCTCAATTGTATATACAAGTTAATGTTCCTTCAGGCAATTTTCATCAATGCACGTTATATTGCAATCATCACAACAATATGGACTCCACATTACGTACATTCTGTTGTACCCTCAGGCTTCTTTCACCAATGAATATTAATCTGGGTTCATCGCAACGATATACCTCCTACCTAAATTTGGTTTTGAATGTTTTATTGCACACATTACAGCTATATAGACGCCCTTCAGTATGTAAACTTTGATATACTTTCGCCTTTATTTTGTTACTGAATGTTTTATTGCACTCATCACGGCGATATTCACGCCCTCCAGTATCCACACGTTTATGTACCTTCATCATATATATGGTACAGAATAATTCGTTGCATTCATCGCAGCGATATGGACTCTCACCTGTAAGTATACATATACATATATATATATATATATATATATATATATATATATATATATATATATATTTTTTTTTTTTACGTTTTGTGTTGTGTGTTGTTTTTTTCTCATCACAGCGAGATGTGGGCTCCGTGTATTGTATATGTTTATGTATTATCACTGTACGTGTGTTCTTATCT
>Ga0123354_10016416_pt1 | contig 11606 bp, 5 predicted proteins | sample TergutLab28metaG_2_FD_97872 | JGI IMG/M metagenome (GOLD analysis project Ga0123354, IMG submission 97872) | Labiotermes labralis P4 segment gut microbial communities from Petit-Saut dam, French Guiana - Lab288 P4 | ecosystem: Host-associated > Arthropoda: Insects > Digestive system > Gut ... | reverse complement strand
TGTCACTTGATATTTTATTTCACTTCTTATGTGCTCAACATGTTTCGGACATTAATATATCCATCATCAGGAACTTGCGACTATTCTGTTGAATTACCACATTGGTCGTTACGTTCTTGGTTCGATGTGTGTTGGAGTTTCCGTGTGGTTGGGTTGGAGTGGTGTCCGTGTTGCAGGCTTCAACCGAAACTCCAACAAACATCGAACCAAGAACAGTACAACCAATGTGGTAATTCAACAGAAGAGTCGCAAGCTCCTGATGATGGATATATTAATGCCCGAAACATGTTGAGCACATAGGAAGTGAAATAAGATAGCAAGTGATATCAAGTTGGTCTTTTATTCTTCAACTATCACAATGATGCACGGTCCAATAAACATAAGATGCAGAAAGGACTGTTAAATAAAGGGAAAATAATTCATAAACGTATATTTTCCTATTTGCTGCAACAAAGTGGATTTTATTGGGACTCTGAAAAGGTGTAAACAATTTTTAAACAGCGAAGTTATGTTCTTTTTCCGCCTAAAATGGAATAGAAAAAATGAAACGTAAAGAATGCCTCTCCACTAAGAATTGCAGAAACGTATCCTCGTTACAAGTAACAAGACACATACGGACGGATATTCTGTGTGAAACGATTTCACAGTAGCGAAAGAGTAAATTGTTGGTACAGACGACATTTCGGTACTACAAACAAAGAAAATTCAAGGGAATCAGAGTGGAAGAGGGAGAGCCATAAAGACGGTGATGCGTTCGAGTGTAGTCCGGATCTTGCATCAAGGCGATGACGACACAGACGACAATGGTCTTTGCCGCCACAACGTCCATTATAAGGCAGGCTCACCACACTGCCTAATCATACAGTCGTCTAAGTGCTTTTGTTTTCATTTTGTGGAAGTAAATTTGCTCTGTACAGTCTTACCTGCTGCAACTGCAGCACAGCCATAGTGAGTAATCCCACTTACGTGCCACACTGATTTTCCTGGCTGTGGGAAGCCACAAGATATTGAAAAAAAAATACATAAAGAGAAATTTCTTGGTCTGTACTCCTCACCAAATATTATCCAGGCGATCAAATTAAGGATAAGATAGGCGAGACATGTGGCATGAATGGGGGAGATGATATAAGCATTGAGTGTTTCGGTGAGAAAACACGAAAAAAGGGGATCACTTTGAAGACCTAGGTGTAGTTGGAGGGATAATAGGTAAATGAATCTTAAAGAAACAGGATGAAAGTTGTGCAATGGAATCGTCTGTTACAGGATCACAGGATAGGGTTGAGTGGCAGGTCCTTATCAGCATGGTCATATAACGTCGGAATCGATTGAATCTGGAATAACTGCCAGCTTCTGAAGAACTCCGTTCCATGCATGTAATTAGTTTTTTTTTTGTTTGTTTGTTGCTTGCTTGCTTGTTAACTGTAAAGGTTCGTCATTCTCCTGTTGTAATTCGTATGATAAAAACGAACGAGATGCATTATTACTGCTAGCAGACAGCATAACCTGAATGACAGATACCTGATGCTGTGTATACAGTACTACACCCCTGATGATGGACAGTAAACCTGTCCGAAACATGTACAGTTCTATACCAAAATAAATTTGAGTATCAGTGTATCTCGTTGGTGTTTATCATAAGAATATATCACGATGCAGGGTCCTCTGAATGTCAACTTCTGTCGTAAGTTTCTTTTATCTTCTGACGTGTGCATCACATCATCTTCTCCATTTCTGTAGCCTCTCTTTTTTTCCTTTCATTTCTCTTCGACTTTCCATTTTTTGGCTCTTCCTTGTACTTGTTTTTAATTTTTTGTACCTTCATAATACCCCCATCTGTGTATTTCCTCGCTCAGTCTTCTTTATCATCCCTCCTTCTTTTTCCTGCTTTCTATAACCTTTTTTTTTTATTCCGGCTCTATATTCTACAACCACACGCATATAATTTGACAAAAATAATATTTCAGTTCATTTAGTTCAAGAGAGCAGTTCTCGAAAATGTACAGTCGGTGAACAAGCGGCAAAGTACGAAACAAGCGATTGTTTTCTGAGTTTACATTTTAATAAAATTTGAACTCGCACTTCGACAGTCAAGAAACACAGCATATTCTTCGTGATTTTCCTCAATTTTTAAACGCAATGTCTGAGTCGCACCGTAAATTAGGTTACGAACTCTTTCTCAAAATCCTAACAAATTCTCCAACGTGTTCGGCTTGTTCATTTCAGGCTACAGAAGTACCGCTACCTCCACACTTGCGATTCGTCCGAGACAGATGCGTTACCACATGCAGTCTGTCAAAGTTGTTACACAATACTGTTCTCCTTCCACAGTTGCAGGCTGCAGACATGACAAAGTACTGCAAATATCAGGCAGAACGTTTTAAGAAATTTGCCAGCGTTTTCAAAAAGAACGCACCTCTCGACAAGCTAATGAAATGTGTTGCAGTAACGGGACATAAGAACATAAAAGGTTGACATATTTTCGGACCAAAATTCGCTCAATTAGTCTTCACCTTTTGAAGAAATTCGAAGTTTACTACTGTCTTTTCAAAAACCCTTGTCTCTATCCTGAGCCATGTTTATCCATTCACTGTACATATGTCTGGTACCCGACATGTTAGATCAATTTTAATAACATCCTCCAAACTAAGCTAACTTCATCCAATTATTCTATTCGTTTCAGGCTTCCCCGTTACAATGTTGCATCACTTCTCGAAACTATCGGTCGTGCTATATGCCCCGCCCATGTCTCTTTATTTGTTCACGCTAAAAACCTAATATTTAGATTAGACGTTTTCAACTACTCCTTTCTGTTCCATCCATACATTCTCCTCAACACTTTTTCTCAGACACCTTCCACTCTTGTTCTTCTCTTACAGCAACAGACCCAGCTCTACGCCCATACAAAGCTTCAGGTAGCGTATCGATGTATATTCAGATAAATTTTCTGACAGTTTATTCATCAGACTGATTAATTTATTTACTCTTAGGTGATTTAGTTAAGTTATTTATCTCATTAACCCTTATCCTGCTAACGTTGAGAATATGGTGAGCTCCTAATAATGCCAGCAAATGGCAGATGGGATTTAACTCGGCGTTTAAAAGGTTAAAACAAAATCGTTGTCCTTCTACGATCTGGTGTGGCATTTAAAACATTTTATTTTGCCCAATCAGTGCACTGTGTGTTTCGTATGATTTTAAGCAAACGAAACACATAATACTTATAATAATTATTATTAGAATAGAGAACTACGTCCTCCTTAACATCTTTCAAGAGGTTTTTCTTCGTAGCAGGGACATAATGTTAACCTTTTGGCGCCGGAATAATTTTTTTTTTAATTTTAGCACACCCTGTATATAAAATGTGAATAATACAGGAACTAAATACGTTAGAATTGTGAAACAAACTGCATTTGGAAGAAAAAACGGAGAGTATATACCATGTTCAAAATATTCAGTACCTATATTTGTTGAATAAATATATAAAATGCAACTTTAGAGGTTAGCGGTGTGGTACGTCAACTATAGTTAACATTAGGCGTCTAAAGTTTAATGCCGTGACAAAGGAATCAAATTCTTATTTGTTGTTTCGATAAATGTCATGCTGCGATGGATTTTTTCTGTTCCCCAAGATAAAGTAAATATTGAATGGAAGGCATTTTTATGACATTGATGACATCAGGAGTAAAACAACAGCAGCTCTGAAGGTCATTCCACGAAACCATTTTCAAAATTGTTTTGAAGAGTGAACTAGGCGCTGGCATCGGTGCATAGCTTCCCAAGGGGAGTACTTTGAAGGCGACCACGGTGGTATTCAGCAGTGAGGTGTGTAGCACTTTTACCGCGATGACTTCGCGAACTTTATTGTCCGACCAGGTACAGCATAAATGCAAATTCTTTTCCGCCACGGTATAAAAGCTCTTAACGTCAGTTCGATCCCAATGACATATATTTTCCTATTTGTAAATGGCTGGAAACGGAACAGGCTTTCGGGTGAAGGTATATTGTGATAATAATAACCAGTGTCGCGTTTAATTAGTTAAAAACTTCAGGAGGGGCTCAGAGGTCACAGTTATAACATTTGTATTATTCGGATTGCTACATCTTAGAGCATTATGCGTTGTGGCATGGTAGACTGCTTCAACCATCTCCGGGGAACCTGTTGTCGTCATAAAGAATATGAAGTCTCTCCTGTAACTTGCACTGCCCTACTGTACGTCCCACACTGCGTTCCGGAACAAATGACCTGTTTGCTTCTCGGGGCCTCATTTTTATAGTAGAAATGTTTACATTTAATTTCAGCAATAATTAATCTCATTATTTTTCTCTCTCTTCTTCGTTTACTTTAGGTTTCTGCACTGTTCTGATACTCACATAGATATCCACTTAGTCGTACTGCACTAAACGCCTATTTTATTATTACATTTTATCCGTTTTCCTCCCATACGGTGATTTCTTTCTCTCTCTAATCAATCGCCACTCTTATCTATCCCTATTTGTTTTGAATCAGAGAAAATGTGTACGCCCATTTGTCTGTCATATTACGTTCATTCTTGTGTCATTAGAACACTGTGATCTTGACGCTTATGATGGTTGTGCATGCAGCTCAGCTACACGAAAAAAAGACATATGTAGAGAATTTTTGTGAAATTGTGAATTTCAAGAAGCCATTTGGAATGCTAAGGAGACGAGTTCAATAGGAACAAATGAATAAAAGTATCTCAGAAGAATATCCTGGTATAATGTGAACTACATAAACTGACATGGTGACACGTGAAAAAAAGTAACACAGTCACAAACGTGGACAGAGTGACACAGTGACATGTGGACAGAGTGACACAGTGACAGACGTGGACAGAGTGACACAGTGACACGTGGACAGAGTGACACAGTGACACGTGGACAGAGTGACACAGTGACACGTGGACAAAGAGACACAGTCACAGACGTGGACAGAGTGACATGTGGACAGAGTGACACAGTGACAGACGTGGACAGAGTAACACAGTGACATGTGGACAGTGACACAGTGACAGACGTGGACAGAGTGACACAGTGACACGTGGACAGTGACACAGTGACACGTGGACAAAGAGACACAGTCACAGACGTGGACAGAGTGACACAGTGACATGTGGACAGAGTGACACAGTGACATGTGGACAGAGTGACACAGTGATAGACGTGGACAGAGTGACACAATGACACGTGGACAAAGAGACACAGTCACAGACGTGGACAGAGTGACACAGTGACACGTGGACAAAGAGCAAGATGGGGATCATTCAAGCTTTGGTGTTAACGATGTAAGCGCGCTGGATTATAAAAGTAATTTGTCGTCGTGGGCTTTTGGAATAAATAACATGAAATTAATGCAAGTGCATAAATATGAGTCCTTCTAAATATCTGCCAATGTTTCACTTCCAATTTTACGAAGAAATAGACGGTGTAATTATACATTTTGGAACCAATCCGAAATTATTTTGGAACATATTCGGACCAATATATTGTCTCCTTTATTCAAGGCACAAGAAGTTCTTGGTCGATCGAAGAATATCGGTTCGCTACACTCGCACAATACCGGGTCATAACTTAAAGAATAAACCACCGATATTTACATTGTACGTTGTCTACATTCTGAGGCATTTGGTATGGAACTACACAGCATATATTGACTTCGCTCTATGTATCATTGTAATTGTATGGATTGGATCGAATTATGAATAACATGAACACAACGTTAATAGGCTAATCGGGAATTTACGTAGATATCTTGGAAGTATAAATTACTATCAGGTAAAATAATTTAAATCTGGATAATATTTAACCAATTAAAAGAAAATTAGTCTGACTTCTTACAACGTGAAGGTTGCAGTGAAATTCGCTATGAAACTTGTATCTGCAATACAGTAACACAAAGGCAACGATCTTATTCACAATCACATAAAACATTCTAATTTATAGGAAATATAATTACTTGTCACATCATTCTGCAACATATTCTTTGTGCTTTTTAGTACTCACAGTTCGCCGTCTCATACAGCATACCCTTATGTGTGATGAACCCGAAGTTTCCGTCTGGTACGACAGTGAATGTGTCTCACAAAAGGCTGTGAAAGAAACCCTGGAGAAAAAAGCAAAGAGTGACAGAAAGCAACGGATTTATCAAGTGTGACAGTTATTTGGTGGCGCACGAATCATATCCGGGCTTTGTTAGAAAGTGTCGTGAATGAGGATTTTGGTCGTTACAGACTCTCAAAATGGTATTCGACAGGGTTTCTCGAGAGAGTTAAGTATGATTTCTTTGAACAATCATTAATGCTGGAACATTCAAGATGTAAGGTGTAACAAATACTTGCTGAGATAAAATTCTCCTTTTGCCATGACATTTTAATTCATTTAATCCGAATATTTTGAGTCTTATTTAACAACGCTGTTAGTTCCAATGATTATATAGAGTTTTATTATAGGTGAATGATTTAGCCAGGAGCAACGGTGGAATGAAACTAACAAGGGAAAACTGAAGGACTCGAGAAGAATCTTCACCAGTGCCACTTCGCCCACCACAAATCCCATATGGTCTGGCCTGGGATCGAACCCAGACATCCGCGCTGAGAGGCCGACTACCAACCGCATAAGCAACGATGCACTCAAAACGTGAATCGCTTATGCCTTAATGTTCTTTGTTTCACTTGGCTCGTAATTAGTTAATAAGAACTTGGAAAACACCAGACAGTGAAAATCTTCACACCATGTGTTCTTCACTGCATATTATTAGGACACTAGATCCATTTGACTCGGGATCGTAACCAGTGACGGGAATTTCTGAGAGCATAAATAAAACTTTGGTTCCATTACAGATAGAGAACTGCTCGCAAATCTGAGTAGCATTCACCTTGTGAAGCAGCACTGTGCCCCATGCATTGGATCAATTAAAGATTCAGTACAGCGTTCAATAAAACCCCCCACTGTCTTGCGCCTTAATTCAGCGGAATACATATCATATACTGCTTATTTAAGATACTTTTTAATACCCTCCAATCTGCGTTGACGTCTACTGTGTGGTAAACGCGATTCAGAGTTTGAAATAAAATTTTGTACGCAGTTCCGATCACCCACATACGTGCTACATGCCCCACGGACCATCGTGTCGACGTTTTGTGAAGAGTACTGCTCTATCTCTTGCCACTACATCCTTTCGGTTTCATAAATAGCCGAGACATTTCTAACCAGCTCTGAGACTAACAGCTTATGAAGACGCACTATTTTCAGCGGAGTCAGCGGACATCAGGCACCAATCGCCACCAATCGCAATACGGGAAACTTGACCTTGGCATTGCAAGCTACAGAACGTAGCTTCGCCGACTGAAATAGCACTACTTTTGTATTATATCTGAAGCACACGCAGGCAAAGAGAAGTCTTTCTACCATCATGTGTTTTCTTGTCAGTTTAGGTATCTGGAGATGTATATACAGAAAGCACCAAGGGTTGTCGAATATAAGCCCATGGGATTGTCTACTCTAGTCCTGACAATCTCCCCAGCACCGCAGACTTCGTTTCCTCTCCACTGCATGAAGTACTTCAGAAGCTGAGGAATAAAAGAGGGGTCACACCTGACGCAGGCCAAGAAATCCGTCAGGATTTCCAATATTAATGTCTGTCTCCTGTTTCTATTGTGTTCTTGCTCCACCTCTTTATTCTGGACTCTTCACCATCCAAACATCACAGTACCTTTTTCGTCTGTTGTGTTTAAATTATGCTACATAACGGAAAAACGAAGTAAAACTCTTTCCAGTCCTCAACACAAAGCCGTGAAAACTTATCGGACAGTCCAGCGGCAGATAAACACGTTTTCTCCGAAATACATTAAGGTGAGTAGTACAATACGGTGAGTAGTTAGCTGTATCCCCGGGAGAAATAGCCACCGGTACCTACTTAACACAATGCTGAGCAGACACTGCAAACGGTATGCGCACTGCTGCGTAGACGAAAGTCCTTACAGGTGCCGGGAATTGAATCCCAGTCACCCAGCTGGTACCTAATTCAACAAACGGGTGAAAAATCACTGTGCAAATTGCTGCGCAGTTCTTGTTTGTTCCTGTTTGTACAGAATATTGATCTTCATCTTCGAAGAGTACACAAAGCCTTCGTAATGAGCAATTGCCAGTTACAGCTATGCTTGCAATGCTACTTGCAGACAGAACAACTACAGAATCTTAACTACACAGCTCTATACATGGAAACATAAGCATGAAGGCTTGATGGCGCACTTCCGAAGCAACGAAGCGACAAGGTGTACTAAGAAGCTTTATTTAATTTTAAAAAATTGCTAAATTGTTAAAAGTTTTCCTTTATTCGAAATGACTGAACATGCTCGTTATAGGAGGGCACGTAAAACTACATTATTGCCAAGAGTAATTAAGAAGAATATATTTCAACCTCTAACTTCACATTCTATAGGAGTTGTTGAGATATGAATTACATCGAAATTAGGACTGGCTCCAGTTGACACTAGTACCAGGTTGTGGACATAGTAATTAAATAATAAGTAAATGATCCCCGGAAATACGAATTTGAATTTTATGAAACATATGTGTTTTCATTCACATTTTCAAATCAAATAGCCGAAAGACATGAAGCATGAGGAAAGTGAAAGAAGATTGAAAGAAAATATTACTGAACTATGATAAATAAGAGAAAGTAGAATAAGAGAAAACGAGTCAAGAAATATAATTTACAGGAAATAAAAATAACAAGAACATCACGCAGACAAAGATCAGAAGAAAATACAAGGAAATAAATAGGGAAAGTGTAACAAGAAACCAAACAGAGTAAATAATAAATACATAAAATGAGACAATGAAAAATAAAGTAAAATTACAAAAGGAAAAAAACCAGGAAGATTCAAAAGGAATGAGAAGAGAACGATTAATAAGATTCTAATAAAAGATCCAAAATAGTACTGAAATACAGAAAAAACACAAAACAAAAATATAAACACATGAACGCAGAATATGTATGTAGGAACTAAACGAAGACAAAAGGATGGGAAGTATGCACTGAAATACAGCAAGCACACTGCCAGCAGCATGCAGGAATTAAAACGAGCGCCAGGCAGTGTTATAAACCAAACTGTTCCTAGTGTATGCTCCGACAATGCCACGACAACAACGGAAACACTTCGCACGTTACAGAACAACTTCCGATGTATTCTACGTCAGATTTAATTGTCTTAACAGAACACGTCGGGTGTGTGTTGTCTCCAAATCACATTTGCTTGGCTCTGTTTCTTTGGGCGTGCCTTTGAAGTAACAAGGTTAACTGACCCGTCACTGCGACCAAGGAACTCAGAGTTCCGAGTTGGTGTATCATCCTACAAAAAAAGGAAATGCGATTTGAAAACCGTTACTGGAATACGTAAGTGATGGCAAGAGAAACAAGAAGGGCTGCAATATTATGGTCTAAATCATGTACCTGTTTATGATGGCCGTAGCCTATTAGGATACAATATGAGTAAGGTAAACGTAAAAGCCGATCCCAGTGGCCGCGCGGTCTAAATGCGTAGGTCTGCGGTCGCTCATCTGCTGAGATTGTGGTTTCGAATCCCACCGGGGGCATGGATGTCTGTCTGTTGTGAGTGTTGTGTGTTGTCAGGTAGAGGTCTCTGCCACGGGCTGATCACTCGTCCAGAGGAGTCCTACCAACTGTGGTGTGTCGTTGTGTGTGATCTAGGAACCTCGTGAACGAGGAGGCCATGGCCCAACGGGGGGTTGTTGCGCCAAAACAAAAAGGTAAAATTAAAGTCCATTACAGGCCTGGACAGTCCCTGAGTGTTCCAGGAGTTTGAGGGTACCAGATTTCAAGATAATCAGCACATGAAGGTGGTAAGGTTGTCAGCCCTACGCACCGTCCGCCTTTAACCCCAGGAAATATTCCTGGTACTCATTTCTGTTAGAGGCTGAGTCAACCCCAAGGCCACAGTGCGACCGGAAGGATTACGTCAATGAAAAATTTCAATGACACCATCGGGAATCGAAGCCGTGCCTTTCCGGCTTGTAGCGCAGTGCCTCAACCAACTGCGCCACTGTGTGCCCCATATAACATGATTACCGCTAAGAATAATAAGTAAATTCTTCGAAGTCAAAGCAAAGAAAGGAAATACTGCAAAAATAAAAACGCATAAAACTGAATGAAGCCCATTACCTGTAATTAACTTCAGCGTCGTCTGTCGGTTTTAAGTTATATTCACTTTTCATGACTATTTAAATATCGTGCAAAAGGCCAAACAATATAAACATAAAGGTAAATCAGTCTCATTACAGGTCAGGACAGGCCCAGAGTTCCAGGAAGTTAAGTTTCCCAGATTTCGTGACAACGGCACAGGATGGTGGTAGGTTGTCAGCCTTACGCACCGGCCGCCTTTACCCCAGGAAATGCTCCTGGTACTCATTTCTGTTAGAGGCTGAGTCGACCCAAGGGCCATAGTGCGATCGGAAGGATTTTATGTCAATGAAAAATCCACTGACACCAGCTGGGATCGAACCAGCGACCTTTCGATTTGTAGCACAGTACTTTAGCCACTGTGCTACCGCGGTCCCCAATATAAACATAACTGCGATCAAATCTAAAAAATAAATTTTGGAAACGTTTATTATTGTTTAGTTAAAAAACAGCTGTATTTCCGAATGCTTTCCAGATGCCGAATATCAGGATAAAGAAAAAAGTTTGTTTATTGTTTATATAAATGTGAATTGTAATTTTTGCGAAGTTCTTAAGAAATTATTTGGAACTTAATGCTACATATTAAGAGAACAATTTAGGATTTTGCATAACAATGAACTTCGGGATTAATACCAATCATCTAGGATTGTTAGAATGCCGAAATCTAGACGCCTGGGGTGGGATATGGGAGACAGGAAAGGGAAACAGAATTTTCTCGTGGACAGTCTTGGAAAAGGGATATTTGTAGAGACAAAATGAAAATGGAGGATTAAATTCAGCTGTAGCGTAGTAAACTGTGTTATGATGATCGGATAATGAGAATCCGGCACTTTCAGTTCACGGAAAGAAAATTCAGAGATAAATTGAAATTACAAAATAGCAAATATTTTACATTGACGATGATATATTCCGTACAACGCCGGAACATAAGCAACGATGAGTTGGATAGCTCGATAGTCCTTCGTGGTTTTCCTAAGTCTCTCAGGGCTAACGTCCATATATTGATCCAATTAGGGTACGACCACTCCCTTTCCAATACTATCCGATTCATCAGTAATTAAGACTCCTGCCATTTAAAGTTACATAGTATGAACTGATGACAACGTCGATAAACAATACATTAAAAAGTTTAAAATATTATTAAGCGTCCAAAGTGAACAAAAGATAAGCTGTGGGAAATGATGGACAATAAAATTCCAAATTATTTACTAAATACAATAAAATGTATTTACAGGAACACGAAGATTAGAATTAAATTTAATGATGGTATATCTGAACCAGTACACATAAACAAAGGAGTAAGACAGGGATGCGGCCTCTCACCGGTATTGTTTAACATATACATTAATAAAATAATACAGGAATTCAAAACAGTGATAAAGAAGGG
>Ga0123354_10016414_pt1 | contig 11606 bp, 7 predicted proteins | sample TergutLab28metaG_2_FD_97872 | JGI IMG/M metagenome (GOLD analysis project Ga0123354, IMG submission 97872) | Labiotermes labralis P4 segment gut microbial communities from Petit-Saut dam, French Guiana - Lab288 P4 | ecosystem: Host-associated > Arthropoda: Insects > Digestive system > Gut ... | reverse complement strand
CTGCAATGAGAGAGGAAAAGCCATAAAGCCGCAAATTGTGATGGATTATAACCATCATATGGGCTATGTGGATAAGGGTGACAGAATGGCCAACAGTTACTCCACCAGCCAGCACACATTCAAGTGGACGAAAAAATTGTTCTTTCATCTGTTAGACCTGACCATTCTCAATAGCTACATCCTTCATTCCTCTTCTGGGGGTAAGAAGATTTCACATAGAGATTTTCGATTTACCCTCGTGAGGAATATGCTGGCACATGCTGGACCAGAACAGAGAGTACCAAGGCCATTAGGTAGACCACCTAACATTGAAAAGCGTGTTGCTAGGCTTGAAGTCTGCGGCAGCAAACATTGGCCTACCCCGTCTGAGACGCAACTGATGTGTCGTGTCTGTAAGGCTAGAGGTGTGACAAAAAAAGTGTTCTGGAAGTGCTGTAAGTGTGAAGTGGGACTGTGCTTTAAGAATACTTGTTTTGAAGATTACCACACAAAGGCACAGTTCTAACATCACGTGCGACCTTCTTAGGAAAAACTGTGGAATCAAGCCAATATGTAAGTAAAGGAAAGTGAAATTTTTGCATATTCCACACAATTTTTTTGTCTATTCATTAACTAAAATTATTACTGATTTCTTGAACACAAGCAGATATGGCTCTGTCTTATTTCCCAAAAAATGCCGTTTAATCCATTATTAAAACTTTTTTGGTTCCTGGAATAATAAAGTTTTTTGTAAACCATGTACTAAAATTTAAATGCCTAGTGAAAATAATGTCATATGCGAAGGTTGACTGTAGCCATTTAAATCCTGTTGCGTAAAGGTTAACAGTCTCACAGCACACAAATCTGGTGACTAGGAGCAGCTGTCCATGTACAATTTGTACCCAATATGTTCAATCCTTCCATGAGCGGCTGTTACTGAAGATGCAGACTTCCTCTCTTTCTTTACCTAATACACATTCATATTGTATGTATATTCCTTAGAATCACAAAGTTTGTAAATTTTGATCCCAAACCTTTTGTGTTTCTCTGATATACATTGTTTGAAAATGACTCTACCTTTAAATAACATAATAATTTCACCACTGCTGCATATTCAGTTGGGCTGTAATATGTAGCATATGAATCACTCAGCTCATTAAATATAATTCTAATTTTCCAAATTCACTCATAGTTTTCATCCATCATATCAGGTTCATTTTTATCATCACTGAAGTGCATAAACATAAAAGAATCTGTCTCATATCTTAGTGTTTCTGTAAAAGTTCACATAAAAATATCCTTGAATGGATCCTAATATTTCAAAGTATCCCTCCAATCATCCCCATTTGCACAATAGGAGCCAAGAACAAATGCTTCTTGAAGAGTCATATCAGGGAGTGGGGACTGTCCTTCATGCAATGTTTCCAAGTACTGGTGATAATATGCTACACGATTTAAAAAAAGATGAGTACAAAAGCAATAAATAAGGTAAGATCTCTAGTAACATAGTGTGCCTCTGTTTATTATAACCAACTGGGACCTCCTGTAAACTTGTGGACTACAAGTAGAGAAGGTCAATATCACGTGTTGTCAGTAAACTGAGGAGAAACTCCCTCGTCTTCAGATAAACGTGTGTCAGAGTCAGATTCTAATATCTGTTCTGTGATGTCTTGTACAGTCAGTATTCAATTTCTAGCCATACAAATGCACTCTGAAACAAGGCAACTCACCAGAGAGCAAAACCAACAATGAATAAAGTATCTCTAAGCATGTCTATATCACCTGCAATGCTGGGCCTGACATATTTTATTGTTTTAACAGGGAACTGACTGAACTCTTGAGGTGAAGACAGAGATACACATAAACATGAAACTACACATCACAATAGTTATGTAATACTTACAGCAGAATGAAGGAAATCTGCCTTTGGTCCCACATTGCACAAACCGATATGATAAATGTCTGTTTTGGTTCCTCTCCTTCCCCACTAATTTCAAGGAATATGAATTCATTAATCACCCCACCCAGATAGGTCAACATAAACAATTTGCTAACAAAATAGGATGACAATACCCATGTACAGTCCACTCCAAATTATGTAGCACAGTGTACCCCATACATCCTAGAAGATATCTGAAATGAATAATTCCATAAACTAAGACACAAAGTGAAAATTAACAAATTTAAAAAGGATCCTAAACTAAACTGTGTAATAATAGGAGGGCTGTTTCAAAATTTCGACCACAGGTGGATGGATCCATTCTTAATACTGTAAATTTTATTACAGATTTTAGCATTAAAATGTGTGAAATACAATGGATAATATCACCAGGTGCAGAAATGGGAAAAAATAACCACACCCATCAGTGGCTATACTAGAATTTAAAGGCCAGATGATAAACATTGTCACTTGATATCCTGTCCCATTTCCCTGCTACACTTTCTATTCCCTTGTCATCACTACATATCTAGCAGTGTGTATATATAATCCACAAACCCCAACAAGCACCAATAATTAGTGGCAGAACTCTCAAAATAGGTGCTGGGTGCTGCCAGTTCATGGAATGGTCAACTTCCAGTTGGCACAGCTTCTGACAACATCCAGTAACAGGTATTGCAGCTTTGACTGTATTCTGACCACAAAGACAAGTGAGTCCAATGCACTGTTGTAAAACCAGAACTGAATCAAACGTTCCGATCAAGCTGTGTCCCCTTGACAGTGTTCCCCATTCCAGCAAGACATTCATGGCATTAAGCAGGGTACTAATGTACACATCAAGAGATTCACACATCCAACTTACCAATGTAGGGACCTATACTTAGGGACAGCATAACTTTCATCAGGTCCCCTGCAAAGTTCCCTTCCAGAATCTTACGAAGCTCAGACCAGATGCGTTCTCCTGATATCCTGAGAAGCCCTTCTGCATTGGACTTGATGGCTTCGAGTGTCTTCTCCTCGTGGCAGTCTGCCTGTTGTGCAATGCGACCACAGAACCTATTGGGGACCAGGACCAGACATAATGTTTGCTGTGTCCCTCAATGGCTGTTGGCAAGATCATGTTTTACATGTTTTACTTCAAAGCAGATGGAATTCACTGTCTAAAAAAAAAAAACATGAAATGTGGTACGTGGCATTACTTGTTCCCACACACCATGGAACATCAATGCATATGGTACTAGCACTCTTGAATTAATGTAGCTATTTTATGCTGTGGTTACAACTGCTATTTTCTTTTTAGACAGGGCTTTTTTGTAATGTGCTACAAAAACAAAATACAGGAATATCAGAGAGGTAGGTAACATGTGACAAAACAATGCCATGAACACACTGCAAGCATGCAGATTAGACCCACACTTTCTCAATGTCAGCACTATGTGAAGGTGAGAAAACTGAGAACCTATAACATTGCTTGACCACTTAAAGTAAGCTAGAGAACTATCCAGCACAGGAATCCACAGAAAATGGTGGTGTGCATACATAGTACAAGTGATCCACACATTTTCCAAAAATCTACGAGCAACCTCAAAAAACTTAGTGGCCAGAACCCTGACCAGAAATAAGGTTCATACTGAGGATCTGAAAATATCAGGCACCACTCTACAAAATTTAGTCACCCGTGTGACCTAGTGCGCAGGATTTGTGCCACCACTGGAATTCGATCCAAGGACCGTACAGCCCGTAGTGAGTCACTATACCGACTGAGCTGTCCTGGCCCACACCATGGCCAGGTATACCTGATTATAATGAGGGTGAAGCATATTGCCCAATCTATCAACCAACATATCTCCTGAAGGTCAGGGTGGAAATGGTGAATAGATAAGTAAAGGACAGTATGTACTACAGGACCAGCCACTATATGTAAACCAATCTGTCCACCAAACTTGTAAATCCAGTAAAAGTACTCATCACCACATGGTACCACAAATATAGAGCACAGCGGAACACAAAGCAAAAGCCTTGAGATGAAGCAGGCATTTTATAGAACCACTTCTGAAACAACAGCAAAAACTGCTGAAAGGCATGGTGCTGAGTCACACCACCAGCAGATGAACCAACACTAAGCTGAAAGGCAGGAACTTTATCACGCTCTGCTTTCTGTGCAATCATAAAAAAACCAAAAGGAAGCCAAAGATGAGAGGATGTCCACATACTTTCTTCTCATCTTTGCTGGCAAGTATGGTGTTTGCTGAACTACTCAGAGAACTCAGTGGAGTTACTTGTGATGCTGATGATGGCAATAGTTCAGTAATGACTGGTAAGTCACAACTGCTTATCAATCCAAATAAAATGGTAGTCATGCCTCTGAATAGGAATGTAAGAGTCCTCAGGGAACCGACTCTCTATGTTATAACAAGACAACTCTCTAAGAAGTCGAATACCCTGGACTAGTTTTGAAAAAGGAACTGGCATGGGGCAGCTGGACAAAGTCACAAATAAAGCCCACACAGGCACTTCACAATGAATGTGGATCATGCTATCAATTACGTTAGCAGATGCAGCAGAGATGTGCTTCAGAAGACTGTAATTTACCAACTTGTCAAGGAACTATCCGCACATTATGGTACATTAACCATACACAAATTAACCACACATGAGTAAATTACATGTTCAGCAGTGAAAAACATGTACTGTTCCTAGCAAACTCTCTTCTAAAAGTGCAGCCCCCTTCCCCAGTTGGAAATCCAGCACAACCTAATAATGAGAGAATTCAGTATACTTTAAAATTACAGAAACATTACTACTAATCTGTACTTACTACCTTAAAAACATCAAACAACGGCAGAATTAAACATAACGTTTGTTTCAACAGTTGCCTATACTGTAACAGGCACAAGACTTTATACTGCATAAATGTAGCTTACAGTTCATAGTAACATGGTAAACACACAAACTGGAAAGTCCATAAAATTAACCACTTTTTGTTTTGAATGTAAGAAACTGATTTCAACATTTTTAAGAAAGTCATTTTCTTGAGAAATTAATTGTTGTGTAAGCGCAGAACCACAACTTTGTATAATTTGAAAATCATGTCCTACTACACCATGTCACTTCAAAGAATAAAAATGCTCCTTGAGTGGCAGGCATCACTATACTCATTAGCACTCAATCTCTCAACCCCTACTGCTGTGTATTAGAAAAAAACTGATAACTTCACAAACGTTTTATTTTTTCATCTTGCATAATGCATTTACAATGCATATGGCATAACATGAATGTATCCTTCAAGTACTTCAAAAAAAATCAAGGAGCTTACATTTGCCATTTTCAAATTACTGGACCTATGTGGCAAATAAACAGCAACCTCATGAGCAAAAATCTCATATAATTTTGAGTGTCTGTATTACAGCTTTCATATATACTGTTTTGAAGGGATCTGTTGAAAGTTTCCGATGGGGTCAAGAGTACAACTGCTTTTTAATTGTACTGTTTCTAGACTTCAGGAGCATTCTTAACCTTTTGGTGCTGGAATTATTTTTTTTAATTTTTGCGCACCTGTATATAAAATGTGAATAATACAGGAACCAAATATGTTAGAATTATGAAACAAACTGCATTTTGAAGAGAAAAAATGGAGAGTATATACCGTGTTTAAAATATTCAGTACCTATATTTGTTGAATAAATATATAAAATGCAACTTTGGAGGTTAGTTGACATTAGGCGTCTAAAGGTTGAAGAGGGGATTGCTGGGCTCCAGTACCCCGAAATTGAATTTAAAATCACGCACAGATTTTGTAGACATCAGATATCAGCTACTGAAATTGGCTGATGTCTGGTGCATTGGAATGCTGAAAAATAAAATAAACTTTGAAAGTGTCAGATAAACTTAAAAAACAAGAAGATTGGCTTTTTGTGATTTTGAATTGAGTGAGGAGTCACGGAACATGTAGTTATATTTATATATATGTAAATGCAGTTGCAAACATCATTATGTTACAGTCATGACATGGTTTTTATAACACTGTTTTCAAAATCAAACATTAAGCATATATATACATATACATAGCATCAGGTTCAGCAACCCACCCACCCCCTCACTCAACCAAACAAAAAATTCTGGGTGTGTGCCTGCTAGACTTTATGCTGTAGTCTACAGAAAGCCATTTAAAGTTGTATTTATATTTATTTTATTAAGAAACTACTTTCTATGGAATGAAGCAGCCCGTAACAAACATGACCAATCAGCCATTTACTAGCATAATGTTCCAAATAGCCTCAAAGTGTGAACAGAAAACTGGAAGGGAAGCAGGCCTGACTTCAGGCTTCGCCACTGTGTAAAGTAGGTCTTAGCTCTTTCTGGATGTTACACAGTGCTGTACGTAGTTAGTTATCGATGTTTCAGGACAGCCTACTGGTCCCATTTTCAAAGGGTAAGCAGTCTTGGACAGTTCACATCAGTAGCTGAGTACCATCCAATAATGCATAACATCCCAGACCAGCAAAGACCTGAAGCACACCTCATGAGTCTTCCCAGAACTTCTTGCTAAGATATACAAATACATATCTAAAGGAGAATGATGAATTAAATTTCCCATTATCATGCATGCAGTCAGTTTTGCAACCAAAATAATATAAACATGAAAATTTTCATATCAGATTAGACAGTAATTCCTGGTCACACCTTAATACCAAGCATGTATACCTGAAGTATCTCAGGATCCTCAGATAGTCCTCTTGTATTCGAGTGGCAGCATCCCCAACAAAAACCAACTTCCTCTGTAGAAGATCTTGGTGGCCCCCAAAATAATCATACAAAGTTCCATCCAGGCCTGTAACATAACAAATCGTTCCTTGTGAGCCAGTCAAATGCACAATGGTGAGTACATTAACTCACAGCATGGAAGTGTATGCTTACTCACTGAGAATTGAGCCATGAACAGGGCACCAAACCCAGCCCTATGTGATACACCAATGGGAAGTGAGAGAATAACACCTCTGTGAGAGTTGGTGACAGCAAGCATGACTATTGTGCGACATCTCAGGTTATCTTGGATGCAAGTTTGAGACATTCTTATTACAAACAGCACTATTTCTATGCACGATCAACACCTCACAAAGCAATGTCAGGTTAACAGCGTGCATCTACACATTAGTCCTTCAGCACTGTGCATAAAATGAGAAATTCAAAACATCCATTAATGATGTCAGCCAAGAACCTGCATATGAGCAGCCATTTAAATTGTTTAAAGTCAGAGAACTCTAGGCACTTAATTCTGGCTCCAGGGGGTTACGACAGGCATGATAGTTTACAGAGTGATGTGAAAAATACAATAGTTTCATAAGGCTTTAATTTTTTGATTTTATTATTCAATCAATAAACAATGATCAAAAAGAGGAAGCAGCTGCAAAAGTCTACAGCAAGAACACAGGGATGTGCTCTGAAAACAACAATATGAATCATCATGAAAATCAAAATAACAATGGATGGATGGATGGGTGAGAAATTCAGCCCACATCACTTGGTATTATAGCAACACACCATTACTGAACATGAACCAGCTGGCAGGACTACATGTTGGATCTGCAGGATTTTTTCTCACTGTAAGTTTGTCATAACATACATTCCATAATTACTGCAAGCTTGACACATTGTCTCAAAGGTTAGGACAGTATTGCCAGTCACAACAATCTCTGTGTTATAAGTTCAAATTTATTAAGCCACATGTTTTGGCTCACCTATAAAAGAGCCATCATCAGACAATTAGATACAAATGGAAATTATATATGTTATCACCTTATCTAGTTTTGGTATTATTTGCAGCGAAATCTCAGTTTGTATATCATACAATATACATATATGCAAACATACAGGTACATATAATAAAAGGGTGTATCAAAAAGTTCCGAGACTGGACCTACAGACTAGAATGTATTTACTTGATTTAAGTTTGGGCAGCATCCCCTTCAAAATAGTCCCATTGGGCAGCGACACATCGATCCCAGCACCATTGCCACTGCTGGAACGCGTGCTGGAAGTCCTGTTCTTGAAGTGTACCAAGAACATTCTGTGATTCCTGCTGGATCTCCTCCACTCTGTCAAAGCGGCAACCCTTAGCTGCAGAGGAAGAAGTTGCAAGGGGCCAAATCCGGTGAGTAAGGTGGACGCAGAAGTGTGATAACGCTGTTGTGGGTGAGAAATTCACGCGTTACGAGAGCTTGGTGAGAGGGTACATTGTCATCATGGAGCAGCCAATTGCACGTGCACCACAGTTCAGATCGTTTTTGCCGAATGTCCTCCCTCAGACAGTGAAGAACATTGCAGCAGAACCCGGCATTCACGGTCTGGCCTTCGGGGGCAAATTCATGGTGCACAATCCCTCAAACGTCAAAAAACACGATGAGCATGCTCTTGGTCGCGGTGCGGCACTGCCTTGCCTTCTTTGGTCTTGGGGATCCTGGGCTCTTCCATTGTAAAGACTGTTGTTTTGTCTCAGGATCATACCCATAGACCCAGCTCTCGTCCCCAGTGATGACCCTCGACATGAAGGATGGGTCATCCAGGGCATGCTGATGAAGGTCTTGACAAATTGCAACATGGTGCTCTTTCTGTTTGGGAGTCAGAAGCCTGGGCACGAAATTTGCAGCAACACGGTGCATGTTCAAATCACAAGTGAAAATTGTCTGCACTGTTCCATATGACACATTAACGATTGCAGCAATGTCCTTAATGGTTCTCTGATGATCCTCATGCACAAGCCGCCGAATTGTTTCCACATTTTTAGGCGTTGAGCCTGTGGAAGGTCACCCTGACCTCTCATCGTCTTCGAGTGATGTTTTGCCTCTCCTGAAGTGCGCATGCCACTCAAAACACCTTGCACGACTCATGGCCTCATTTCCATATGCACGTCATATCATCTCAAAAGTCTCTGATCCAGATTTGCCGAGTTTCACGCACAATTTGATGTTTGCTCTCTGCTCCAGTTTCATGTCCACTCTCAAATCACAAATGTGAAGGCACATGTGGTGACAAACACTTGTGTTGTGCAACTCCCAATGTTCACACAGCGATGCCATTTGGCATACTAAGTGGCGACGTTCCCTGCTCCCAAGCACGGCGCATGCATTCACGTACTGCCATCGGTTGGCGTTCTATGGAATTAGTCTCAAAACTTTTTGATACACCTACGTACATGATGAACCAAAAATTATTTGGTACAAGATAAATATACGTGTATATAATAGTAATCAGTTAAAAATGAAGAGAATATTTGTAGTTATAATCGTAATAAAAGCACAAATTTTTAGAATTATTAAAATTATTACAATTGGTGTTTCCAAGTAGAACTGTGCATATTAATCAGTGATAGTGGCCAAGCAGATGTTATGTCTTGTTGTGACTGATGGTACTTTCCTAACCTTTGTATATTTATGTCATACTTAAAAGAATGTTCATGCTGTTATTTATGCTGCTATCCATGCTATCAGACTGACTGTAGCTGCAATGAAGTCTTCTCAAACACAGCCAAGTGTTTGAGAATTCCAGAGATGGAATTAAAGCATAATCGTGCACTGGCAAGAAGAAAACAGAGTTAGTAATGCACCAATCATAGTTGCAGTATATCCAGCATCCAGACAACAGATGGCAGCACATACAACCAGCAAAGCTGAAAGAATGGACAACTACACTACTTCCTCATACACATGTCCATTTATCTGTTTCTCTGTTGTGTGTCTGAATGGCCTCTGCTCTTGCACAACCCTTCTTCACGTCTGTGCTGTACACACTACAATGACAATGCTAGAAGCCACCTGCAGCCTACGCCTCAACTCCAGAAAGAGTAACAATAGCTGCTAGACAAAACAGCTCCAGTCAAACATTTCAGACAATCCTGATGCTCAAACAGTGTAATGAGAATCTAAGGAACAGTAAATTAGTTAGATACACAACCATATGCCACACAGAACAAGTACAAGAGTCTACATAACCACATTCAAAGATAACATTACATCAAGAGTACACTAAACACAAACCCAACCTGTAACTTTAACACAATGACATTACTACATGCTGAGTATAAAGTGTTTTACTTCTACCTGTGTTATAATAGTGCAACCTCACGAATACTCCATGAACCCCAACCATAATTTCAATGCCAGTTAAAACTAAAGACAAACCCATATTGTAAATATAACCTTAACAAACAACAGTGGAACAGGCTAATGAGAGTACAGAATAATAGAAGAAGTGACAAAAGATTGACAGTTTAAACCTTCAGCAACAAGGGATAACACAATACAACACCAACATAAACCTGTTTCACTATCTAAATACAAGGTAAAACAAAACACAAACCCAAAAACACAAGAGTGACACATCTCCTGTACCCATCCGTGACTGTCATCAAGTCTCAAATGCTGCACAGGGAACCACAAAAGATGGCAAATATGATATCATGTAGTAGCGCAGACACTGCAGACCCTATAATGCAGTTGAAACAGTCTCCAAAACATCAGAAACTCAATCCATACTGCCTTGGTTGATCACACAAGAAGGCCACAAAGTAGTGACCATAAGAAACCCAATACACATGGTAACTGTGCAGGCATTCACTGTTCTGATGCACACTTCTAAGTTATGCTTGTCGTGGCTACTGCAGTTTCTGGCCTTACTCTCCTTGGGAGAGATCAGAGAACCCAATTCTGATTTTGGGGTCATTATAAGGCACACATTAATAGTAAGAGGAGGAGCCAACAGTCCTTACATTCGCCAGAAGTGGCAGAAAGGAAAGACAGGCTTTTCAAAATTGGTCCTGGCCAATACCAAAACACAAAAGTTTGGTCCACAGGTCCAACAGCACTACTATACTATTCTAGGCTTGACACAATATCTCTCCAACACAAGAACATAAGGCACAAAAAAAGCACACTTACTTTCATCAGCACAATATACTTGTCTCAGGCCCTGTTACAACCTGACAAAAAAACCAACACAATTGCTTCCATAACAGTAGCAATGTGACCACAAATTTGTACCACTGAAGAGGAAGGAGACAACCCAATTGTCAGATTACTGCAAGAAATCTGCTTACCAAGGAACATAGAATTTATGGTGAGATCTCGTCTGTTGGCATCCAATTTCCAATCGGTTGTGAATTCCACATCAGCGTGTCTTCCATCTGTCCTCAAGTCAATCCGCAGTGTTGTCACCTGCAGACAATACTGATTCTTGAGTCATACACATAAATTATCAGCCACACTGGCCACTACTTGCTATGTTCCACAGCCATCCATATCAGTCATACATGCAACACAAGATCTGCAGCTGATGTGGCTAGAATCTCAGATTAATCAATTAAAACACATCCAAAATATATAAATAATATCCTACAAGCTGGATTAAAACTCACCACATCACTGCATCAAGCATCACTCCACCCAGACTAAACAATTTTAACTCATAAGATTTCGACAATAACGGTCTCCTTTATGGAGGGTAGCTGCGAATAAATTGAATAAGCAGTCGTGGACAGCCGACAAGGGGTTGTCCTCCAGCTTGGGGGTTTGGCGAGGTGCTAACAACCCCTCCCTGTAAAACATTCATGTTAAGAAATACTTGCAGGCATGATGCTTCCTCTGGAGATAAAACAATCCGGAGGTAAACTACTCCCCCACTCGGTTCTCCGGGG